>PVMN01001466.1_pt1 | contig 32754 bp, 24 predicted proteins | sample 1853401 | NCBI WGS metagenome assembly PVMN01 (sample SAMN08533510, study PRJNA380276) | Human gut metagenome, whole genome shotgun sequencing project.
AAAGCCGATGATCGGACTCGAACCGATAACCTGCTGATTACAAATCAGCTGCTCTGCCAATTGAGCCACATCGGCATACTTTTCTAGTGACTCCGACGGGAATCGAACCCGTGTTACCGCCGTGAAAGGGCGATGTCTTAACCGCTTGACCATGGAGCCATATCTCAGTCACTGTTTTGTGTTTTTTATTTCTCTTGCGTGACCGAGATTTATATTATCATAACACAATACCTTTTGCAAGTGTTTTTTTGAATTTTTTTTATTTTTTTTCAAAAAAACTTATTTTTGCGTATTTTCTGCCATTTTCAGAAGTGCTCTATTCTTCTATTTCGCGCTCGTCATTAGCGACTCTTTCAATATGCATCGCCAAATATCCTGTCTCGACTTCTTCTAATTTCACACCAAGGCTCTCACCTACCTGATCACAGACTGCCTGTGCCATTCCAAACGATTCTGGAAATTTCACTTCCATGTAATCATTCATATTCACCTTCAGCTTCTCACCGCTTAAGGCTCTTGCTACCATATAACGGATATGGTTCATCAGACGGTTATAGGATAACGATGCGATATCGATCGGCTTTCCGATTGCTTCTTCTACCATGCTGATACACTCTCTGACAGATCTTGCCATCTGCATCGCCTGCGATACTTTCTCATCCTCTATCGCCGAATGAATGTGAAGAGCCACATATCCAACCTCATCATCTTCTATATCAATGCCAAACTGCTTTTGAAGAAGCGGGCGGATACTTTCTGCCGCTTTGAATTCCATGTGAAATAATACACGGATATCCTCTGTGAGCGGATTACTGATCTGCTCATGATTCTGAATACGTTTTACTGCAAATGCAATATGGTCTGCAAGCGGGAACAATACCATACGGTCAATCTTCCCGAATATCTTTTCCGCCTCGTCGAGCACGGCATTCGTTACTTCTAAGAATTCCGGTGCGATGGACTTTACGATTTCTTTTGCCCCGCCCCGTTCTTTATATTTTTGGAGAGAATATAAACGGTCTTCTGGTCTTACTTCGATTCTTTCTGCAACTTTCCTGCCGAATCCGACTCCCTTTCCCATGATCAGGACTTCTTTGTGATCATCCTGATGGATGGCCATTACAGTATTATGATTTAAAACTTTTTCTATCCTGTACATCATATCCCCACTCGCATTTCCACATTAGATTCTTTTACGCTTCATAGATATCAATCGCGAAAAGCTCATCTCCTGCCTTGATCTCACCTTCATTCAGAAGACGGATCTTCTGGTTGTCTTCCAGCTCTGTGCAGAGAACCGGTGATGCTACAGACGGTGCATTCTCTCTCAGATAATCCAGATCCAACTTCAGCATCGGATCACCCTTCTTCACTGCCTGTCCGTTCTCAACGAAGCACTCGAATCCTTTTCCGTCCAGTTTTACCGTATCAATGCCAACATGGATCAGAAGGCTTACTCCGGATTCTGTCATGAATCCGATTGCATGCTTGGTATCGAATACGAAGCATACTTCTCCGTCTTCCGGTGCTCTTACGATCGCATCTTCCGGTGTCACAACAGCACCGTCTCCCATCATACGTCCGGCAAATGCTTCATCCGGCGTTGTGGAAAGATCTGCCGCAAGTCCTGTGATTGGACTTGAGATCACGATTGTATCTACTACTTTCTTTTCTCCTGCCTTGTCTTCTATTGTAGCATCTTCTGATGCATTCTGACCAGTACTTTCTGTATCCTTCTGTGGCTCATACAGCTCTTTTGGCGCATGTTCCAGATAATCTTCCAGGTTCGCCTTAATAACTGTCACACTCGGCCCGTAAATGACCTGTACGCCCTGTCCACGGTGTACCACGCCCGATGCTCCGGTTGCCTTTAAGATTCCATCATTTACCAGATCCGGATTGCTTACCGTACAACGAAGTCTTGTCGCACAGCAGTCTACATCTTCAATGTTCGCAGATCCTCCAAGTCCTCTTGTGATCTCCGCACTCAGTGAATCTTCCGAACCAGCTGTTGCACCAGCTTCCGTATTGCCTGCTTTTCTCGCATTTACATCTGCTTTTGTATAAAGCTTTGTCTCTTCGTCATTATCTTCACGTCCCGGTGTCTTGAGATCTAACTTCTTGATCAGAAATGAGAAGATAAAGTAATACAGGAAGAAATAGATAATTCCTACCGGAATGATTCTGATCCAGCTTGTCTTCGCATTTCCCTGAAGGATACCGAATAACAGAAGATCTAAGAATCCACCGGAGAATGTAAGTCCTACCGCAATATTCAGGATATGTGCGATCATGTATGCACTACCTGCCAGTACCACCTGCACTGCAAAAAGAACCGGTGCTACGAACAGGAAAGAGAACTCCAGAGGCTCTGTGATACCTGTTAACATACATGTCAGTGCTGCGGAAAGAAGAAGTCCGCCTGCTGCTTTTTTCTTCTCTGGTTTTGCTGTACGGTACATTGCAAGTGCCGCTCCCGGAAGTCCGAAGATCATGAAGATGAACTCACCTGAGAAATATCTCGTTGCATCTGCGCTGAAATGCGTAATATGTGCAGAATCAGCAAGCTGTGCGAAGAAGATATTCTGACCTCCCTGAATCAGCTTTCCGCCGACTTCCATCGTTCCGCCGACAGCTGTCTGCCAGAATGGAAGATAGAATACATGGTGCAGACCGAATGGGATCAGTGCACGTTTTACAATACCGAAGATCAGTGTTCCAAAGTAACCCGTTCCTGTTACCAGACCACCCAGTGCATAGATACCGTTCTGCACGATTGGCCATACGAAATACATTGCGATTCCGACGAACATATAAGTAATCGTTGAAATGATCGGTACGAATCTGGAACCGCCGAAGAATGATAACGCATTCGGCAGTACGATCTTGTGGAAACGGTTGTGAAGTGCCGCAACACCAAGACCTACAATGATACCGCCAAACACACCCATCTGCAGTGTATTAATTCCACATACCGAAGCAATCGTTCCTTCAAGCACATTCTTGGAAATGGTTCCGTCTGCCGCGATCTTACCACTGATTTCAAGCATACTGTTAATAGAAATGTGCATAACAAAGTATGCGATCAGTGCAGATAACGCTGCAACTTCTTTCTCCTTCTTTGCCATACCGATGGCTACGCCAACGGCAAAGATAAGCGGAAGGTTGTCGAAAATTGCACTTCCGACTTTGTTCATGATGATCAGCAGCGAATGAAGAAGTGTTCCTTCTCCTAAGATTCCCTGCAGTCCATAAGTTGCGATCGTTGTGGCATTGGTAAAAGAACTACCAAGGCCAAGGAGCAATCCTGCTACCGGAAGGATTGCGATCGGGAGCATGAAGCTTCGCCCTACTCTTTGCAATACGCCAAAGATTTTGTCTTTCATAGTTTTTCTCCTTTTCTTTGTACAGGCATCTATGCATAGTGTAGGCCCTTTTGAAGATGCTATACGTAATGATGATTTTCACATCATTATAAATACAAAAAAGAGGCACTAACTCTGCATAAATACTACTAATTTATACATAGTTAATGCCTCGTTCACTAACAAGTAACATACTATATTGATATAATATCACCATTCACATATTCTGTCAATCCACTCATTTATTTTTTTATAACTTTCTCACCGAATTTCCGTCATTTAATTTTGCTGGAAAGCGATATGCATAATTCTTTGTCTGCCAGTTCTCATCATCCATCATACGCAGCAGATGATTTCCCGTAATCCGCCCCAGCTTATTTTTCGGATGTATGGCAGAGAGCAATTTTATATCTGTCGTATCCTGTAATTCCGCATCATCAAAGGATACAACAGACAGATCTTCCGGAACATGTATTCCCCTTTCTTCCAGGAACTCCAGATACACCCATGCGACTTCGTCATTGTAGATCAGAAGTGCTGTACAATCCCTGGTATGACGGTAAATATGTGCAAGTCCTTTTTTACTGAACTTATCTTCCATTTCTCTTGTGGAATACCAGCGGATACAGTCGTCATCGTATTTGATGCCATAATCGGACATACACTGTATAAATCCCTTATAACGTGCAATCCCCTGCATGTCATCATATTTCAGGATTCCTCCAATTTTCCGGTGTCCATGTTCGATCAATATCCTGGTAAGTTCATACGCTGCCCGTGTATCGGACATTTCCACACTGTCAAATGCCATATTTTCATAATGGTTATGAATAAAAATTGTAGGGATATTTCTTTTCTTAATCTCTTCATACAGACGGATATTCGGGTTCGGAAATGCAGAGCGTGACCCTTCTATGATCAGTCCTGATACATTGTTCTTAAGCATTCCTTCCAGATACGCTGCCTCATCATTCAGACGATTCTTTGTAATCGCTACACCAATCCGATATCCTTTTTCGCTCAGGGATGATTCTATTCCGTCATATACCTCTGGAAAGAGATATTCGGAATAATAGCTCAAAAGTAACCCTACCTGCGGACGGTTGTCATCAATCAACTGTCCCTCATAAGACACATACGTTCCACTTCCCCTCACACGGGTGATCAGACCTTCTTCTTCCAGCTGCTGCAGTGCTGTCCTTACGGTCTGTCTGGAATAGCCAAATTTCTTCTGCAGACTCGTCTCTGAAGGAAACTTATCCATATTCTTGATCACTCCACTCGTGATCAAGGTATGTGCCCAGTTATATAATTTTTGATATTTTAAGCCTTCCTGATTCGTGTTCTTCATAACCTCTCCATATACCAATTACGGGCAAAAACATCAAAGAATGCCTTTGCCCGTAATGAATAAATAATTTTATTATTTGATAACCGTAAGTGATTCACGGTCTGCGAATACTGCTACGAAGATCAGGAATACAACTCCCTGGATCAGCTGCATCATCTGTGTTGAGAATCCCATCATTGTCAGTCCACTGTTCAATACAACGTAAAGAAGAGATCCGACAACGATATTTTCAAATCTTACTTTTGCTCCACCGGAAATCGGCATACCACCTAATACCAGTGCGATCAGGATCTGTGTCTCTAACTGGTTACCACCGGAAGATGTAACAGATCCGACCTTGATAACGTTGATAAACGCTGCAAATCCTGTCAGTGCACCTGCCAGCACATACATGAGGAATTTCATTCTGTCTGTGCGGATTCCTGAGAACATTGCTGCTTTTTCACCGGCTCCGATCGCTTTTAAATATGTTCCGAATTTTGTATAACGGAATGCGATAAATCCAATAACCAGAACAACTACTGTACAAGCCACTTTGAATCCTGTACTGTCATAATTGATCAATGTTGCAGAACCTGATACAGGTGCATCCGTTGTCATATATTTGATAAATCCACGGAATAAGAACATGGTACAAATTGTAACAATGAATGATTTGATCTTACGGTATACATAGAAGAATCCGTTGATCGCACCGATGATCGCACCTGATGCAATACCACCAAGAATTGCAATTGCAATTCCATGTTTTGAAAGAATACATACAACGATTGAAGCAATTCCAAGGATAGATCCCTGAGAAAAGTCCAGGCCGCCCATCGTCATAATGAAGAATACGCCCATAGCTGCAATCATTGTAACATATACCTGCGAGAATGCCAGTGACATATTTCCCATCATACGGAAATCTGTCAGGACATTGAACAGCAGGAAAATAACAACCAATCCTACGATTGGCAGGAGCGCACGAACCATCGCCATCTTAGACGCTTTCTTAAGCTGCTGCTCCTTATCGTTTGTTTTTGCACTTACTTGACTTCCCATAGTTGCCTCCTTATACCATCATCGAAATCAGACCATTTTCATCCAGGTTCTGATTACGTTCAAGTTCTCCACTGATTTTTCCATCTTTCATAATAATGATACGATCACTCATACCAATCAGCTCCATCAACTCTTCTGAGATCATGATGATGGATTTACCGTTCTTTCTCATCTGGTTCATCAACTGATAGATGTCCTGTTTTACCTTAATATCGATTCCTCGGGTAGGACTATCCAGAACAACGATATCAGAATCTTTTCCGATCCATCTTGCAAGAACAACTTTCTGTTTGTTACCACCAGACAGATTTGAAACGAACTGGTTTACATCATTCATCTTTACAGACATCTGTTTTGCATATTTATCGGCAAACTCTCTACGTTTCTTATCGCTTAATATATGTGCTTTATTAGCAAGTTCATCTAATGATGGTAAGCAGATATTGTCACCGATACTCTGATTCAGCACAACCGACTCATTGTCACGGTCTTTGGATGTATAAGCAACGCTGTGCTTAATTGCTGTAGGAATATCGTTGATGTGTGTTCCGTCAGCCAGAACAACTTCACCTTCTCTGTCATAAGATGCACCGAAGATTGCTTTACCGATCTCATGCATACCTGATTCTGACAGACCACCGAATCCAAGGATCTCTCCTTTGTGTAAATCAAAGCTGATATCTTCGATCAGTCCTGGAACTGTAACATTCTTTACGGATAATACAACTTCATCTGATACTTTTTCACCATAGTCTGAACGATAGTAATCACCTGTTACCTCACGTCCAACCATCAGCTTCTTCAGATCATCTTCGTTCACATCTGCACTCTTAACCGTATCGATATATACACCATCCCGGAGGATTGTGATTGTATCGGATTTGTCAAGAATTTCCGGAAGGTCATGGGAAATAAAGATAACCGTATTTCCATTGTCACGAACACGATTCATCTGTTTGTACAGTTCTTCACGTCCTTCCTGCGAAAGAGCAGTTGTCGTCTCATCGACAACGACGATCTTAGGATTAAAATATGTAGCTTTTACGATCTCAACCAGTTTACGGTCTTCGAAATTATAATCATCAATCATATCTCCTGCTTTGATCTTATCAAATCCATAAGATTGTAAAAGCTCATTTGCTTTTTTGTTCATTGCTGCGGTATTCTTGATCCCCAGATGAACGAACTGATCTTCATGTCCAAGGAAGATATTCTCTGCTACCGTCAGTCCGGAAAGAGTTCCAAGTTCCTGTACGATGATAGAAATACCTTCTTCATTTGCTTCTACCTGGTTCTTCGGATGAACTTCTTTTCCATCCAGAATGAACTGTCCACTTTCCAGTGTATAGATTCCTGTCAACATATTTGTCATTGTTGATTTACCGGATCCATTTTCACCGATCAGTGCGTGAACCTCACCTTTATTGATATTAAATGACACATCTTTCAACGCCTTCGTGATACCGAAGTTTTTAGAAACATGTTTTACCTGTAATCTCACTTCACTCATTGCTGTCTTCCTCCTTCTATTACTTGACAATCTCGCCTTTTGTAACCTTTGTTGTCAGAGTAACGATAATCAGCAGTGCAAATCCTGTAATAACGTCCTGGATCGCTGTAGGAGCACCAAGTGCGATGAAACCGAAGAAAATAATATTGATTACGAATTCACCGATGATAATAGCCTGCAGCGGCATACCATATTTCTTAAATGCCAGACCGAAGAAACATCCCATAGTCGGTACGAAGTTTCGGCTCATAGATGCCATACCGGTAACCGCTACCATTGAAGAACCATAACTGATTGTCAGAATTGCCATTACTCCAAGGAACGCACCACTTAAGATGAATGCAAGTACCTTGTATTTATTAACATTAATACCCATGTTCTTAGCAACGAACTCGTCACTTCCGATCGCATAAGTATAAGTTCCGATTTTAGTGTAGTTTAAGAATATGTAAGCAACAACGCATGCTACCAATGCAAGGATGATATCCCATGGCATACGTCCGAATGCTCTTAAGTGTGCCGGAAGTGTCTGTTCTACACCACCTGCCATGTAGTTTGCCAGCGACTCATAGATAAGTGCCAGACCTGTTGTAACGATCATAGATGGAATTCTTAATTTCACATAGAAAATTCCGTTTAATAAGCCAACGATTGTACCTGTAAGAATACCTCCGACGATCAGTCCGAAATATCCTAAGTTGAATTTTGTTGCCAATACGCATCCAACGATTGCGGAAAGCATAATGTTTGCACCAATAGAGAAATCGAACATTCCCATTACCATTACGAAATAGAAACCAACCGCACCAACAGTGGCAATCAGACTGGCCTGAAAGTAATTGAGCATATTGGAAAATGAGCCGAAGTTATGTGGTGTCAATATTTTAAAGATTGCCCAGGAAACAATCACAAGACCGATCAGGATTACATACCCCATTGTCTTTCCTGAGATTTTTTTAGTAGTGCCCATATTATCTACCTCTTCTTATTATCTTTTTAAAAGGGAAGGTGGCATCGCCTTTCTTGCGACGTCACCCTCCCCAAATTATTTTCTGTTATCTTGTGTCCGTCTTATTTAGCGGCACGGCTCTCTGCATCAGCGATAGATACGCTTGCTGCAGTAGCTTTCAGCTCTTTCATACTTTCTTTAGACATAGCTACTAATTCATCGTCTGTGTATGGAAGCTGATCTACGAAATATTTCTCGTATGCTGCATAGTCTTCTGCTGATGATACATACAAGTATGGGAATGGAACATCTTCAAATTTACCAGCGAAGTCTTTGTAGTTACCTTTGACTGCATTGTAAACCATCATGAATGCGATCAATGGGTCACAGAAGTGTCCACCGGATTCACCGGCCATTGATCCGTTCTGAAGTCTTTCTCCAAGGTCTGGAAGGAAGTCTGTAGAAACGATATCGATGTCCTGAGTCTTTCCTGCTCGTTCAACTGCTGCGATTGCTCCCTGAAGTGGATCTCCACCACCACCAGCTGGGATCAATGCATCAAGCTTAGGATCTGCTGCCATTAAAGCTTCAGCGGCTTTTGATCCACCTTCTGAAGTTGTACCAGCGTACTGTGGCTCAGAAATTTTTGCTTTGTCGTCTGGGTTTTCTTTGTTCCATTTTTCAACTCCGGCTTTGTAACCTTTCCATCTTCCGAGCCATGTAGCATCTCCCTGCTCCCAGCCGATCAGACCGATGTTACGATCACCTTTGTCAAGAAGAATCTTAACAAGTTCTGCACCGTTTGCAGGTTCATCTTCATGAACTGCTCCGATGTAGTAAGCGGAATCTTTTGCTGCTTTGTAGATATCTGCACTGTCTTCTTTGCTGATTACACGGAAGAACTGTGCAAGATATACTTTATTATCATTACATGTCTTGATTGCTGATGTCATCTCTGTATCAGATGAGTTACAGATGATGATTCCCTGGCATCCTGCTGCTGCTAACTGCTCTACAGAAGCTGTAACTTTCTCAGATACATGTCCCTGGTCAACATACTGTACTTCTACATCCAGTGCTTTTGCTGCTGCATCCAGCATCTTTTTACACTGTGATCCAAGTACGTCTGTTGAAGACCAGATGGAAACTCCAATTTTAACCTTTCCTGATTTGCTGCTCTTGTCACTTGAGCCACCATTGCCGCTTCCACATGCAGCAAGTCCAACTACCATTGTTGCTGCCAGAAGAGCTGCTGTTACTTTTTTGAGAACTCTCTTCATAATGTCTCCTCCGTTTTCTATTTATTTACTTGATGATTCAATTATATACTTAACCTTTCCGGTTTCGCAACAAAATACAACCATTTTTTCTCACAAAGTTGTATTGTTACAAGTTGTTTTTCATTGCTTTTATGTGTGTTTTTCTATCTTTTTGTGCGTTTTGACAGTCTTAGTCGCTATAATTGTGCACAAAAAATGAATTTTTTGTGCACTTTTTGGCTTTTTCTTCATATTTTCTTTAGAAGGCAATACAACTTTCATTTTTCCATTTACTTGTATTGTTTTTGACAAACATGTCGAATTAGATTGTATTTTATTTTTCGTTCGCTCTAAATCCTTTTCGAACTAAATCCTTTTATATATGTAGATACTTCTCTTCCTTTGTATTTTTATCCGTACATCCATATCAAAAAATTATAATCTTAATGCATAATTGCTATTTTACGTATTGTTCTTATTATGATATCCTACATTTGGTTAAATAATTAACACAAAATTTTTATGAAAGAGGTAAGAATATGGAAGACACAAAAACATGTCTTGAGAAGCAGCCGTTATCTCAGGAAATGCTTGAAAAGATGAATGCTTACTGGCGTGCTGCCAACTATCTATCAGCCGGTCAGTTATATCTTCTTGACAATCCGCTCTTAAAAGAGCCACTTACAATGGATCAGATCAAGAAAAAAATCGTTGGTCACTGGGGAACTGTCCCAGGACAGAACTTTATCTATGTACACTGCAACCGTGAAATCAAACGTTATGATTTGGATATGATCTTATTATCAGGTCCTGGACATGGCGGAAACTTCTTAATTGCCAATACATATCTGGAAGGTTCTTACAGCGAAGTATATCCGAACATCAGCCAGGATGAAGAAGGTATGAAGAAGATGTTCAAGCAGTTCTCATTCCCATGTGGAGTTCCGAGTCACTGTGCACCAGAGACACCAGGATCTATTAACGAAGGTGGAGAGCTTGGATACTCTATCGCTCATGCATTCGGTGCTGTATTCGACAACCCGGATCTGATCGCAACTGTTGTTGTTGGTGACGGTGAAGCTGAGACCGGACCGTTAGCTACTTCATGGCAGTCTAACAAGTTCCTGAACCCAGTTACAGACGGTGCTGTACTTCCAATTCTTCATTTAAATGGATATAAGATCAGTAACCCTACTATCTTCTCTCGTATTTCCCACGAGGAAGTTGAGAACTTCTTCAAAGGATGTGGATGGAAACCTTACTTCGTAGAAGGCGATGATCCGATGACAATGCACAAGAAGATGGCAGAAACAATGGATACTGTTATCGAAGAGATCAAAGCAATCCAGAAAAATGCACGTGAGAACAATGATCCAGAACGTCCGGTATGGCCAATGATCGTTCTGCGTACACCAAAGGGATGGACTGGACCAAAGGTTGTAGATGGACAGCAGATTGAAGGATCTTTCCGTGCACATCAGGTACCACTTACAATGGAAAGTCCAGAACATCTGGAACTCTTAAAAGAGTGGCTGGAAAGCTATCATCCGGAAGAACTCTTCGATGAAAACGGACACCTGATCCCAGAACTTGCGGAACTTGCACCTAAGGGAGATGCCCGTCTCGGAGCTAACCCACATGCAAATGGTGGATTATTATTAAAAGACTTAAGACTTCCTGATTTCCGTTCTTATGGAATCGAAGTTGAACCAGGTAAGACAAAGGCTCAGGATATGATCGAACTTGGCGGATATATCCGTGACATCTTCGAATTAAACGAAGAGAACAAGAACTTCCGTATCTTCGGACCTGACGAAAGTATGTCTAACCGTTTATACAAAGTATTTGAAACACAGAACCGTGACTGGAATGCCGGACTTCTTGACACAGACGATTGTCTTGCAAGAAACGGACGTATCATGGATGGTATGTTAAGTGAGCATATGTGTGAAGGATGGCTGGAAGGTTATCTGTTAACAGGACGTCACGGATTCTTCGCAAGTTACGAAGCATTCATCCGTATCGTTGACTCTATGGCAGCTCAGCATGCAAAATGGTTAAAAGTATGTAACCAGCTTTCATGGAGACAGCCAATTGCTTCTCTTAACTTCATCCTGACATCAAATGTATGGCAGCAGGATCACAACGGATTTACACATCAGGACCCAGGATTCCTGGATCACATCGCTAATAAAAAAGCAGATGTTGTCCGCATGTATCTCCCACCGGATGCTAACTGCTTACTCTCTTGCTTCGATCACTGTATCAAGAGCAAGAATTATGTCAACGCTATCGTAGCTTCAAAACACCCAAGCTGCCAGTGGTTATCTATGGAACAGGCTGTTAAGCACTGTACACAGGGTATCGGTATCTGGGATTGGGCAAGTAACGACTGTGGTGAAGAACCAGATGTTGTTATGGCTTGCTGCGGTGACACACCAACTCTTGAAACAATGGCTGCTGTTACAATTCTTCGTGATGAAATGCCAGAACTCAAGATTCGTGTTGTTAACGTTGTTGACCTGTTCAAGATGGAATCAGATCACAAACATCCACACGGATTAAGTGATGCAGAATATGATGCAATCTTTACAAAAGATAAACCGATCATCTTCGCATTCCACGGATATCCGACACTGATCCATGAACTTACATACGAACGTAACAACCACAATATTTCCGTTCATGGATATCAGGAAGAAGGAACGATCACTACACCATTCGATATGCGTGTACAGAACCAGATTGACCGTTTCAACCTGGTAAAAGATGCTATCATGCACTTGCCACAGCTTGGCAACAAGGGATCATTCCTGATTCAGAAGATGAACGACAAGCTGGTTGAGCACAAACAGTACATTGCCGAATACGGACAGGATCTTGAAGAGATCCGTAACTGGGAGTGGCATAAATAAAAAAAGTCCTCTATTGATTAGTTTGTTTTAATATAATAAAAGCCCGGAAGCTTACAATATTTTACTCCAATTCGATACCTTTATCTTTTATCTGATCATTATTGATCATCCGAATTTATGTAAGCTTCCGGGTTTTTACATTTCTTTTTCTTTCAGGAATTTCTGAAATTCTTTTGCCGCGATACTTTGCGGATATTCCATGTCGTAGATCAGTATGATATTACGTTCCGGCAGCTTTTCTTTCACTTTGATCTCAAATACCTGTCCGGACTTAAGTTCCGAATCTGCAAATTCCGCCGGGATGAAACCAAGTCCCAGATTGTGCTTTACCGCCGGAAGTATCATATCCGTCGTTGCAAGCTCCATATCCGGTGTAAATGTCAGACTGTTCTTTTCAAAATATTCATTTAGAAAACGTCTGGTAATCGTCTCTGCAGTCAGACTGATCCACGGATAGGACACCAGTTCCTTAAGTGAGACCTCTTTCCCATCATCCTTTAATTCTCCAAATCTGTTTCCACTGATCAGGATATCATGATATTTTCTCAGAATCTTCATCCGAAGAGGTTTTGCTACCTGAAGGTTCGCCGATACAAATGCAAGGTCTACTTTTCCTTCTTTTACTGCATTCACCGACTCTGTCGTACTGTTATTCAGAATCTTAAACCTCACATTCGGATACAGGCTGTTGAATTCTTCCATTGCCTGAAAAAGATAACAGTGAAGTGCCGTCTCCGTAGCGCTGATATAGATCGTTCCGTTCTCCAGCGAGATCAGATTACTCAGATCATTCTCTCCTTTGAAAAACTGGGCACATCCTGCCGCTACATATCCATAAAATGTCCGGCCTTCCGGAGTTAGCTGCATTCCGGTCTTACTCCTCGTAAATAAGCGGCAGCCAAGTTCATTTTCCAGTTTGTGTATGGTACGCGTGACTGCCGGCTGGCTGGTCTTCAGTACCGTTGCCGCCTTGGTAAGATTTTCATATTTTGCTACATAATAAAATATTTTGTAATATTCAAAATTTGAATTCATAATAAAAACTACTCCTCTTCATCTCTCACTATATTTTAAAAAATAAGTGAAAAATGTCAAGTGATATCTTCCTTCTCCACCGCTGTCAACTTTTCTTATATACTTTTACATATTCCAAAAGAGATCTGACATATCCAAATGCCAAATCTCTTTTTTGTTCTTATTAACCTTTTACAGCTCCGGCTGCAACACCTTTGATAATATGCTTCTGACAAGCCAGATAGAAGATAACTACCGGAATTACCGCAAGGATCAGCGCTGCCATAACAGCACCCATATCTACACGTCCATAACTTCCCTTCATATACTGGATCGCAATTGAGATTGTCTTATACTTATTCAGATCCAGTACCAGGTATGGAAGCAGGAAGTCGTTCCAGATCCACATCGTCTCCAGGATTCCTACGGAAATGTATGTCGGCTTCATGATCGGAAGTACAACAGAGAAAAAGGTTCGAAGTGGTGTACATCCGTCGATCATTGCTGCTTCTTCAATTTCCAGTGGAATGGATTTTACAAATCCGCAGAACATGAATACTGCAAGACCTGCACCAAATCCGAGGTAAATGATGATGATTCCCCAAGGTGTACGAAGACCGGTACGGTCAGCTACCAGCGATAAGGTGAACATAACCATCTGGAACGGAACAACCATGGAAAATACGCAGAGTAAATATAACAGTTTTGTAAACTTACTGTTTACTCTTGTAATATACCATGCACACATAGAAGTACATACAAGGATCACAAGTACGGAACCAACTGTGATAAATACAGTCCAGCCGACTGCACTCAGCAGTTCATATTTGTCAATTGCGGACAGGAAGTTATCGATTCCTATCCATGTCTGCTTTGTCGGGAGTTTGAATGGTTCTTTGTTGATAAATACTTTATTTTTAAATGAGTTGATCAGCACGATCAGGATTGGCATGATATATACAATACCGATGATCGTAAATGCACCTGTTCCAAACCAGCTTAATTTACTTGTCTTTTTCTTCATTACTGCTGTACCTCCTTAGAACGTGTTGCACGTAACTGGATCATACCGATCACAACTACGATTGCAAAGAAGATGACTGCCTTCGCCTGTCCGACTCCTTCCCATCCGGTACGTCCGTAGAACGTATTGAAGATATTAAGCGCCATCATCTCAGACATCTTAGACGGTTCACCGGCTGTCAGGGACAGGTTCTGATCGAATAACTTGAATCCGTTTGTAATTGACAGGAACATACAAATCGTGATCGATGGCATCATCATCGGGATTGTTACCTTGAATAATGTCTGGATCTTATTTGCTCCGTCAATCTCTGCTGCTTCAATGATATCACCAGGAATAGACTGAAGACCCGCAATATAGATGATCATCATATAACCGATCTGCTGCCAGCTGACCAGAATGATCAGTCCCCAGAAGCCATACCACTCATTCAGAGCAAGTGCGGTACCATATCTGGAAAGAACTCCGTTAAAGATCAGCTGCCAGATATATCCAAGTACGATACCACCGATCAGGTTCGGCATGAAGAAGACCGTACGGAAGACATTTGTTCCATGCATTTCTTTTGTCAGTGCCATTGCAAGTGCAAATGCTATGATGTTAATGATCAGAAGAGATGCAATCGCGAACAGTACGGTATACCAGAATGAATGACGGAATGCCGTATCTTTCAGTGCTTCTATGTAATTTGAAAATCCTACGAATTTCGCGTCTGTTACGGTTGTAAATTTACAAAATGAAAGCCAGATTCCCATAATAAAAGGAACGATAAAGCCAAGAATAAATGCAAAAAACGTTGGAAGCACGAAAATCGGCATATAACGTTTGATGGATTTTTCCATAATAAATTCCTCCTTCCATGCAGAGAATCTCCGCTTCATTTCCCTGCACTTTTTCATAAAAGCGGCGGGTGTTTCTTGCAACCGCCCGCCACTACTCACTTCATATAACTATTTTGATTGTTACATTTTTATTTTTATTTTGCTGCTGCAGCTTCTTTTGCCCATCCGTCAACGAATGCTGTTGTAACTTTTGCCCAGTTTGCATCTGTCGGATCTGCTGCGTAACTTGTCAGTGCAGAACCCACTCCGTTCTTCCACTCTTCTGATGGCATTGTTGAGAAGTTCCAAGATACAGGAGCCTTTCCGTCTTCTGTATATTTGTTTGCTTCGTTAACAAGTACGTTGTCTGATTTCAGGTTCTTCTTAAATGGAATTGTGAATCCCATGTCTTTGCACATTGCCTTTACACCATCATCAGATGTTACACACCAGTTCATGAAATCAAGTGTTGCCTGAATGTCGTCTTCAGATGCTTTGGAGTTTACACACCAGTAGTTCTCTGTACCTGTACAGATTCCCTGATCTTCTTCGCCTTCTACACCGATGTAGATTGGAAGGATTCCAAGATTGTCATCTCCGACGTCTTTGATGTTGTTATATTCCCATGTACCATTCTGGTAGAAGACTGCATCACCTGTTACGAAATCTGCTGTTGCATCGTCAGCTGTCTTTGTAGAAAGTTCTGTTGGTTTGCAGGTAGCGTTGTTGATGTAGAGATCCCAGATCTGACGGTAGTTATCAAGGTATGTTCCTTTGATAGCATCTGTGTTATCGATTCCTTCATCTTTGTATTCATAGTAGATTGGAAGGTTTGCCAGATGAGTTTTGAATCTCCAGTCAGATGATCCGTCCATACCAGCGGATGTAAATGCTGAGAATCCAAGTTTGTCCTTATTTGCTGTGATATCTTCTACAACTTTCTTGAAGCTGTCAAAGTTAGTGATATCATCAGCTGAGTATCCTGCTTTCTTTAACAGTTCTTTGTTGTAAATGATTCCGTAGCTTTCTATTACGTATGCGATTCCTGACATCTTGTCGCCGTCCATCAGTGCGAAATCATCACTTGTCAGCTGTTTTGCAACATCAGAATCTTTCAGATCGTAGCAGTAATCTTTCCAGCTTGCAAGTCCAACCGGTCCGTTTACCTGGAACAGTGTCGGAGCATTGCTCTTAGCCATCTCAGATTTTAATGTCTTTTCGTATTCTCCGGATGCTGCTGTAAGTACTGTTACATCCACTCCTGTTTCTTTTGTATACTCTTTTGCCAGATCCTGCCACTGCTCATCCTGTTCTGGTTTGAAGTTTAAGTAGTATACTTTTCCTTTTGCGTCTTTCTTGTCTGACTTGCTGTCAGAAGAGCTTCCACATCCTGCAACCATTCCTGTTGCCATGGCTGCTACCAGCATTGCTGATACAACTTTACGCATTTTCATAATTCATTTCCCTCGCCTTTCTTTTTTGAAACCTTCGTTTCTCTTGTTGTCATTATATTAACAGAAATGCGCTCAAACCCTGTATCAATAAAACAACCTGATATACAAAAAAACATATCTATTGTTCTTCTTCAAACTGCCGGATGCTTTCGTCTTCTGCCTGCGTGAATTCCTGCTCCGTTATCTTTCCCTGTGCCAGTTCCGCCAGACATTCTCCCAGTACATCCTCCTGCAGCAGTGAATTCCACTTCACCTGATAATTCGGTACAATCTGTGGATTTCCCGTATAAGCCTTCAGATAATCATCCAACAGCGTTCCTTCCTGTCTTGTCCTGCTGTTCAGCAATTCTTCTTTCTGTTCTTTATTCAATTTCGTTCTGAATTTGAGGAACTCAACTGCTCCTTTTTTCACCTTTTCACTATAAGTTGATACAACTGCCCAGCCGAATGTCTCCGGTGAGCCTATCAGTTTATTTTCAGGAAATGTAGAAAAACATACTTTTTTCTGCATTTCCTCCGGAATCTGATCAATCATCCAGTAACCATTAGGTATCATCGCTGCATTTCCTGCCACGAAATTATCATGAGCTACGTCAAAATCATTATGTAATGCATCCTGGGTCGTATATTGGAATAATTTTTTTAATGTACCGGCTATCTCCAGCCCTGGTTTATTCTGATAGGTATCCGGATATAATTGCTTCATGAATGCCGCACCTTCTTCACTTCCTGCTACTTCTGCTGTTGCAAGCAGCATTGCGGCCCATGCCGTCCCTTCCGTATGCAGGGCAAGCGGCGTGATCCCTGCTGCTTTCAGTTTCTCACAACATTCCCAGAACTCCTCCCATGTCTCAGGAAATCTGCTGATTCCTGCCTGTTCAAATAACTCCCGGTTCCAGAAAACCCCTGAACAGGCGAATGCCGCCGTGCTGACCGGACCCAGATAAATCTTTCCATCTTCTTCCCGGACCGATTCCATTACTGACGGTTCAATCATATCTTTCCATTCCTGATCTTCGTTAATGTAAGGTGTCAGGTCCTCAATCCTGCCTTTCTTGATCATCATCTGATAGAAAGACGGAAGCATACGCAGATCAGTGATAATAGCCGGTAATTCATCTGTCACATTCATACGTTTCAGATTCTTCCGGTATTCTTCCTCTGTCTCCATCACCCAGTCCACATCTATATGATACTTCCCTTTGTATGCCCTGTTGAACCGCTCCACCACTTCCTCTTCATTCTTATTACCGGTACTGGAATCTACGGTAAGGATCATTGGGATCTCTACTACTTTATTCTTTTTTCTGGTCTGTGTATCCTCTTTTCCCACACAGCCGGTCAGTGCTGCCAGCATGACGATCACCATCACTGCTGCCATAATCCTTCTACTGTTCACTGTTTTCTTTCCCGTCATCCGGGATCTGGATAACACAGACGGTTCCATTTGTATCCGATTCATAGAAAAATCTCACATCCTCCCCATACTTTAACCGCAGTCGCGTAATAATATTTATCACACCATAACCATGTTTTTTTTCTTCAAAACTGTCTTTCATTTTTGACACCGGTATCTCTGACAGTCCGTTTAACTTCTCCGCCATCTGCTCTTCCATCGGAGTTCCGTTATTATAGACACTGAATGTAAGCTGTCCTGCCTGTTCAGTGACACTGATCCTTATCAGACCGCCTTCGAAGATATCACAAAATCCATATTTGACTGCATTTTCCACAATTGGCTGTAAGATCAGCTTTAATATCCACCTTGTTTTCAGTTCTTCTCCACATTCGATCTCATAACGGAACAGATTCTCATTGCGGATCTGCTGGATCTCCATATAACTTTTTACATTTTCCAGCTCGTCTTCTACTGTCACAATCTCACGTCCTTTGCTCAGTGACAGACGCAGATACTTTGACAGTGCCTGTATCATCTTCATCGTCTTCTCTTCCCCGTTGATCCGCGCCAGCATATAGATGGTATCCAGCGTATTATAGAGAAAATGCGGATTGATCTGGCTGATCAGCGTATTCATCTCACTGATTCTTAGTTCTTTCTGCTGATTCTTGACCTCGTTCTGGAACTCTTCGATATTCTTTAACATCTCGTTATAGGCATGCCCGATCTTATCCAATTCTGTGTCCGTATGGATCTGAATGGTATGTGTAAAATCATTTCCATCAAAACTTGTCATGGCATCACTGATCTGTCTGATCGGCCGGGTAAATGTCTGTGATGCATAAAGACTTAATACAAACGCCAGCACTGCGATCACCGCATAGATAGTGAGTAATACGATCAATATCTGCGTCATTCCCTGATTCAATACCATATCCGGCACCAGTGTAAAGATCACCATCCCTGTCTCTTCCTGCCGGTATGCCTGTAAAATCCCGCCTTCTATCTTTTTTCCCCGCACGATCACACCGGATTTTTTCGTTCTGGTCAGTTCCGTAATTTTCTTCATTGTCCTTTTTTCGATACTGAGATCTTCCGGTTCCTGCCGGATGCAAGTCTTTCCTTCCGGACTTATGATTCCCACTGCAACATCTTTTGCAATCTTCCTGTCTTTATCCATAACACTTTCCAGAAACTGTTGATTCATCTTCAGATACACGATTCCAGGTTCGTGTGCGTAATCCATACTATTCACATATCTTCCGATAAACAATGCTTCATCTCCCGTACCAAACAGGTAATCCCGGGTCCAGATCCACTGCGTCTTCGCATACTCATCCCCCATTTTCTCACGCAGACCGCTGCTTTGAAAATCCGAATAACCAATCTGGGAATAGGATTTTTCGTAAACATTTCTTTTATTATCAATGTAGCAGTAATCAGCGACATGATTCAGATCTATATATGCAAAATATTTGCTCAGTGCATTCTTCTCTACTTCCTGCAGTTCTTTATTCCTCAGACTCTTCTGCACATCATTTTCCAGGATGATCTCTGCTGTCACGGCATCCGTCTTCCGGTAGAGATTATCCAGGGCTATCCCCATCTTTTCATTCATGAATTCATACTTATCCACAATCACATCTGTCATATTCCGTCTGACATAAGTCCATACACAGATGCTTGAAAGAACCAGTGCCAGTATCAGAAGCGTACACATATACTTCAGATACTTTTTCTGGATTCCTGACATTTTACTTTTTTTCATACTTCATATTCCCTTTTGTAATCTCTCGGAAGCTGTCCTGTATATTCTTTAAACAAATGCGAAAAATAGGATGGATTACTGATTCCGACCTGCTCGCAGATATTACCGATGCTGGTTCTTCCGTCTTCCAGCAGTCTCTTTGCCAGCTCCATTCTACGCTGCAGCAGATATTGTTTGAATGTCATATGAAAGGTATTCTTGAATACCCGTCCAAAATATACCGGATTCAGATATACATGTGTCGCCACTGATACAATCGAAAGATCTTCATTATCCAGATGTTCATCTATATATGCCACAGCCGCTGCAATGTATTCTTTTGATCCCTTATTCTCTTTCTTTTCTGCATTTTCCAGTCTTTTTTCAATAGCAGTTCCCAGAATCTTGTAACAGACATCCACTGCTTTTGCCGCCTTTAAGTTTCTCATATTCGAATAATAATTTTCAAATTGCTGATTCAGTGATTCGTCCATCCCGTAACTGTCTTTTAACATGAATTCTGTCTTTACCATGATCTTGTGCATATACTGGCATTGCAGTTCTTCTCTGTGTGGCAGTTGGTAAATAAAATGTACAAATGCCTGCTTTAACTGTACGGCGTCGTTCTTCCGCACGCTGTTGACCACCATCATCTCTGCCTCCGCCGGATATGGGCTTTCCTCTTTTTCTTCAACAGTCTCCGGGATTGTAAATACTCCCGCTCCGGATGCATTTGTAACAGCGAACAATCTCTGCGCTTCTTCGAAACTTCTTCTGATTCCGCGGATCCCTTTATATGGTTTGGATATTGCTGCAATAACCGGGCTGTTCTCTTCTTTTTTTACCTCTTCCAGTAGTTCTTTCAGCTCATGTACCGCTGTGTTCTCCTGCGTCTTTACAATAAATGTACGATGTCCTTCTTCACTTTCGAATTTCCAGTATGTGAATCTCTCTGCGATCTTTTCTTCAATCATTCTGACCATGGAAAATCTCGAGGCTTCATATTCCAGTTCATTGGTAATCTTATAGGCCAGATCAAGATCTGCATATACTGTAATAAACCGGTCTCCTTCCTTCATGACATCCTGCAGCGTATGGAAGACTTCATCTACTTTTTCTTCCGGCAGCCGGTTCTGGACATATTTTTGCACGACAACCTGCAAAAATCCATCTCCGTCCTTTTTCAGAAGTCTCTCCCAGCGGTCATACTTCTCCTCATTTCGGATCTGATCTTCACAGATTTTACCGACATCTGTCATCGTCGCCTGTAATTTTTCATCTTCAATCGGCTTCAGAAGATATGCGAATGCCCCCAGATCACATGCCTTCTTCGCATATTCAAAATCCCTGTATGCACTTAATACCACGAACTGACATTCCGGGTTCTCTTTCTTGATTTCTTCCATTACCATAAGTCCGGAAATCTGTTTCATCCTGATGTCTGTCAGCACTACGTGTGGTTTTTTTTCGCGTATTACCTTTAACGCCTGCTCTCCGCTCTGTGCAAAGCCAACCACTTCATATCCCATACCGTTCCAGTCATACGTCTTCACCAGACCCTCCAGCAGGATCGGCTCATCATCTACGATCACCAGTTTTAACAACCCCATAGTACACCTCATACCTTTTATTAATACCATCTTAACATATTACAGTCTCATTCTATAATTTTTTATACTTTTTCTTTACCAAAAATCATATCTGTTATGCAAAAAATCATACTTTTTATATCAAAAATTATACTTTTATGAAAAATCAGAGGTTTTGGCATATACAAAACAAAAAGAAAAACACAATATCCAAAACGTTTCCATTCCCTTCTCAGTGAATCCTTCGTTTGAATATTGTGTTTTCTTTTTGTTTCCTGTTATGTTTATCTTGCGCAGACTTCTGTCGTTTTTCTGATCTTCTTGATCAGTTCATCTGTAAATGCGCCTTTTTTCATTCTCCACATCCAGTTACTGCCGAGTGTAGATGGCATATTAATTCTTGCCTTATTACCAAGTCCCAGATAATCCTGTACCGGAATGATGCACGTATCTGCCACACTTCTCATCGCCAGACTTATGAAATCCCAGTGCACTTCTTCATCCGGAGTGTATGGATTATTCAGATATTCCTTTGTCATCTCTTTATCTTCTTCGGAAAGTGTCTGATACCATCCCTGAAGGGTATCGTTATCGTGGGTTCCTGTATAGACTACACAGTTTTTATCATAATTATGTGGAAGATAATCACTGTCCTCTCCTGCCACAAATGCGAATTCCAGTACTTTCATTCCCGGATAACCACTGTCTTTTAACAATTGTCTCACCGTATCCGTCAGGAATCCCAGATCTTCCGCAATGATCGGAAGGTCACCTAATGTTTCTTTCATCGTACGGAACAGATCCATGCCCGGTCCCGGCATCCATTCACCATTCTCTGCCGTCTCATCTCCATACGGGATTGCATAATATTCATCAAACCCACGGAAATGATCGATACGGATGATGTCATATAATTTAAAGCAGCAGGCCACCCGCTTCATCCACCAGTCATAGCCTGTCTTCTTATGGTAATCCCATGCATACAATGGATTCCCCCACAGCTGCCCGGTTGCCGAAAATGCATCCGGCGGACATCCCGCTACCGCAACCGGCAGATTCTCTTCATCTAACTGGAACAGCTTCGGATTCGCCCAGGTATCTGCACTGTCAAATGCTACATAGATCGGGATATCCCCGATAATCTCAATGCCTTGTTCATTGGCATATGTTTTCAGTCCGGCCCACTGTCCGGCGAACAGATACTGCAGAAATTCATAAAAATCAATCTCTGCACTTAATTGTTCCTGATATGCCGCAATTGCTTCCGGCTTACGCAGCCTGATGTCTTCCTCCCACTGATCCCAGCTTTTTCCGTCAAATGAATCTTTCACTGCCATATACAATGCATAATCCGCAAGCCATGCTTTTTCTTCTTCCAGATAAGTACGGTATGCCTTACTTTCCATCAATCCGTTCTTTTTGGCTCTTGCATATGCAAGCTTTAATACTTTAAATCTTGCATTATATATTTTTTCATAATCGATTTCTTCTTCATTCTCTCCGAAATCTGCCTGGTCACACTCTTCTTTCGTCAGAAGTTCATCCTCGATCAACGTCTCCAGATCGATAAAATACGGGTTCCCCGCAAATGTTGAAAAAGACTGATACGGTGAATCGCCGTATCCCGTCTGTCCAAGCGGCAGGATCTGCCACAATTTCTGTCCTGCTTCTTTTAATATATCTACAAATTCATACGCTTCTTTTGAAAAACATCCGATTCCATATGCCCCCGGAAGTGCAGAGACCGGCATTAACATTCCACTCTTTCTCATTAACTTTCGTTCCTTCCTCGTTATGATACTTATAATTAAGTATAGCAGTGTTCTTTGGATGCTTCAAATAAAAAGTATACTCTGTATATAAGAAATCATAGATTATTCCACAGATGTCACCGTATAATCCTTGTCTTCTACTGTCTTCTTCAGCACATCATCTGCGATCTCTGCATTTAATGTCAGCTCTGCTGTTCCTGCCTCATGACTTACAACCGCTTCATCTACCTGTGGAAGTGCTTCCAGTGCTTTCTTTACAGCTGCCTCACAGTGTCCACACATCATTCCCTCAATATGCATTATTTTTTTCATTGTCTTGTCCTCCTTCTTGGATCTCTTTTTTTCTTTTTTGGCTTTTAATTTTTTATCTTTTGATGCATCATACATCTTAAAAAGATTCAATCTCAATGCGTTCGATACTACGCAGAAGCTTGATAAACTCATGGCTGCCGCACCGAACATCGGATTTAATTTCCATCCGAACAGCGGATACCACACACCAGCCGCAAGCGGGATTCCGATAATATTATAGAAGAATGCCCAGAACAGGTTCTCATGAATATTACGGAGTGTCGCACGGCTCATGCGGATTGCTGCCGGCACATCACTTAACCGGCTCTTCATCAGAACAACATCTGCCGCATCGATCGCAACATCCGTTCCGGCTCCGATCGCAATACCCATATCGGCTCTTGTAAGTGCCGGTGCATCGTTGATACCATCCCCGACCATCGCAACTTTTCCTTTTTCTTTCAGCTTACGGATCACCTGCTCTTTTCCTTCCGGAAGTACGCCTGCAATCACTTCATCAACTCCGGCCTGCTGTCCGATGGCTTTTGCAGTACGTTCGTTATCTCCGGTCAACATGACTACATGGATTCCCATGTTCTGTAATTCTTTGATCGCCTGCGGGCTGTCTTCTTTGATAACATCCGCCACTGCAATTACACCTAATAAACGGTCTTCATTTCCAAAGAATAATGGTGTCTTACCTGCTTCGGCAAGTTTCTCTGCCTTCTTCTGGATATCTCCATCAACGGATACCTTACTGCTGATAAATGTATGATTCCCTCCATATAATGTATGACCATCCAGTATGGCTGTCAAGCCGTTACCCGGAAGGGCCTGGAATCCGGTAACTTCTTCGATGCCGGCATTTTCCTCTTTTGCCTTTTCAAGGATTGCTCTTGCCAGTGGATGTTCACTCTTATTCTCCAATGCATACGCATATTTTAATAAGGTATCTTCTGTCACTCCCGCTGCCGGAATGATATCTGTCACTTTCGGTTCTCCACTTGTAATCGTGCCGGTCTTATCCAGCGCAACAATCTGCATCTTTCCAGTCTCTTCCAGTGAAACTGCTGTCTTGAACATAATACCATTTCTGGCTCCCATTCCATTTCCGACCATAATTGCTACCGGTGTTGCAAGTCCGAGCGCACACGGACAGCTGATCACCAGCACCGCAATCCCTCTGGATAATGCAAAACCAATACTCTGTCCTGCGATCAGCCATACAATAATTGTGATCACTGCAATCGTAATAACCGTTGGCACAAATACTCCCGATACCCGATCCGCAATCTTTGCAATCGGTGCTTTCGTTGCAGCCGCGTCACTTACCATCTGAATGATCTGCGAAAGTGTCGTATCCTCGCCGACTCTGGTCGCACGGCACTTCAGATATCCGGACTGATTTACGGTTGCGGCTGATACCTTATCACCGACAGCCTTATCTACCGGAATACTTTCACCTGTAAGAGCAGATTCATTGACTGCACTGTTTCCTTCTATGACTTCTCCGTCAACCGGAATATTCTCTCCCGGTTTTACAACAAAGCAATCTCCCTTTTGTACCTGTTCGATCGATACCTGTACTTCTTTTTCTCCACGGATCACAACCGCTGTCTTTGGCGCAAGCTTCATCAGTCCTTTTAATGCGTCGGTCGTCTTTCCTTTGGATCTTGCCTCCAGCATCTTTCCGACTGTGATCAGTGCAAGGATCATAGCTGCTGATTCAAAATAAAAATCATGCATATAAGACATTACTGCATCCATATCCCCACGCATCTGCGCATCTGTCATTGCAAACAGTGCATACGTACTGTATACAAAAGACGCTCCGGATCCAAGTGCCACCAGGGTATCCATATTCGGTGCTCTGTGGATCATTCCTTTGAATCCACTGATGAAAAACTTCTGGTTGATCACCATGACTGCAATCGTCAGAAGCATCTGCAGCAGCCCCATCATTACATGATTATCTTTCATAAATCCCGGAACCGGCCATCCCCACATCATATGACCCATGGAGAAATACATCAGGACGATCAGGAATCCAAGTGATGCAATCAGACGCTTCTTTAATGCCGGTGTCGTTCTGTCTTTTAACATATCTTCTCCGGCAGATGCTGATGACGACTGTGTCTTTGCCGCTCCTTCTCCTTTTTTCGATGCTCCGTATCCGGCATCTGCGACTGCCTTAATGATCTCCTGTTCACTTGCAGTTCCCTCTACTCCCATAGAGTTGGTAAGCAGACTTACCGAGCAGGATGTTACACCCGGCACTTTCGAAACTGCTTTTTCGACTCTGCTGCTACAGGCTGCACAGCTCATCCCGGTTACTATATATTGTTCCATTGTTGTCTGTTCCCTCCTGTCATTATTATTTTTCTTATTCCTTTATAGTAAACTCAGAAAATGCTTTCCGAGCAGACTATACATCTATAAACTTTACTTACCTCATCAGCTTCTGTAACACCTTTACCAGTTCATCAACCGTCTCATCTTTTCCGTCCCGGATGTCATCTGCCACACAGGTACGGATGTGATTCGCCAGCAATACTTTATTAAAGCTGTTCAGTGCCGCATTCACCGCTGATACCTGTACCAGAATCTCCGGACAATAAGCGTCCTTTTCCAGCATTCCTTTGATACCGCGTACCTGACCCTCAATCCGGCTCAGACGATTCATCAGATCCTTGTATTCTTTATCCGAACGATGCTTGGACGTGTGGCAACAGCATCCTTTTTCTGATTTGTTTTCCATATTATCTGTATTCTTGTCTTCCATAAGCATACTCCTTTCACATCCATACCCTTACGGGGTATATGTATTTTATCTCTTATTATCACATAAGTCAAGGAATATATGCGTTCTTGATATATGTTTTCATTTATTGGTAGTTCCAATACAATTTTTAAAAAATGTCTATTTTATTTGACTTTCAAAATTTATAAGGAATATAATTCTTGCTGAAGGAAATAATGACAGCAGAACTGGAGGTTATATTATGCTGGAAGAACAGGCTATGATAACATTCTTAAAAAAATTCGATGAACACCCTTTCCTGGTCAAAATTAATGGACACGAACATCTGATCGGGGAAGGCGCACCTACATTTACCGTAAATTTCAAAAAGGTCATCCCATTAAAGGATCTGGTCACCAGTACTTCTCTTGCACTTGGAGAAGCTTACATGGATGGTGATCTTGATATTGAGGGAAACCTTTATCAGGCACTTGATAACCTTCTTGGTCAGATGGGTAAATTTTCAACTGATGAACATCATTTGAAATCTATCATGTTCCCATCTTCATCAAAGAAAAACCAGAAAAAAGAAGTCAGCAGTCATTACGATATCGGAAATGACTTCTACAAACTCTGGCTCGATGAAACAATGAGTTATTCCTGCGGATATTTCAAACATGAAGATGATACCCTGTATCAGGCGCAGAAGAATAAAGTTGATTACATTCTTGAAAAGTTATATCTGAAAGAAGGTATGACTCTTCTTGATATCGGATGCGGCTGGGGATTCCTTCTGATTGAAGCTGCTAAGAAATATAAAATTAAAGGTACCGGCATCACCTTAAGTGAAGAACAATACAAAGAATGCCAGAAACGTATCAAAGAGGAAGGATTGTCCGACTATCTGGAAGTCAGGCTAATGGACTACCGTGATCTTCCTTCTGACGGCAAGATGTATGACCGCGTTGTCAGCGTCGGTATGCTCGAACATGTCGGCCGTGAGAATTATCAGTTATACTTAGACTGTGTCAGCAAGGTCATGAAAGACGGCGGTCTGTTCCTGCTCCACTTCATCAGTGCATTAAAAGAGCATCCTGGTGATCCATGGATCAAGAAATACATCTTCCCGGGCGGATCTGTTCCCAGTCTTCGTGAAGTCATGAACTGCATGGCAGAAGATAACTTCCATACCCAGGATATCGAGGACTTACGTCTTCACTATAACCGTACGCTTCTCTGCTGGGAGAAAAACTTCAAAGATCATATTGAAGAAGCACATACAATGTTTGATGAACGTTTCTTAAGGATGTGGGATATGTACCTCTCTGCATGTGCCGCCACCTTCCATAACGGAATTATTGATATCCATCAGATTTTAATGACAAAGGGAATTAATAATGATCTTCCTATGACGAGATGGTATTAAAAAATGAATCAGCCGGGGATATGAACAATATTTCCCGGCTTTAATAAAGATGGATACCATGCTGCACTTAACATCTAATACACATGCATAAAAAGGAGCGGAGCCGGAATCCTGTCACTCCTGACAAAATCCCGACTCCGCTCCTTTTCGATATGTATTCATTTCAATCAGAACGTCGTCTAATTTACCATACTATCCCTTATTCATTCTCCGTTCGATACCTACTCTTTGGATTTACTTCTTTCTTTTTTAAATACACGTATCATGAAATAACTAAATCCGCCAATATATCCAACCAGTGTAATCACCATCATAATAATTGCATCTATCGTCATAGTTCATACCTTCTTTCTATTATTTTGCAGCTTTGTTATCTTTCATAGCTCCCCTTGCAGTCTTTGTATTAAAGAACTTGGATAGTGCAAGACCTACAAGGATCACTACTCCGAACTGAAGTAATACAGTTCCTGTGTTATCCTGAATAATAAACGGATTCAGCCAGGTATCCGGGAACCATTCCTTTGTCTGTAATAACCAGTAAACCACCATGATCACTACCAAAACCGGAATCAGATACATACATCCGGTATAATATGCTTTTGGAAGATGTACATCTGCACCTTTTGCATTTACTTCCTGTGTACGTAATTTTTCCACACCATATTTCCATGCCAGGATTGCGATAAAGGCACCACTTATCAGAAGTCCGATTCCCCATACCCAGTCCTGATTATCAATGTTAACCAGTGACCAGCATGAGAAGCATCCTACTAAGAATCCTGCGAAGCAGACACTGACAACTGCTTTCTTCCGCGGCAATCCAAGGTCAACAACACATTTTACTCCAACTTCGATCATAGAGAACAGTGATGTGATTGCTGCAATTGCAAGTAATCCAAAGAAGATAAAGGAAATGAATCTTCCACCCGGGATTGTTGTAAATAACTGATAAATGTAAATAAATGTAAGTCCGAAGTTGCCCTGACTGAGTGCTTCATTCGCTGCCTCCGGTGTAGCTGAAAGTGCACAGATTGCCGGGATAACTACCAGTGCCGAGAGGATTGCTCCAAGGTTATCACCAAGTCCCATGATCAGACAGCTTGTCGGAACATCTTCCTCTTCTCCTACGTAGTTCGCATATGTAATAATGAATCCCCATCCGGCTCCGGTGCTCCATGCTGCCTGGATGAATGCCTGAATCCATGTATTCGGGCTTAAAATATACTCTTTCTTAACAGTAAAGAGATACTGAAGTCCCTGATTTGCTCCATTTAATGTAACTGCGTAAATTGCTAATCCTACAAGGATGATAAACAGTGCCGGTATCGCTACTTTACAGAATTTTTCAATTCCACCTGCAATTCCCTGATAAACGATGAAACATGCAAGTGCAAATCCGATCGCATGGAATAAAATAACCTGTGCCTGTGAATCTGTAAATGCTGTCCACATTGCCGATGTCGTCTCTGTTGACAGATTCGGTTTAAATGCTGAAGTAACAGAATTAACTGCGTATTTCAAACAATATCCCTGAAGTACACAATAATAACTCATCAGGAAGAAACATACTGCTGCTACAAAGAATCCCATCCATGTATATTTCTTTCCACCTGCATCACGAAAAGTACCGATACATCCAAGTCTCGTCTTTTTACCGAATGCCATCTCTGTGGAAAGGAGCGGTACTGCAAATACCAGCATTGCAATCGTCCATGCTATGATAAATGCTCCACCACCGTTTGCCGCACACACTCGTGGGAATCGCCATACATTACCAGTACCAATACACATACCTAACGCGGCGGCTATGTAACCTATGGTACTAAATTTTTCTTGTTTCTGTTCCATAACTCAAACCTCCATTCGAATATCGAAATTAATTAGAAATGAATACCTTGTAACCATAGTGTAAAAGATGGTTATTAAATTGTCAATATAAAATATTAAGTTTTTTTATACAAATATAAGAAAGTGTAATATTAAACGCATTTTGTTTTATTGTTTGTTAATTTCTGATAATTTGCCAGTAAATAGACTGGTTTTCATACTTTAGTCTAATACATCTACAATTTCGGATGCATATTTCGGTATCTACAGAACCTGCCACCGGCAGCTCCTTTCGAACACATGGTGATACACAAAAACCTGTATCAGACTTTCTATCATCTGATACAGGTTTCCCGCTTTCTCATAACAATTCATTATACTATATATTTTCTTTTTTAATTTTAATTCTTTGTATTCTTTCACATAAGCTTCTTATGCTACAGATCTTCTTCAATATGCTCTCTTCCCTGGTCTACGATCGTACGCACATGATCGTCTGCCAGTGAATAGAACACGGATTTTCCTTCTCTTCTGCTCTTAACCAGTTTGTTCTGTTTCAGGATCCTGAGCTGATGTGAGATTGCAGACTGTGTCATATTCAGTGCCTCTGCCAGATCGCAGACACACACCTCTGCTTCGAACAACACGAACAGGATACGCATTCTGGTCGAATCACCGAATACCTTGAACAATTCTGCAAGATCATACAATTCCGTTTCTTCCGGCATCTTTTCATTTACGATCTTCAGAAGATTCTCATGTACCTCACATGATTCACATACTTCCATTCCTTCTTCTAATTTTGCCATCTGCCCACCAGCCTTTTCTATAAGTTTTTCACAAATAATGCGCGGATTGCATTCAATACAGCAATGACCATAACTCCGACATCAGCGAAGATTGCCATCCACATATTCGCAATTCCGAGTGCTCCCAGGACCAGGCAGATTGCCTTGATTCCAAGGGCAAAGTAAATATTCTCATATACGATGCGCATACATTTTCTGGAAATCTTGATTGCTTTTACGATCTTCTTCGGATCATCGTCCATCAGGACAACGTCTGCTGCCTCGATTGCTGCATCTGATCCGAGTGCACCCATGGCAATTCCGATATCTGCTCTCGACAGTACCGGCGCATCATTGATTCCGTCTCCGACGAACGCAAGCTTTTCTTTCTCTGATTTCTGACTCAGAAGCTGTTCTACCTTCGCAACCTTATCTGCAGGAAGAAGCTCACTGTACACTTCTCCGATTCCCAGTTCTTCTGCAACCTTATCTGCCACACGCTTCATGTCACCAGTCAGCATAACTGTCTTGGTGATGCCCGCTTTTTTCAGATCTCTGATTGCTTCTTTTGCATGCGGTTTTAATTTGTCTGAGATCAGAATGTGTCCTGCATATTTTCCGTTTACTGCAACATGGACGATCGTACCGACTTCTTCACATTCACTATATTCCACATTCAGATATTTCATAAGTTTGGCATTACCTGCCGCTACCGGAATACCGTCAACCTTTGCAGTCACACCTTTACCGCTCAGTTCTTCAATCTCTGTCACACGGTCACGGTTGATCTGTTTGCCATATGCTTTCTGAAGACTCTTACTGATCGGATGAGAAGAAGAACACTCCGCAAGTGCCGCATACTCTAATAACTGTTCTTCCGGCATCGTATTGTGGTGAACTCCATTCACCTCGAATACGCCTTGCGTCATGGTTCCTGTCTTATCGAATACCACATATTTTGTCTGTGCCATCGTCTCCAGATAGTTCGATCCTTTTACCAGGACACCTTCATGACTTGCTCCGCCGATTCCTGCAAAGAAGCTGAGCGGGATACTGATCACCAGTGCACACGGGCAGCTGATAACCAGGAATGTCAGTGCTCTGTAGATCCAGTCGCCCCATTCCGGCGCAAGCGCAAACGCAAACATTCTGACCAGTGGCGGTAAGATTGCAAGTGCAAGCGCACCATAGCAGACTGCCGGTGTATAATATCTGGCGAATTTGGAAATAAAGTTCTCAGATCTTGATTTCTTGGAACTTGAATTCTCTACCAGATCCAGGATCTTGGATACGGTAGATTCTCCGAATTCTTTTGTTGTACGGATCTTCAGAAGACCAGTCAGGTTAATGCATCCACTGATGACTTCATCACCGGCTGCCGCTTCTCTCGGAACACTTTCCCCGGTCAGTGCACTGGTATTCAATGTACTGCTTCCTTCTTCGATCACACCATCGATCGGGACTTTTTCTCCCGGCTGAACGACGATAATCGTTCCGACTTCCACTTCATCCGGATCTACCTGTTCAAGTTCCCCGTCTTTTTCAATATTGGCATAATCCGGACGGATATCCATCAGATCACTGATATTCCTGCGGCTCTTTCCGACCGCATAACTCTGGAATAATTCTCCGATCTGATAGAACAGCATAACCGATACGCCTTCCTTATAGTTACCAAGCGCAATTGCTCCTATCGTAGCAACTGCCATCAGAAAGTTCTCATCGAATACCTGCTTATTCAGAATCCCTTTGAACGCCTTCCTTAAAATATCATATCCGACAACCAGGTACGGAACCATATAAAGTACGAACTTCAGCCACCCTTCTACAGGCAGGAACTTCAATATGATCATAAGTACCGCTGCGATAATAATTCTGGTCAGAGATTTTTTCTGTCTTTTCGTCATATCTTTCCCCAGCCTTTCTCCTTGCACTCTTCTCAACGCTTCTTCATTCTGCCTGATGAAGCCGCTCCACAATCATTTTCCTTCACAAAATACTGCGTATATCCTGTTTTTATGAGTATTTTCTCTTACAGGAAGATCTCACAGTCATCTTCTACAACTTTACAGTTCTTCTGCACATCCTTCATTACTTTCTTAGGATCTGCACCCTCTTCAAATTCTACGATCATCTTTAACATCATAAAGTTTACAGTTGCATCCTTTACTCCGTCTGTGTTCTTAGCTGCCTGCTCCATTTTGTTTGCACAGTTTGCGCAGTCTACGTCGATTTTGTAAGTTTTTTTCATGATAATACTTCCTTTCTTTTTCGTTGTTTGATTATTTGAATATATGAACAGTTATTCATATGTTTGTTTTAATTATAGCATTTTGCTTCATGATGTCAATAGATTTTTTCTATTTAGTTCATCATCGTGGCTTACCCCGGTCCATGAGAAAGACTTGGTATTGTGTTTGTTGCTGGATGTCACGATGCAGAAGTTCTAAGGCAGTCCGCCTTCCCTAA
>PVMN01001486.1_pt1 | contig 32245 bp, 31 predicted proteins | sample 1853401 | NCBI WGS metagenome assembly PVMN01 (sample SAMN08533510, study PRJNA380276) | Human gut metagenome, whole genome shotgun sequencing project.
GTAGCCGGCACGAGGGACATGATCAAAGAGGAGCATACCAGGTTGATCGCGAGGAGCATTCCAGGCGCAAGGCTGGCCTTCGTGGAGGGGGATCACTTCGTGGCGAGTAAGAATGCGAGGGCGTTCAACGAAGTCGTGGGGATGTTTTTGGAGGACTGAAATACTGGTCGATCACATTATGCAATATGCATGCAAATTGCATTTTTATTTGCAGATGCTCTCTGTGGGACTAAAGCCCTGAGAAAGCGCTCGCGCGAGCTATCCGCCGAAGAAACCCACGAAGTTCAGTACACCACCAAATGCTGCAGGCGTAAAGCTCCACACCCCGAACCCACAAGCAAGAGCGGCACCGAATCACTCGAGATTGCACTCGTTAGGTGCCAGCTTGCGCTCACTCCGCTCGATTTCCCTGGCGTTTTCAATCATCATGCACATGCATCCAAGAGATCGGTTCGACTCGAACCTAATTCAGAATATGGAGAGTCTCCTAGCCTCTGGATCCGAAAAAACAATAACGCAACCGATAAACTCTACCATCGATCAATCCCCATATATAGCGAACTATGTAAGCAGATACAATCCATTTGGCTACCGACGTCCAAGTATATCCCACCAAAAGTCTATTCTCCCGTCCTCGGTTTCATTACCTCACTACGAAGAACCCGTATCGAGAGGACCAGACAATCAAACACGCGAAGAAAACACGGACGTCTTCATTCTTTTAGATTGAATCAAGAATGCCCGGGACCAGCGGTTTTCCCGCAAACAAAACGATCCCGATAATACTAAAAACACTTCCAATTAGCATAGCAATCATATATCCAACAGCGGCACCGACGATCCCCAGCAAGGGAACGAGGACGCCAGTGGAAACCAGAGCCACTATCAATGACACGATGTTCGAGACAAAGTTGAACCCGTAGCGACGATGGGCTGCAAGAATGTTGCCCGACACCGTTCTGAACGTCGAACCAACAGCAAAGGCGACCATAAGGACTTGAAACGACGGGATGGACGAAATATATTGCTCGCCGAAAACGAATGGGATGATCCAGCTTGATCCCGCGATGCAAGTTACGGAGGCGAAAGAAACAACCACGCCGACACCCATCATGCACACTATCCATTTTTGCAAAACCCATACACGGTTATGCACGTTCTGAATGAAATAGGGCGTCACGTACGTTACCACCATAGAAGGAAGAAACATGAGAGCGATCGGTATGGTGGCAGCGGCGGCATAGCTCGCCACGGCGACTTGATCCCCAGTGAGGTACCCGACCAATGTTGTTCCGATCAGGATGAGGAGCTGCGCGATCGCGTTCGTCAGGCAAACGGTGATAGACATCTTCAATATATCAAAAATCACGACATGTTCGACTCTTGGCGGCCTCACGTACACCTTTACCTGGTACGCGAGCCGCGCGACCAGCGAAGAGACAGCCATAGCGATGCTTCTGCCCATGGATAAGCCCGCCGAGGATCCAAACACAGCTCCGCCAACGGAAAAGAGGGCAAGTGAAAGCGTGTTCATATTGGTAGCCAACGCGTATTCCCCATTCATGAACATAGAGCGCAAGCGCTGCAGTTGGAAGTCCATGATCAAGGAGAAGATCGGAAAAGGAGCGAGAAAAAGCAGCAGGACGTTTGCTCCCTCGACGGGCAGCGGCAAGAAGATTGCAGCTGCCACAATTGCTATCGTCAGAGCGATGTCCCACATCACCCCCATGGCACTGGCGGCTTGATAGGCAATCTCCGCTCGACCGCCGGCCTCCCCGCGTTCGACGCACAACTGCACCACGCAAGCCGAAGTCCCTAGACCGTTGAATAAGACGAAGTAGTTGATAATATTGAGCGCATAGGAATATGCCCCGTAGTCGCCCTTGCTGAGGACGCGGATCAGTATTACACCGCTCGCGAACGAAACGATCTTGTTGAGCACCCCAGCGCCAACGATGTTGAAGAATCCCGTTTCGCGGAGTCTGCACGCCGCACCCTTGATCTCCTTTAGCGCAACGGTCATGAAAAGGTGCCTTTAAGCGTCGAAGAGACCGCCTCCGAGTCCGCCCGCTTCAGGCACGGCCCCATCGGCAGGCTCAGCGCCGTCTCGCAGAGGCGCTTCGTCACGGGGCAGCCGTCGGAGCACAGGTGCGCACCCTCGAACGCCTTCTGCCCGTGCATGGGCTTGGGGTAGTAGACCATCGTGGGGACGTCCTGGTCCTTGAGGCGGGCCTGCAGGGCATCGCGGTCGAGGCCCTCTGGAAGCTGCACCGTGTACTGGGCCCACGAGCTGCGGAACCCCTCCGGGACCTCCGGCAGGACGAGGCCGCTTCCGGCGAGAACCTCGCCGTATAGCGCCGCCGCTCCGTTGACCGCATCGAGCTCGTAGCGCTCGAACGCTTCCAGCTTCGCCAGCAGCACGGCCGCCTGCAGCGTGTCGAGCCGGCTGTTGACGCCCACGCGCACGTTGTCGTACTTCATCGACCCCTTGCCGTGGACGGCGTAGCTGCGGACGAGCTCGGCCCATTCGTCGGAGTCGGTGAACACCGCGCCGCCGTCGCCGTAGCAGCCGAGCGGCTTGGCCGGGAAGAAGCTCGTGGTGGAGACGTCGCCGAACGAGCAGGCCATCTTTCCGTCGATCGACCCGCCGAAGCCCTGCGCTCCGTCCTCGAGCAGGAGCATGCCGTGCCGCTCGCACACTTCCCGGATCGCCGGATAGTCGGCGGGAAGACCGAAGAGGTCGACGGCCACGACGACCCTGGGTGCGAGATCCGTCTCGTCCTCGACGAACCGCACAGCTTCTTCGAGTTTGGCGGCGTCGAGGTTGAAGGTTCGTTCGTCCACATCGACGAAAACGGGCGTCGCGCCGAGCAGGGCCGGCGCCTCCCCGCTCGCGAAAAAAGTGAAGTCGGGAACGAACACCGCATCGCCCGGCCCGACGCCCCACGCCATGAGCGCGAGCTGCAAGGCGTCCGTGCCGTTGGCGCATGTCACGCAGTGCTTGACGCCGACGTAGGCAGCGAGGCGCGCCTCGAGCTCGGCGACCTCCGGGCCGCCGATGTAGCGGCCGTGCTCGAGCACCCGGGCGATGCCCGCGTCGATACCGTCTTTCAGCGCGGCGTACTGCGCACTAAGATCCCTGAACTGCATCACCAGCCGACCTCCAATCGAGCGATCTGCCTCTCGGCCTCCGTCCGCACCACCTCGGGGTCGAACACCTTCCTGATGCGGAAGTACAATTTCGGATCGCCTCCGAACTCGCGGAACGACTTGGAAATGCGCTTTATCATCGACCCCTCGAAGTCGTAGGAGAGGCCCTTGTCGTGGGCGAGGGTGATCCCGTTCCAAGTGAGAGCGTTGTACGTTTCGAGGCCGTTGAAGCCGGGCATCGTGCCGCCCATCAGGTGGTAGACCGAACGCTCGTCCCACACGAGGAACAACACGCTTGCGACGCCTTCGCCGGCCTTCGAGCGCAGGATCTTGCAGCACCCGTTCTTGCTCGCAGCGCGGTAGAGCCTCGCCCACAGCTCCCGACCTACCGGAACGGGCAGGCCCTGGCGCTCGAACACCTTGGCATGCTCCGCATAGAAGTCCTCCGGATCCATCCCGTCGTCGACGACGCCGTTGCGCCCCCCCTTCCTCACGTTCTTCCGGTAGCTCGAGGAAAGACCCGTCCAGACCGCATCGAGGTCGGAGGTGTCGTCAATGACGTAGGTGTATCTCGGCAGGGCCTGGTAGCCGTTCCAGGAGAACGGCAGCCAGTTGGAGAAGCTCGGATGGAACTGCTGCTCGTACACCGCGAGCCCCATCCCCTCGACGAACTCGCAGGCGGCGTCCACGACCTTCTCCTCGAACTTCGCGCGGGCTATGGAACCGGCGCCGGCGGGGTGCCTGAACACGATCCCGTTGTTCTGGGTGAGGGGAGCCTTGGTGATGTATCGGCCGCGCGCTCTTTCCTCCAGGTAGTACGGCATGGCCGCCGCGACCTCGCCGCCCTGCTCGAAGAGCCACACGTCCCAGTTCTCAGACCCGCATACCGCGTCCATCCACCAGGGCTTCGAGTAGATCGGGACGTACGTCGTCTCGCAGAACTCCTCGTAACGGGTTTTAGCGTCGGGCGCCGAGGGCATCGAGCACCTCCTTCGAGACGACGGCGTATCTCGTCCCGCCCGCCTCCACGTAGGCTCCTTCGTAGGGCGGGTACCAAAACGCCCGCACCCTTCGCTCGGTCATCGCGGGATCCTCGCCCGGGACTATGCGCTTCGCCTCCTCGAAGTCCGACCGGCTGAAGTACCTCCCGCCGTCGGGCTCCTGCGGCATCGTGAGAACAGGCTCGCCGCTTCTGTACTTCTTGTAAACATCCCTGAACAGCTCGAGCATCTTCTCCTCCGACAGGGCGACGAGCTCTGCGACGCTCCCCTTGCCGCAGTCGTACGGGAAGCGCCTCACCTCGATGATGTCCCCTTGGTCGAATTTCTTTCCGAGGAGGTGGGCGGTCACCCCGTATTCGCCGTCCCCGTTGAGTATCGCGAAGTTGAACGCGAACACCCCGCGGTACTCGGGAAGGGGAGCCGAATGGAAGTTCACCGCCGCCACGGAGGCCGCGCGGATCCATTCCTCCTTTATGAGCTTGGGGAAGGTGTTGCACCATATCATCTCTACGGCGCCCTCGTTCTCCTCGAACAGCCCGTCGCAGTCCGCGTAGTCGGCAACCGGAACCCCGTGGCTTCTGCAGATACGGAAGAGCTCCGCGTCATCGTAGTCGCCCTTGCCGTCCACCACGACGGAGAGGACGTCCTCTCCCTGCTCGATCATGTGGGAGAGAAACGCGCAGGTCGATCTTTTGGGCTTTGTGAAGAACACGCTCCGCATCTCAGAACTCCCCTTCCATGTCCGTGCTCGCGAAATCCCCCAGCGGCAGCTCCACGGGCAGGCCCGTCCTCTGGCTCTTGTAGATCGCGAGCACCACCTCCAGCGCGTCGCGGCCGGCCTTCGCGTCCACGTAGGGCGCGCGGTCGTTCCCGATCGCGTCGGCCACGTCTGCGTAGAGCAGGGCGTGGCCGTTGCCGTAGACGTTGGAGGTGGGCTCCTTGAGCCCCGCCATCCCATCGTCGCCCTCGCGCTCGTCGGCGAAGTCCCAAACGTCGATCTCGTTGGTCGAGGTCCCGCCGAGCTTCGCCGTGCCGGACTCGCCGAACAGGTACAGCGTCTCCTCGAGGTTCTTGGGGAACACGTTGGAGGTGCCCTCCACGGTGGCCACCGACCCGTCCGCGAACGTCAGGACGGCCACGCCCACGTCCTCGGCCTCCAGGTAGCCGTGGAAGCGCTGGCGGGTCTGGGCGTAGACCGATACCACCTCGCCTCCCATCATCCAGCGCAGCAGGTCGACGCCGTGGATGCACTGGTTCATGAGGCAGCCGCCGTCCTGAGCCCAAGTGCCGCGCCACGGGGCCTGGCCGTAGTAGCCCTTGCCCCGGTTCCACCTCACGTGGACCGAGCCGTGGGACATGCGCCCGAAGCGGCCCTCCTCCACGGCGCGGCGCACGTGGCGCACGGCGACGTTGAAGCGGTTCTGGTGGCAGGCCGACACCTTCACGCCGCGCTCCTCGGCGCGCCGCACGATCTCGTCGGCGTCGGCCATCGACATCGCGACGGGCTTCTCGACTATCGCGTTGACGCCCGCGTCGATGCAGTCCAGCGCGATGCGCGCGTGCTCGCCGCTCTCGGTGGCGACGGCCGCGATGTCGAGTCCGGGCTCCGCGGCGAGCATCTCGCGATGGTCGGCGTAGATCCTCGGCACCGGGCCGTCCCACTCCGCCCGCTCGAGCAGTCCCTCGGCCTTGCCGGGGGCGGTGTCGCAGAGCGCCGCCAGCTCGAAGCCGTTCGCGCGGACGGCCTTGATATGGTTGAGCGCTATGCGCCCGCAGCCTACTATTGCGCACTTCATTCTAAGCAACCCCCCTCATCTATTCTCAGCAAACTTTCCACGATCGAAACGGCAGCTCTCCCATCCCCGAACGGACGGAAAGAATCGTCGATCGACTGGGGGACGCCTATCGCCTCTAAAAGCGCGTCTTTCTCGATCGACGGCAGGAGTATGTTGCGATGGCCGTTCAACAATTCATCGGTACTCGGAAAGGGAAGCAGCGTGACGCACTTCTTTCGAGCGAAAAACGCCTCCCTCTGAAGCCCTCCGGAATCCGTGATAATAAGTTGAGCGCCGTTGACCAATCGTATGCTTTCCAAATAACCAACAGGATCAACGAAATGCAGATTCGGAACATTCCCGACAGGGGCAGTCTTCTCGATAAGACTCCGAACCCGTGGATGCACCGGATAGACGACTGCGGTTTCAAGCTCCCCAATTGCCGACAGCAGCTCCTTCAGCTTCGATTCCGTTGCGTTCTCTTGACGATGGCACGTCAAGTAGATGTAAGGCTCCCTCAAAGAAAAGCTTGAGCCGTCGAGCTTTCTTAAGGTTAACGGGGATGAATCCGAACGTTCGGAATAGAAAGCGAACGCGTCGTACATGAGGTCTCCCGTGAAGGAGGAAACGGCCCCTAGCCCCTCCTCCACCAAGTTCTCCAAGCACGACGGGGTGGGTGCGCAGTTCGCGGACGAGAGATGGTCCGTGCATATGCGGTTCACCTCTTCGGGATTGCTCTTGAACCTGGTGCGAGCACCGGCCTCCGCGTGGCAGATCGGGATGCCGAGCTTCGCCGCCGCGAGGGCCCCGGCAAGAGTGGAGTTCGTGTCGCCGTAGAGCAATATTGCATCGGGCGCCTCCTCGACCATCGCGTCTTCGAGGGCGACCAGCATCCTTGCCGTCATCTGCGCATGGGTTCCTCCCGATATGCCGAGATTGATCTTCGGTTCGGGAATCCCGAGCTCCTCGAAAAATAGCTCCGACATGTTCCTGTCGAAGTGCTGCCCCGTATGGACGATGACTTCCTCGATGCACTCACGCTCGGAGAATTCCCGGGACACCATCGCGGCCTTGATGAACTGGGGGCGCGCCCCGACGACGGTAAGCACCTTCATGTCACAGCACCTCGACGTTCTCTCGCGGGGACACGCCCTTCATGGCGTTCTTGGCGTCGAGCACGGCCCTCGCGTGCCTCTGCACGAAGGCGTAGTCGACGTTGGTGTGCGCGCAGGCGACCAGAACAATGTCGGCCGAGGCGATCGCCTCGGCCGACAGGTCCGGGATGGATTCCCTGGCTTCGCCTTTATGGCAGTAGCGCGGCACCCAGGGGTCGTAGTACGACACCTCGGCGCCCTGTTCCTCCAGACGCTCGATCACGCGCAGGGCCGGCGACTCGCGGTAGTCGTCGATGTCCTGCTTGTAGGCCACGCCGAGGACGAGGACCCTCGCGCCCATCATCGCCTTGCCGGACCGGTTGAGGATGCGGGCGGCGCGGGAGGCCACCCATTCCGGCATCCCGTCGTTCACGGTCATGGACGCTTCGATCATGGAGGTGTGGAAGCCGTACTCGCGCGCCTTCCACGACAGGTAGTAGGGGTCGAGCGGTATGCAGTGGCCGCCCAGGCCGGGGCCGGGGTAGAAGGCCGTGAAGCCGTAGGGTTTGGTCTTGGCGGCGTCGACGACCTCCCACACGTCGATGCCCATGCGGTCGCAGAGCATGCAGAGCTCGTTGACGAGCCCTATGTTGACGTTTCGGTAGGTGTTCTCGAGGATCTTCTCCATCTCGGCCACCGCCGGGCTCGACACGCGCGTGACGCCGCCCTCGAGCACCGCCTCGTAGACGGCCGAGATGAGCTCCAGCGCCTCCTCGCCGACGGCGCCCACCACCTTCGGCGTGTTCTTCGTCTTGTAGACGAGGTTGCCGGGGTCCACGCGCTCGGGCGAGAAGCCCAGGTAGAAGCCCTCGCCGCACTTCATCTCGGAGCCCTCCTCCAGGATGGGGAGTATCAGCTCCTCGGTGGTTCCGGGGTAGGTGGTGGACTCGAGCACCACCATGCAGCCCTCTCGGATGTAGGGGGCTATCTCGCGCGCGGACGCCTCCATGTAGGAGGTGTCGGGCATCTGGTGGGCGTCGAGCGGCGTGGGCACGCAGATGGCGACGAAGCCGCACTCGGCGACGCGCGAGAAGTCGCAGGTCGCCTCGAGCGTGCCGGCCTCCACGAGCGCGGCGAGATCCTCCTGCACCACGTCGCCGATGTAGTTCTCGCCGCGGTTGACCATGTCCACCTTGTCGGCCTGCACGTCGAAGCCGATCGTCTTGAAGCCGGCCTTCGCCTTCTCCACCGCCAGCGGCAGCCCCACGTAGCCGAGGCCGACCGTACCGCAGACGAGGGTGCGAGCGACTATGCTTCTCGTAATTTCTTTACCATTCATTTGTCAAAGTCCCTTTCCTATCGCGCAAGCGAAGAGCGCCGCGATATCAGTGCAAAATCGAGCGGGTTACCGTAGCGGAGAAAAATTGGCGCGCAACGACTCCTTGTTGACGCATGCGTAGGAATCGATGAGATCGAGCTCCATTTGAACCCTCTTCTCCCAAGTAGGAACCACTCGCCTGGTGTTGGCTAGGGCGTTTTTGCGAATCTTCTCTGAGCGAGCCCGGTCAGCCATCAACCATTCAATGCGATCGGCCGAATCAGATACCCCATCAACTCGAAAACCCGTTTTCCAATCGAGGACCAGATCGTCCATCCACTTGTCAGCCTTTGGCACGATCATCACGGCACCGCCTGCAAGCGCCTCAATGGTTGCATTGCCTCGATTGGAATAAGGATTGAACGCAAGCGTTGCTACAGCATTTACTGCCCATTGCCATACTTGATCCTGTGGTATAGAGCCCAAGAAATGAACCCGCTCCCCCAGGCCATAACGTATAGCGTCTTCACGCAACTCGTCGTCGAAGCCTTGTTCGCTCACTCTTCCTGCGAAAACGAGGTGGATATCTCCGTGCCCACGACAATTCAACTCGTTTAAAATCTCAATACAGTTCTTCTGCCCCTTTATCCGCTCCAAACGCGAACCGCAAAATAAGTAGTCATACGGAAAATCAGGCGAGGGCTTGAGTCCCATCGTCTTGGACGGAAAACATACGCCATTCGTCCATTCGTAAGCATCGTAAAGAGGACTAGTGATTCCTAGCATATCGAATGTTCTATTAAGATCGGAGCCATCCTCTGTAATGAGCAGGAATTCCTTCGCAGTAAAAAAGGGTGCCATCCGTGGATAATGACATACAAGGCACCATATCTTCCCGTGATGTTCGAGCATCCACATTCCATAGCTGCCAAACAAGCGCTGACCGCATGGCACTCCTTCAAGTCGCGCGTAGCGCGCGCCTCTAGTGCAGGCGTCTCCCACTAAATAAACGAAATCATAGTTACCTTCCGCAAGATACCGCTTGACAATTGAGTTCATTCTACGAATGAACCCAAGCTTCTCCATTAGCCCTTGCTTTCGAAATACCGTCTCGATCACGTTGAGCCGTTTAAGCCAGTCGCAGGCAATGTCCAACGGCCGAGCTTCTCCATCTATATGGATAACCATATCGACTTCGTCGCCGCGTTCGACAAGAGCCCTCAACACCTTTGTTTGAGGAGGCAGCCCGTCAATTCTAGTAGCGCCATTAAGCAACAATGAATCTAGCCCTGCATAAGCCGTCGCCACGTAAAGAATCTTCACGAAGTCCTCCTTTTGCGCGCCGAGACGCTGAGCGCACTCATAAAACAGTTCCTCGACTGCGATCAGTAACAATACGATTTGCACCAACAACCGTTGCACCCGAAACAACGCTCTTCGTAACCACCGCATTCGCCCCAACAACTACGTCATTTCCAACAAAAATGGGCCCTATGATCTTCGCACCCGCATAAACCACCACGTTGTCGCCCAAGCGCGGCGATCCAAACATCCCGTTATTCTCGCCTGCGCCAATTGTGACCTGGTGGTAGATGGCGCACCCGGATCCCAGACACGCACTCGGATTGATAAATATTCCATTCAGGTGAGGCATGAGGATCCCTCCTCCCCTACATGCAGAAGCAGGCAGCTCACAACCGCAACCAAAAAGCAAAATTTTTTTGCATGCGGCAAACACACGACGGGCCATCGCATGAGAGCAACCCTGCTCGTTGCGCAGGCAGAATAATATCCACCACTTTTTACGCAAGGGGGAACACTTGTTGCGCTTTATATCGAGTAAAAATTTTTCGCGTTCGGCCACCCGCATATGGCACCGACCCCCTCCATTCTTATCGTCGCAATTTAGCGGATGCCGTACGCACCAGCTCAACTCTGGAGCCACCCTTCTCTTTTTTGCATTTCAAGCCAAGTCGATTCGGTGCGCCTATCACCCCAAGCCCGCAGCGATCAGTTTCAGCCAGCTGCAAGCAATAGGAACTCAATGGTGCGATTAACAATAGCGCGAAAGAATACATCGAGCCTTCTTGCCCCAAAAAGAGCATGGTGCCCGCCACGACAAGGACAAGCATCATATAGGAGTACCGCACGGGAGTACGACTCTGCAGTGATCGAAGGTATCCCAACCATGCGACAAAGCCAACTAACCCGGTATTCACCAGCTGCGCGAACACTCCACTAAATGGGTTCATGGAACCTACGCCAATTCCGATTAAGGGCGCTTCAACCCAAGTACGAATGGATTCGACCACGCTAACAAGGCGAGGCGATCCCATAGTCGCACGTAAAGCGAAATAATCGCCACGAAACGCGCTTTCGATAGAGATAAAGACGCCATAAGCTTTCTCAAAATAGGGCAATGATTGACCGAGCTCCGTCCCAGCGAAAACATACACTCCCGTCCCCAACACAGCAAAAGCTATGCAGATAGGCAGCATGCGAACGAAACCTCTACGTTGTATCTGAAACAGCGCGAAAGCAAAAAAACGCGAGCATGGGCAATAGCACTACCGTCGAGGATGCGGCGGAAACGCACATGAGCCCAACTGCGAGCACAGGCCAAACCTTCTTCTCGCGTGGCGCTCGACCGGAGATTTTAATAAGCAGAAACACGACGACAAAGAAACCGAGCGCCAAAACAAAATGAGAAGGTTCGCGCGTAAGGCCCCAAAGAGCAACAAGAGAGTCTCGCACGATATAAGCAGTATATACATGGCTATCAGCAAAAAGGAACGAGGTGAATTGCGAGGCGATGTTCAATCCGAGCACCGCCTTAGTGAAAAGCTCGAACATCGCATAACAAATGTGCAGCTTTCCTACCGCTACAACCCATCGTCCAACCCTTATGAAGTCATCTCCCTTAAATAGGGATACCGCGAGAACCCCGGAAAAGGCAAACAGCATATAGCGAACAAACACTAGTAAGTTACGCTCGCCAAAAACCTGAACAGATTGAGTAGCCCACCCGGACACGAACATGTCCCACGAGGTTCCCGAGGCGACGATGGCCTTACTGTAAGGAAAGCAAAAATTGAACAACAACGAGCTTATAAGCACAACAAGGAAGATGAGGGCCGCAGAAAGAGCAAGCTTATTAAGCACGACACGATCCCTCACGGCTGCATTGAGCGCGAATAGCACAAAAAGCACCAGAACAATGTCGGAACATGATATTTCCTGACCAGCTACAATAGCAAGCGGCGCAGAAATCATATTCATATCCATAATGCACGCGATTGCAAACAAAGCTAAAGCGAAATCGGTATGCTTGCGGGATCGCGCAAACACAAGGACAAGGAGCACTACGAATCCGATAGCGAACGGAGATGCAAAATCCTTCACGACGATTTGCCACCGTTCTTGCAAAGATCCATCAAATACTCTGCGACGAACTCCGCGTCTGCAGGTAAGGCAATTCCCGTTTCGACATCAATGATTTCCTCACCAGGTGTTCGCATGCACACTATGGCAAAGGTGCCGCATGAAATGGCTTCCAAAGTGGTCATTCCAAAGGTTTCTTCAACGCTGGCATTCCAAAAAAAATCCGCAGCCGTATAAATCTCTGCAAGCTCAACGCCGTCGGCAATGGCTCCGAGGGGGATGAGCGTTGCGGATGAATCGTTCATTTTCTTGACAGCCGCGCGTTGCTTAGCATTCAGCCCAACAAGCACTAAAGCAAACCTGTCATCCAACATTTGGGCAAGATCCAAAAAAAGGTCAAGCCCCTTTCGTTCGTTCCACGGAGCAGCAACGCCCAATACCATGACTTTGTCCTCGATACCATGATTCTTTTTAAAATCATTGCACGTTGGCTTGAACACATTCTCATCTGCTCTATTGGGAATAACGGAGATCGGATATTTAGCCAGGAAGGACTGTTTCGCCAGATCAGCAAGCCATTGAGAAGGAACAATTAACTTCACATGCGGCAATGAAGTAAAAAGCGACTTCTTGTCGGCAAAGTTTCGTTCACTTGAGTCAAATAGGGACCAGGGAATGACCCTTTGCATAGGACAGCGCCCGAACCGTCCGCAATGCTTCTTCCATTGAGAACAGTTCGCAGCGGTAAAATGCCCACAATGACCTGTAAACGCCCAACAATCATGCAGGGTCCATTCTATCTGCGCAGGGGTCTTTTCAAGATAGCTAAACAAAGTGGGCAGGTGAAAGGAGTACCCATGCAAATTGTGCAGATGGATAATGTCGGGTTCGATGCGTCGCAGCCGCTGCACCATTCTCTCCGTCGCATGTTTTGAGCCGCAAAAACCAACTCGTCCTGTAACACGAGCACGCGCAGCGTGAGCGTACACATCCAACGCTGTTCCGACTCGAATTGCCTGCGTATATTGCGGCTCATCACCTCGAGCCCAAAAAACATATGATTCATCGCCACGAGCGAGAGTCTCCATATGCTCTTTCAGCATCAACCGACCTGTAGACCCAGCCGAGTAAGCGTTGATTTGGGCTAGCTTCATTCCCAACTCTCCAGCTCGATGTGTCCCACCCATCCAAAATGCGGCTTGAAAGATAAAGTACTTCCAAGGACGCTGCCGACATGATTCCCATTCCAGTTTTCGTTATTGCTTTTGATTTTTATCTTATCCGGTGCGTCTTGAGTCAAAGGCCAGCGCATCTCGGCGAAACCGTTTGAAACAGTCGGGATCTTTTCATAATCGAACCCCATGAGCGTCGCCGCGATTGCATCAACAGCAACAGGATCGCCTCCGGCAAGAAGGATGCCGGACTCTTTCGCATCAGCGTCCAAAGGGCCATCACCCTCACCGGCCACGATGGCATCGACCACAGCATAGTACTTTCGCTGAGGCAGATCCTTCATAACTCCTTCCTTGTCTGAGTAAAGAAGGATTCTATTTAAATCGAGCGTCGTTCGCCAGATAGTGTCGTTGCCATACCACGACCCATTTCGAACCGTAGCTGACGTTTGCTCGCCAAATACCTTTCCTGTTACCTTTTTCGCCAACCCTATCGGATAACTGACGAGAGGGTTTTTGTACTTAAGCGCACTTGCGGCTATCTTTTTCAGAGTACCCTCAGCTTTAACCTTGCCAGACATCTGAGGGAATTGGTCTCCGAAAACTTTGGGTGAGCCCGTCGTATGATGCGGAAGCGAGTTTTTCACAACGCACGTCCCTACGGCATTCTTTAAGCAACACGTAACTCCCCCGAGCTTATGGGGCTTAAGCTTGGGGAGGTTGATGAAAGTATCGCACGATAGAACAGTATTTGACATGACGTAAATATTATCCACTTCATTGTGGTATCGAGATGTCTCTTTTTGATCGTAATCCGCACCGTAGTAGTTCTTGTTCCTTTTTGATGCGAATAAGCTTTGCGTTCCAAGGTTCACTTCTCTGTACCCCAATGGATCCCCTTTGAGCTTTTTTTTGCCGACTGTAACCCCTTCTCGCGTTATCCATTGTTCCTCTCGCAAGTCGAAGTGCTCGATCTCAACCGAAGATCCACGTGAACACCTTTCAACGATTCCGTCGAGATCGACGCGTTTGGCAATTTTTTCATAATCAGAATCCGTTTGCGGCGCATCAACCACAAGCACCTTGCCCTTGCCTTGCAGCCCAAGAACAACCTCCTGCACCGTACGTTCGATAATCGCCCCATTCGTGATTACTTGCACCCATTCATCAGAAGCACCGATGCGCGAGTCGGCAACAAGATTCGGTTTTATCACTACCGTTTCACCTGGCTTAACCAGGTGCCTGATAGGAGAAAAAATGCCATCTACGCCCGCAGCCTCTTCTTGCGAAGGATGGAGAACGCAACCATACTCCTCGATACCGTCAAACACGACCACCTCGGCCATTAGCGATCCCTCCGAGCTTCGGAGACGACAAAGCGCAATTTCCCCGATGCCGCCCTAGGTATACTTGTCACATACTCGAAAGCAATGGGAACGGGACATGAAAAGCTTTCGGCGAATTGCCGGAGGGCTTTCTGCTCGTCCTCTGCAACGTCATCTTGAGCTTTGACCGCATACACCGTGATGCTCAGATCGGGATTTTGATGAATTTGAGCTTCGGCAATATGAACGGTATCTTTGAATACATGATCTAGCTTTCCAACCGTGGTGCCATTTGGAAGCAGTACGCTGTCTTCGGCGCGACCGTCCAAAGAGACCACTTCGCGCCTCCCGTCCGGCAGCGTCGTCGACTCGGCGATGTCTCCGGTGTCCCACCGGAGCAGAGGCATTGCCATATTGGTCAAAGTCGACCCTATGATTCTTCCATCATCGCAGAACTCGACGGCCGCATAGTCTTCGTCGACGAGCATCCGATGCTCGCTGTCCTGAGAAAAATTAGCAACCCCCTCGCACATTCCATAATGCTGATATGGACGAACTCCGAAAGACCGCTCAACAAGCGCCGCTTGGTGATCGTAAAGATTTTCCGCTCCAGTGGTGACGAATCGAACACAGGGGAAGCTCACCCCGTTCCTCGCAGCAAACAGAGCTACGGGGACAAGCAGGGATGGGTATCCATGGATCCAGGGAATGCGTCTTCTTTTGATTTCCTCGCAATATTCGGCAAGGTTGCCTTCGCTTTCATGAAAAGCGCTGAAGTACACCTGGTTGCCCGGCCTGTTCTCTCGCCAGTAAGGAGGCGCCGCCTGGATTGCTGGAACTACTTTTTGAGTTCCGAACATCGCCTGGGAAGTTCCAAACTCGATGCCCAATGCTTCCCTGAATCTCCACCAACAAGCCCATTGTTCACAGATCGCCTCGGGGCTTGTATAGAAGACAAAGCCTGAACCAGTGGTACCGCTGGTATGGTGCTTGATTCTCTTGCCACGGTAAGCCGTCGAGAAGAACCGTTCCGGGTTCTCGTTCACCTCTTTTTTTGTTAGCAAGGGAAGCCTGCCCATGTCGTCGAGGCTTTTGATGGATGCCGGGTCTATCCCGCCTTCGTCGAACATCGCCCTGTAATACGGAACCGTATCGTAGCAGTACTTAACCATGGCGCGAAGCCGTTCATCGCGGTACGCCGCAATCCGCTCGGAGCTCCACCGGCTTCTCGCCTCATAGTCCTGCAGCGTTCTGCGGAACAAGGATCCGAATCTCGTTCTAGCTATGCGGGCCCCCTCGACAGAGCATGCCCAGTTTTGCGCGAAGACCGGCAGGCGGTTGTAAACCGCCATCTTATCCATTTAGCGCCTCGAGCAGCATCCTATGCCCTTCGAAGGCATCTTCTATGGCTTTGTTCTCGATCTCGCCGATCAGCACTTTGAACATGAAGTCGTACTCGCTTGCGAAGCCCTTGTCCTGCCTGAGCTTCGGGGAGCTCTTCCTCGCGTTGCTGTAGCGCGTCAGGCTCACGTAGTTGTTCATCTCGTAGACGTTGCCCGCGCCGAACACGCGCAGCTGCTCCTTGGGGTACTTCTTCGATCCTGCCGACGTGTACACGATGCTGGCGATGGCACCCGATGCCATCCTCATGGTGACGAGGGCGTTGTCCTTGCAGGGATGCGCGGGCGAATCCGCAAACGTCATCTCGAGAGAATCGATCGCGCTGCCATCGAGGCTCTGAATCACGTCGACCATATGGCAGGCTTCCCCGATGATCCGACCGCCCCCCACCTCGGCATCCTGCGTCCAATGGTCTGCGGGTATCTCGCCCGCGTTGACGATGTAGTCGTACACGGCCGGCGCCTCGTCGGTGTGCAGCTCCTCTTTCACCTGCGCTATGCAGGGGGCGTGGCGCCGGTTCATGCCGCAGAACAGATGGGCATCGCTCTTGCGATACGCGTCCTCGACGGCTTCGAGCTCGTCGAGCGTAAGGCAAAGGGGCTTCTCGCAGTACACGCTTTTCCCGGCCTCGAGCGCCTCCACGGTTATCCGCGCATGCGAGCTGTGCCCGGTGGAGACTACCACGAGGTCGATCTCCGGGTCTTCCAGAAGCCTCGAGTAATCGCTCGTGACGTAGGAGAACTCGGCGTTCGCGGCAGTCTGGCCCGTGCTCGCGCCCCCGGTGGTGGCCAGCGCCTTGAAAGCGTAGCGCCCGTCGCCCTTCATTCCGGGAACGATGGTGCCGCGGGCGAAGCTCCCTCCGCCGACGAGCCCTACGCCGATCGAACCCTCGGCTGCTTTCTTCGCGGGCTTCGGCAAGCCGACCGTTGCGGCCAGCTTCCCTTCGCGCTCGGGGTATTTGAGCAGTATCCCGATGTAGCGCTCCTTCGTCTTGTTGGTCGTGATCATCTCGTAGGCGACCTCGGCGTCGTCGAACGGGATCTCGTGCGTGACGAGGTCGGAGAGGTCGAGGCGGCCCGTATGCAGGAGCCTGACGAACTCCTCGATGTTGCGCCCTTCGGTGAAGCGCACGTAGCCGATCGGGTAGTCCACGCCCTTCTCCTCGTAAGAGACGTCGTAGCGCCCCGCTCCGTAGGAGCGCGCGATGGTGAACGTGAGCTCCTTCTGGTAGTAGGGGCGCCGATCGATGTCCATCTTGGTGACGCCGATCATGCAGATCGTCGCCCGGTCGCGGGCTATGGCCGCGGCAAGATCCATCGGAGCGTTCGAATCGGTTGCCGCCGAGATGATGACCTTGTCGACTCCTCGGCCCTGCGTCTGCCCCATCGTCAGCTCCGCCGCGTTGTCGTCCAGCGAGCTGATGAAGGACTTGAGCCTCGTTCCCTCCATGGTTTTATCGGAGACGTCGTAGCCGATCACGTCGCATCCGTAAGCGTCGAGGATACGGGCGCAGACATGCCCGATAAGCCCCATGCCGACGACCGCGACCGTTTCGCCGGGCTGCACGTTCGCCTGATGGATGCCCTGCAGCGCTATCCCGCCGAGCGCGCAGAACGCCGCTTGGCGCGGATCGGCGAAACCCTCCGGGAGCTTCGCCACGAGGTTCCTGTTGACGCGGTTCGCTTCGGCGTGGTACGCCTGCCCCGCCATCGCCACGAGATCGCCCGGAAACACGTCCGTGACGCCCTTGCCGCACGACACCACGCGACCTACGGCGGAGTACCCCATGGGCATCGGCTCGCCGAGCTTGTTGAAAGCGGCCTCCATCGTCGTGACGAGGCCGTCCGTCGAGAGCTTCTCGAGAACCTTCTTGACCTGGTCCGGCCTTTCAAGGGCCTTGGACACCAGGTTCTTGCTCCCGAACGAGGCCAGGGTGCGCTCGGTCCCGGCGCTCACGACCGACCAGAGCGTCTCCACGATCACGTATCCGGGCTTGGGCGAGGGGGCGGGGACGTCGACGAGCCTCACGCTTCCGTCGTCGACCATCAAAAACAACTGCTTCACGATATTCCTCCTTGAGAGACGTTGCTTGGGACGGGCACGCGCCATGCGAACGTCATGGCGCCCGCCCCCTTGTACGCATAGCTCGCGATCTCCGAAGACAAACCGAAGCCGGGGGAATACAAGGCGCTGCGCGTTTCCTCGAATGCCCGGCGACCATCGCCGGTCGAAGGCGGCTCGCCGAAGGCGAGATGCCAAAAGCAGGCGAATCCCGCCTCGTCCGCGGCCTCGTCCGCCACGTTGAGGCATCCGTCGGAAAAAGACACCGTGCGCCTCAGGCCGCGCCCCCGCGCGTCCGTCATGACGGCGCAGAGGGAATCGAGGCCTCGAGCCTCCAGCCGCGAAGTCGCGCGCCTTCCCACCCTGAACGGAGCCCAGCATTCCGACTGCTCGCAACCTTCGATCATGACGGTGCTGTGGAACGAGGTTCTCTTGAAATCGAGGCGTCGCGGATCCTGGTACGCGTAGGTGCCGCAGTTGACTATCCAGGGCTCGCCGTCGACGAACGCCTCGAACGACAGCGCATCGCAGTGGGCGTGGCCCATCGCGTACTCCGGTCCGGGGCCGCCCGCGTCGAAGATGAGCTTGAGGACATGGCCCGAGCATTCGCGCTCCATGAGGTAGTAGCCGGCATCCGGGAAATCCTCGCGGTACCGGGGCTCCACGCCGAAGCGCATCTTGGCGCAGGCCAGCAGCGCGTCCTTGTGCTTCGCCACGTTGTCCCCCGAGTCGTTGAACAAGGGAGTGCGGCTCGCGTTGCGCTCCAGCGAGTAGAGGCAGTCGCACATCCTCCGGACGCAGCCTCGCAGCTCCTCGGAGCCGCGCCCGTTCTTGTCGAGGGACGCGGCGACCCTCAGCACGTCCTCGAGGATCACCTTGTGGTACATCGGGCTCAGCTCGAAATGCATGCCGTCGGGAAGGATCTGCTCCCGAGCCTGCCCCTCGAGCAGGGGCAGGGCGACATCCAGCGTGCCGTCGTCCCCGAAATACAGGGCGCCCAGCACGAGCGCCTTGAGGTTCTCGAAGTAATGGTTCGCGAGGAGGTCCTTCTCCAGATGCCGGGCGAGGTGCGCGTACTGGCTCGCCAGGGACCCGTTCAGGTCGTCGACGAACGGTCGGTCGCCCTCCAGGGCGTCCTCGAGCTCGCCGTAGAATGCGAGCCAGTTCACGAGCCTCATCGAGATGGTGTAGGGATCCCAGCCGGCTCCGGAGCCGACGCCGCCGTTCGAGCGGATCCACGACCGAACGATCGACTTCGCCTTGGCCAGGCACCGCTCGTCGGAGCCGTCGAGGTAGCGCTTGGCCAGGGGCAGGAGGTACTCGCAGTAGTGCAGGTTGAACTGCCAGAGCGGGGTCGACAAGCCAGCGTTCCAGCACGTCTCCCAATCGACGCGCTCCGTATGGTGGAGCAGCGTCAGCTCGTCTCGCAGGATGGCCTCGCAATCGAACCGGGCGAGGAACGCGGGATCGAAGTCCAGCTCCGGAAGCAGGGCGATCCGGGAGACGTCGGCATCGCCCGCCGTCGCGCGAGGGGCGTGCCCCGCCTTCAAGGGGGTGGCCCCTCCCGCCTTCCTCCAGACGCGGTAAAGCACCTGGCTCGGCTTGAGATGCCGGGCGGTGTCGAGGTAAAGCCGCGCTTTCGCTAGCGAGGGCACGTCGGCTCCCTCCCGCTCAGCACGTCGGCGATGCGCTCGCTGGCATGCCCGTCGCCGTAGGGGTTCGAGGCCCGCGACATGGCCCGGTAGGCTTCTTCCGACTCGAGCAGCTCGCTGAAGCTCGAGTAGATCGCCTCCTCCTCGGTGCCGACGAGCCTCAGCGTTCCGCAAGCCACGCCCTCTGGGCGCTCGGTGGTGTCGCGCATGACGAGCACGGGCTTGCCGAGGCTCGGCGCCTCCTCCTGGATGCCGCCCGAGTCGGTGAGCACGAGATAGCTCGCCGCCATGAAGTTGTGGAAGTCGACGACCTCCAGAGGCTCGATGATCCTGATGCGGTCGTCCCCCGCGAGCTCCCTTCGGGCGGTTTCCCGCACTCGGGGGTTCATGTGGATGGGGTAGACGGCCTTCACGTCGGGGTGCTCGTCCATGACGCGCCTGATGGCTCGAAACATCCGGGCCATCGGCTCCCCCAGGTTCTCGCGGCGATGCGCGGTGACGAGGATGAGGCGGGAGCCGCGCGCCCAGTCGAGGTGCTCGTTTCGGTACCCGCCGCGAACCGTCGTCCGAAGCGCGTCGATCCCGGTGTTTCCCGTCACGAAGATCTTTTCCGAAGGCTTTCCCTCGTCGAGCAGGTTCTGCTTGGACCGGTCGGTTGGAGCGAAGTAATACTCGGTCAAAACATCTACGGCTTGGCGGTTGAACTCCTCGGGCCAGGGGGACGACATGTTTCGCGTGCGGAGCCCGGCCTCCACGTGCCCGACGGGAATGCGGAGGTAGAAGCATGCGAGCGCCGCCGCGAACGAGGTCGTCGTGTCGCCGTGGACGAGCACCACGTCGGGGCGCTCCTCCTCGAGGACCGGCTTGATGTCGAGCAGCACGCCGCACGTCACGTCGAAAAGCGTCTGACCGGGCTTCATGACGGCGAGGTCGTAGTCCGGGACGACCCCGAACGCCCGGAGCACCTGGTCGAGCATCTCCCGATGCTGCCCCGTGACGCAGACCTTCGCGTCGAACTCTTCGGGGCGGCCCTTCAGCACGTTGGCGAGGGGGCACATCTTGATGGCCTCGGGACGCGTGCCGAAGACGAGCATGACCTTCTTTTTGGACTCGCTTGAGGTGCTCATGTTACAGCTTGTACACTTTCTCGCCGTCGCCGCACATGTCGCGCGTATCGAGCACCACGAGACCGTCGAGGACGGAGGGGTCGTTCCTCAGCTGGGAATGGCCGACCATGACGATCGCCATCTCGAGTCCGTCGAGGAAGTCGCCCATGGAGTGCACCTGGTTGGGCACGACGTCCTGCTCGACCCAGGGGTCGTACACGCGCACGGATCCCGCCGCCAGGTGGCGCTCCATGCTCTCCAGCATTTGCAGCGTGGGGCTCTCCCGCACGTCGTCGACGTCCTCCTTGTAGGTGAGGCCGTAGACGCCCACCTTCGAAACGTCGGCTATGCCGTTCTCCTTCATCACCTCGCTCGCGCGAGCCAGGACGAACTCGGGCATCGAGTCGTTCGTCTCGCGGGCGTTGCGTATGAGGCGCGCGAGCTCCGGGTAGTCCCCGACGAGGAACCACGGGTCGACGCTGATGCAGTGCCCGCCCACGCCCGGCCCGGGCTGGAGGATGTTCACGCGCGGGTGCTTGTTCGCGATGCGGACGATCTCGCGCACGTCCATGCCGTCCGATCGGCAGATCTTGGCGAGCTCGTTGGCGAAGGCGATGTTCACGTCGCGGTACGTGTTCTCCACCACCTTGGTCATCTCCGCCGTGCGGATGTCGGTGACGGCTATCTCGCCCTTGCAGAAGGATGCGTAGAGCTCTTTCACTCGCTCGCCTATCCGCGGATCATCCGCCCCGATCGTTCGGTTGTTCTGCAGCAACTCTCGGATCATGTTTCCGGGGATGATGCGCTCGGGGGCATGGATCAGATGGACGTCCCGGCCGATGTCAAGCCCTTGTCGTCGGATCGCGGGCCTCACGAACTTGTCGATCGTGCCCGGGGAGACGGTGGACTCGATCACGATGACCGCGCCTTTCGGGCAAACCTCCAGAACCGATTCCACCGCCGACACCACGTACGCCGGGTCGATCCGCTTCGAGGCCTTGTCGTAAGGCGTCGGCACCGACACGATGTAGGTGTCGCAGACCTGGTAGTCGGTGGTGAACGCGATCCCGGCTCCGACCGCTTCGGAGAACAGCTCGTCCAGGCCGCTCTCCTTGAACGTGGTCCTTCCCCCTTCGAGGGTTTCAACGAGCCCCTTGTCGCAATCTGTTCCGACGACCTCGACCCCGTGGGATGCGAACATGAGCGCAGTGGGAAGGCCGATGTATCCGAGTCCTATAACGTTAATCATTTTCCTGGCCCCTCTCGTCCGCGGCATCCTTCAGCGTCTCGAGCATCCGGCTTGCCAAGTCCTTTCGCATGAAGCGCCCCTCTACGGTTTTCAAAGCCCGTCCTCCCATGGCTTTCAGCTCGTCACGGCAGCCGGGGTCGGAAAAAAACCCTTCCAAACTCGAAAGGTCCTCGCCTCTTCCTCCCGTAAGGGCGATGCCCGCGCCGCTTTCCCTCACGAGCCGTGCGGCCTCCCCTTCGGGGCCGATGAAGAGAACCGGTATCCCGCGCGCGAAGGATTGGAGTACCTTCGATGGCAGGGTGGCCTTGAATGAGTCGCTTCGCTGGAGCGACACGATGCTCAGGTCGGTTTTCCGATAATAGGCCTCCAGCTCCTGCTTCGGCATGCCGCGCATCAACCGGGCGAAAGGGTACCTGCCGGCCGCCAAAGCCCCTTCGACGTCGGAGCGGGCGGCGCCCTCGCCGACTATGAAGTACCGGACGGGGATGCCAAGCCGCTCGATCGCCGCCGCGTACTCCAGCGTCTCGGGCACGTTCTGGGATATCCCCATGGTTCCGTAGTAGCCCAGGACCAGCTCGCTCGGGTTCTCGTCTCGGACGCGCTCCTCCGCGTCCGCTCCGTTCGGAACCACCGAAACGAGGCCGCCATCTACCCCCTCGTCGCAAAGGAGCTCCTTGAAGCCCTTCGTGAGGACCACAACGCGGGCAGAGGCCTTCGCCAGGTGAAGCTCCAGCCTCCGCATCAGCCGAACCTTCCAGCTCCAGCGCGACGTGCCCGTCGCCACCATCTGCTCGTACGTGATGTCCCTGAATTCCACGACCAGGGGCAAACGGCGGGTCTTGGCGTAAAGCAACCCGAGATACCCCGCGAACACCGTTCCGGACGAGGCCAAGACGACGTCGAAGCCTTCGCCGATGCGCTTCCCGTTGAACAGGATGTTGGCCGCTCCGTAAACGAGAAAGCTCATACCGTTCACGACGCGTCGGAAGACGTTCGTGTTCGGCCTCGCTACGAGCTTGCTGCGGAGGACGCGCACGCCCGAAACGGTTTCCTCTGCGAGCATTCTCACATCGTAGCCGGCGAAAACTGAGCCTGTCGGGTAATTCGGCCACCCGGTGAAAACGGTCACCTCCGCCCCGCGCTCGACCCAGGCTTCGGCATGCTCGGCAGCCCTGAACGCACCCGCGATGCTCTCAGGCGGATAGAACTGGGAGAAGTAGAGGATGCGCAAGCCGCTTTCACCGAACGTCTCGACGGTCCGCATTTGCTAGCAAGCCCCTTTTCCATCGAACATGGCCGAAACGGTTTTGACGATCATCTCGAGATCCACCAGAAACGACCTCTCCTCGATGTAGGCGAGGTCCATGGCCACCATGTCGTCGAAGGTCGTGTCGCTGCGGCCCCGCACCTGCCAGTAGCCGGTGAGGCCGGGCTTGACGGACAGGCGGCGCATGGCGCGCTCGTCGTACTGGGCGACCTCGGAGGGGAGCGGCGGCCTGGGGCCCACGCAGGAGAGCTGGCCCGCGAGGCAGTTCAGGAACTGCGGGAGCTCGTCTATCGCTTCGGGGTGGGCAGAATCAATCAACTTGTTAGCGGTTACTCGACCGCAATGGGAATTGATTTGCCCGACACATCGGGAGGGCGAGGAGCCCCGGGGTGAGCGCTGTTCGACGCACTGAAAGGATGGTAGCCATGAAGGAGTCGCCGCGGCCGGCAAGCCAGAAACGGGCGTCCTTGGAAAGGGCGGACATTCTTCGGGAAAAGAAACGCGCGGTTGAACTTCGTCCTTATCCTCCTTCACGAAGAAACGAAGTCCCCCGAATTCGGATGTGCTTTCCCGACCATGTATCCGAAACGATGTCCAAGTCGAGAAAGGAGCGGTAGCGATGACTGCAAAGACGGCGAACATCAGCCTCGAAGTCGATTCCGGCATCAAGAGGCGTGCGATGGCGGTCCTCGAGGCGAAGGGGATGACGCTTTCCGGCGCGATCAGGAGGATGGTCACGCTCGGCATGCTCGAGCACAGGATCCCGTTCGAGGTGACGCGTGACCCGGTCTTCGCGGGGACGGGCATGGCGGACTGCGTCGCCGAGAGGTACGGCATAGAGAAGTCTTCGTCGCCCCGCACCGGCGTCGTGACGGGGATCGTCGTGAAGATGACGCCGGAATTCAAGAGGGAGATGCGAAGCTACTGCAAGGAGATGTGCATCACCCCGAACGCGCTGGTGCACCTGTTTCTCGGGCAGGTTGCCTTCGAGCTGCGTGTCCCCTTCGACGATTGAACGGAGGGTCGATTTGAATCAAGGGCACGATAAGGGATAATTGGCCCCGATGGCTTTCCAGATTCGAAGGCGGACAGAATCCATGCCACCCTGCCGACAGGGCAGAGCACGGCGGTTCCCTTTCGTTCCGCAATCCGTCAGAAAGAAGCCACACTATGAAAGGCGATGAACATGAACCTTGGTCGCGAAAACGAGCAAACTGAATTCAAGAAGACGACCTCGGAGATGAAAGAGGCGATGGATTCAATCTGCGCCATCCTCAACAAACACGGGTCGGGTGTCCTCTACTTCGGAGTCCGCCCTGACGGCGAGGTTCTCGGCCAGGACGTCGAGGAGTCGACCTTGCGCAGGGTGAGCCAAGCAATCGGAAACGCGATCGCGCCGCCCATCCGCCCGACCATCACCAGAAAGACTTCCGATGACGGGAGAAGCTACGTCGAAGTGAGGTTCTCCGGTGACGAGGCCCCATACTCAAGCAACGGCAGGTTCAGAATCAGGGTGGCGGACGAGGATCTCCTCATGAGCCCCGCCGAGGTTCGCGCAATGGCTCTCGATGCCGAGGCGCAATCGAAACCCTGGGATGGCAGGCCCTCGGAGAGGCCGATGAGCGACGTCGAGGAACCGGTCCTCATAGACTACGTCACTCGCGGCAACGAATGCGGCAGGATAAGCTTCAGCTACGATGGCGTCGAAGACGCCTTGGAGCGCCTCGGCCTTCTTACACCGGATGGCAAGCTGACCAACGCCGCCGCGGTCCTCTTCTGCAGATCCCGAACGCCCATGCTGAAGATGGGCGTGCTCGGCTCCCGCGACAGGGTCGACATCCTCGATGTCCAACAGGTCGAAGGGACGCTCTTCGACCTCGCCCGCAAAGCGGAGTTCTACGTGCTGTCGAACATCCGCAGGCGGGTCGTCATCGAGGGGGCGGGCATCGAACGAAAAGAGGTGCCCGAGCTCCCGATGCCCGCGGTTCGCGAGGCAATCGTAAACGGGCTCACGCACGCCGACTACCGGAGCGGAGAGGCAATGCAGGTCGACATCTTCGCGGACTCGGTCGAGATATACAACTCCGGTTGGTTCCTCGACGGCCAGACCCCCGAAGCGCACCTTTCGGGAGAGGACAAGCGCTCCAAGAGCCGAAACCAGCTTATCGCCTCCAGCCTCTTCAAGTCCAAGGACATCGAGTCGTACGGAACCGGGATGCCCCGAATCAAGCGCCTCTGCGACGCCGAGGGCATCGAGGTCGAGTACCTGAAGGTGCCGGGCGGCACGCGCGTCGTCTTCCACCGGAAAGACCCGTTCGTCGGCGCCGAGACTGCCGAGGTTGGCCGAAGTTGGCCGAAGTTGGCCGAAGTTGGCCGAAGCTCCATCGAACGCGTCGCGTCTTTGAGCCCCAGGGAGAAGGACGTCTGCGTCGCCGTCCTCGAACGGGGTGAGGCAAGCTCGGCCGACGTTGCCGCGGGACTCGGGGTGAGCGTCCGCACGGCGAGAAGGATCCTGGCGGCCCTCGTCGAGAAGGACGCCATCACCGCGCACGGCGACACGAACAGGAGGGTGTACGAGGTCAACTCCGCCTACTTCGCCTCGGAGAGAACCGAAGGCTCTTCGAGGCAGGGATAGCGAGCCCGGAGCTTGCCCGCGGGAAATAGCGAGCCACCACCATCGAAATGGCGCCGATATCGGCGACCCCTTAGACAAAGCCGCATGAGAGGGCGGCGATGGAACCCGGCGGAGACGCCGCCATGTCAAAGGAGGTCGAGATGCCAGAGCCAGAGAGAGACGAGTACGGTCGCGTCTGCACGAGCGATGCGGGGCCCATTCCCGAGGAAGATCGCTTCGAGGAGCGCGACGGCGAAGACAGCGACGACTGACGCCAGCGCTGTCATCAAGCAGCCGAGGGGGCGGCCACTGTGCCGCCCCCTCGGTCGTTCAAAGCCCTCGCCGCTCTCCCATCCGAGCGCGAAGGTCCTCCCCCACGGTTTTGAGCGCGACCTGACGCTGGAGTTTCTTAGCGCCCGTAGCTACTGGCAGCGGCATCGCCCCAGCAGAACGGGCTGATCCGCGCTCGGCGGAGCGCTCGTCCTCGGCCCAGCGCGCTCGAACCGCTCGAAGAGCGGATCGTCGTCGAGCGCCATCACCTTGACGAAGCCGCCCGACTCGCAGGGCCCGAGGAGGGCGCTAAGAGGCCTTTACGGCTACGCCCCGCGCACCGCGAGCCTCGGCGGCGACTGAACCGGGAGCGCCCGCCCGGCGTGGAGGGCGAGAGCGGGGCGCAGGGGAAGCCCCCCTGCCGGGGAGCGCGAGGGGCGCCCGTCCCTCGCAAGACCGTCGAAATCCCACGCACCCTCCCGACCCCGTGGGAGAAAGACCACGATCTATCCGGGACGGCGACTATGGCGGGAAAGAGAGACAAGAGGGGCACTGAGGCGGCTGACAGGCGGAGCGAGGAGCTGCAGCAGACTCTCGAACGCCTGGAGGAGGGCGTGAGGGACGTGTTCTCCTCGGGGAGGTACGCTGAGTACCTCGCCGTGATGTCGCGCTTCCACGACTACAGCGTCAACAACTTCCTGCTCATAGCTATGCAGAAGCCCGAGGCGACCCTGGTTGCGGGGTACCGCGCCTGGCAGGACAAGTTCGGAAGACACGTCCGCAAGGGCGAGCACGGCATCAGGATCCTCTGCCCCGTCGTCGTGAGGGCGAGGCCCGCCGGGGACGCCCCGAGGGAGGATGCCGAGCAGGGCAAGGAGAAGGCCTCCGAGAAGAGGCTCGTCGGCTTCCGGATGGGGACGGTCTTCGACGTGAGCCAGACCGAGGGCAGGGAGCTGCCCTCCCTGGGCGTCGACGAGCTGAGGGGCGACGTCGAGGGATACGAAGCCGTCATGGGCGCCATCCGCAAGGCGAGCAGGTACCCCATCGTCTTCGAGGGCATCGAGGGAGGCGCGAAGGGGTACTTCTCCCGCGCCGAGCCCAAGCGCATCGTCATACAGGAGGGGATGTCGCAAGCCCAGACGCTCAAGACCGCCGTCCACGAGCTCGCCCACAGCGTCATGCACGACGCCGAGCCGAGCAAGGAGAGGTCCTCCCTCCCCGGCCGCGGTACGCGGGAGGTGCAGGCGGAGAGCGTCGCCTACGTCGTCTCCAGCTGGCTGGGGCTCGATACGAGCGACTACAGCTTCGGCTACATCGCGTCGTGGAGCGATGGGAGGGACGTGAGCGAGCTCAGGGCGTCGCTCGACGAGATACGCAGCGCCTCGCACGGGATAATCGACGTCATCGAGAGGGAGGCCTCGAAGACACGCGTGCCGGGAGAGCGAGAGCGAGCCAAAGAAACTGAAAGGACACCGGGGCGAAGCGCCAGGAGCCTGGCCGAGCGCGCAGGGGCCGCCCGCGCGGTGTCCGACGGGGGCCGCGCCCCCGAACGTGCCATCGAGGTTAGCCGCTAAGGGCACGGCGAGAGACGCCCAACGGGATACAGCATCGATTCGCGTCGCGCACGCAGCCAAGTCGTCATCCCCGTCATCCTGCAATCGCCATGCTTTTTTGCGAACCGGTATCTAGTGCGGTTACCGACAATGCTCAAACGACACAGCAGCCACAAGCATTATCTATAGGGTTCCTACACTCATACGCCCTGGCCAGGCTCCTTGTTCGGAACGTGGTTTCGAAGCGAATTGGCACCCCGATGCCAGAGCAGCGCCGCCGACCGCCCGTGAGCAATACCGCCCTTTCGAGGAGACGTCAAAAGGAGCTCGAGCAGCCCTGTCGCCAATAGCGCCCCCTACAGCAAACGCGCGCAACAACCTCGATACCATGTGCTACCGTGTCTATGCGAGCGTAGGCAAGCGCGGCGGCTCGCAAAGCATTTCTACGGCGTTTGAGGAAATGCCGCCGCACCGAAAGCCATCGCGGCGAGACCGCATCACCGCGCGCTGTTCGGGGAGGTAACCTGCAAGTCGTCCACCCAGCTCAAGTCGATAACAGGTCAGAGCCCAATGACAGCCGGGGCCAGATGCGGGCACAGCCACTTCACCGAAGACGAACGAGGGCGTGAGGTCAGATGATCGACCTGAGAGAGTACTATCTCGACAACATCTCAGAGGACGACTACTACTATCGCTTCTTCTCGCTGATCGAAGGCGTGAACAGGACTTACAACGTCTTCTATGGGGAGGAGGAGACGCAGGGATTCGAGTTTCTAGTCCACGACGAGATAGAGGCGATAGAGAAGTTCCGGCTGCTATGCCAGCCCGGCAACGAGCCGGAACGCAACGAGGACAGGTGCTGGTTCTATGTCGTCGCCTACTATCTGAACGCGCACGGCTATGTCATCGAGCAGTTCCCCGACGTGCTGCGCAGGCCTCCGACAGAGCCTTCCAGTTTTACATATGGGACAATCAGGGACAGAGCCGTATCGCTTGGGCTCGACGATGACGGCACGGTACGCTGGGCGACCCGCCGCACGATGGTTGCCGGCATGACCTTCGTGCGCAAGGCATCCTCGGTGGCAATCGGCGAGGCCCTGAGCCAGAAGATCCAGCTCATCTCCGCAGGCAATTCGCGATTCGAGGAGATGGAGGACGACGAAAAGCTCAGGGAGATCGCGAACCTAATCGAGAACCTGCTGAAGGAGAACGGGAAGTTCATACAGCCCGACTACTCGAAGGTGATGCTCGGACTCGTCGACGGCGATACGGTGAGGAGCCTCAGAAACAAGCTCCAGTGCTTCAGGCACTCGAGCAAGGAGTCGCTGGAAGAGAGAGCGAGGCTAACCGATGGGCAGAAAAGGTTCCTGATCGACTTCGGCGTGACAGTCTGCAAGGCGATCCACTCCCTCGTCGAATAGCGCCATCCGCTCCGCGCCTCCCCGCCCCCATTCATGCCACTCCATAGCTGCGTTACCGACATCGCCTGCACCACTCGATGAGAAAAGGCCTCCCATGAGCGTAAAGGGCCCCAACCGACGCTTGCGGCGAGGCTACAAGCATGCCCCGCGATCGTCTCGGTTCGCACAGCCTCGTCACCCCAGCCCCAGGGTCTGTTCGATGAACTCGGCGAACCTGCCGAGCATGTAGGCGCGTGGCCCCTCGATCTCTTCCTCCATAGTGCGCGGAGGGCGCCTCTTGACCGCGACGAGCGACCTCGCCGCCGCTGTGGCCCCGTCGGGGTCGGCGGCGGCGACCTCCATGAGGAAGTCGTCGGGGCGCGCAGGGCGCGCAGGCCAAGCGTCGCGAGGGCCTCCCGGGGAAGTCCCTCACGTTGTACGTCACGATCACGTCGCAGCCGCCTGCGAGCGCGAGCAGGACGTCGAGCGTCCACGTGGCACGAACACGTTCGCGTCGACGAGCGCCCTTACGGGCCGGCTAACCCGAGGCACCTCAGGTAATCCGACACCGCGTCGGAGTTGCCGTAGAGGCCCTCCCCGGCGGCGGCCTCGCGCATCTCGACGAGGGCGGCAGTGCGCCCCTCCCGGGACCGCCGGTCGAAGTCCACGGGGTCGGAGAGCATGACGTAGCGGTGCCCGCCGCCCGCGCGCGCCCTCGAGCCTTCCGGAGCCTGTCAGCCGCGCGATCGTCCGCGGGAAGGTGCCCACGATTCGCGCCGCCCGCCCCGTGGTGAGCCGGGCGTCGGCCTCCCCTCGAGGGCGTAGGCCGCGCCGAGCGCCCGCAGGAACGCCTTCAGCGCGCCGATCGAAGCCGCGTCGCCCGCCCTGTTGTCCACGATGGTCGCCGCCGGTGCCGTCGTCGTTGCCATGTCGACTCCCTCGTATCGTTATGTCGGTTTTGTTTTAGCTCAGACTGCCGGGGCTGACAATTGGGGACACCGCCCTCACATGAACCACCTGAACACCGACCTGAACAGCCACGCGAGGAACGCGACGCACGCCGCCAGGGCCGCCTTCGCGATCCTCATGGCCTACTCCACCTCCTCTGCGGGCTGGGCCGCCTCGGCCCGCCGCGCCTCGGCGAGCGCCTCGGGCGGGTAGCCGAACAGCGAGCAGATCGCCTCCGGGTCGCCGCGCAGGTCGGGGCGGGACGCCTCCAGGTAGTCGTAGATCCTGCACGCCCTGTAGTTCTCGCACGCGTTGGGCGACTCGGAGTACCACAGCCGCTGGGCCCGCTCGAACCTCGCCCCGTCCACGAACCGTCCGGCGCGCTTCCAGGCTACCGCCCTGCCGTCCACGGAGACGCACTCGATGCCGCCGAGCTCGCCCGCGTCGGCGAGGCACACCCTGTAGCCCCTGCAGCGGTCGGCATACGGTACGTCGCCGCCCTCCTCGGAGCCGGGGATGTCGTGGTGGTGTATGTCGAGGCATATCCCCTCGCCCTCGGCGGCGTCGAGCCGCAGCACGAGCTCCGCCGCGACGCACGCCCCTCCGAATGGCTGACCGGCGACCAGGTTGGCGGTGTCGAACACGCCGAGCCTCCCGTCCTCGTAGTCGATCTCGACCCTCATGCCTACCTCTCCCTTCCTTCCCTTCCCCTTCCGCCCCCGACGTCGGGGCGCCGGGCATCCTCCCCGCGCCGCCGAGCGGCGCCCGTCCGGGGGCTCCCGTCGTCCGGCGCGGGCCTCCTCCGACGGGTCGCGGCGCGCTCCGGGAGCAGGCCCTTCGCCTCGGCGTAGTCGCGCAGGCCCGCGAGGCGCTCCATCGCCCCGAAGTCGCCCGCGGCCTCCAGCGCCCCGATGCGCGCCTCGCAGTCGGCGAGGCTCCTGATGCCCTCCCGCGAGAACGCGTCGAGGGCGTCGGCCAGCCGCCTCAGGTCGTCCAGGTCGTCGACCGCGACGGCGTTGCGGGCGATCTCGCGGATCGCGTCGGCCCTCCGCGGGGACGAGCGCAGCGCGAGCTCCTGGAGCACTGACCTCCGCCCGAACGAGGTCCCGAGGTTCTCTCCCCTGATCCTGCGCGCGCCCTCTCCCGAGAGCGCGTAGACCCAGTCCGCGGCGCCGTTTCCGGGCGCGGCGCCGGAGACCTCCACGCCGAGCTCGGAGAGCGCAGCGACGAAGTCGGCCTCGTCGCGCGCGACCCGCCTGGCGACCGTCACGCGGGCCCTGATGTCGGCCACCCACGAATAGGCGCCCCTCTCGGCGAGCTCCCTCTCGGCCCTGCGGAAGTGGACCCGCTCCCTGCCGCGCGTCCCCCTCGCCGCGAGGAGCGGGGCGGCCCCCTCTCCGGGCCCGTCGGCGAAGAAGCTCAGGCCGCGCTCCTCGGCAAGCCTCTGGGCGGAGCGCATGAGCTCCCGCGGCGCCGGGTCCTGCAGGCGCGCCCCGGTCTCGAGGTTGGTGTTGTTCACCACGACGTGGGCGTGCATGACGCCGCCCTCGTTGTCGTCATGGTAGACGACGGCCGCCTGGAACCCCGCGAAGTTCTCGGCGACCCACGCGCGCGCCAGGTCGCGGAGCGCCTCGAGGGAGATGCCGTCCCTCGGGTCGGGGCTCAGGACGTAGTGCTTGTAGGTCCGCGCGGGCCTCCCCTTCCACGGCGTGTGGTTGCCGTAGGCGACTCGCGTGAAGTCCATCTCCTCCGCCCAGTCCCGGAACCCGCAGGGGTGCTCGGGCGACCAGGAGAGGTTCGCGAGGTCCACGGCGAGCGCGCGCCCGCCCCTGGTGAGGTAGCGCATGATGCCGCCGCACCCGGTGTGGCCGCTGATTGGCTTGACGACGGGCACCGCTAGTCCCTCCTCACGGCGATGGAGTCCGCGACCTCGGTGAGCGCCGCCTCGAGGACGCGCCTGCCCGCCTCGACCTCCTCGAGCGCCGAGAGGGCCCGCCCGAGCATCGCCTCGAGCTCCGGCGGCTTGGGCGGGCTCCCCCTGCGGACGAGGAGAGCGATGGTATTGAGCGCGTGGACCGCCTGGTTGTAGTGGCGGCCCCAGCGGACCAGCTCGGTCGCCATCCTCCCGAGCGTCCTGCCGTCGACGGCGTAGACGGTCCTCTGCCGGTCCGCCCCCGGCGGGACGCGCAGCAGCGAGCGGAGGAGCTCCGAGCGCGACAGCCCAGACCTCTCGGACGCCGCCTCCAGGGCGTCCAAGTCGCGGTCGTCGAGCCTCAGGCTGACCATGTTCCGGTAGGGCATGGGCTGCCTCCCTTCCTGGGGCGCGGGGCCACCCCCGCATCGGCGCCACCGGCGGCCGGCGCCCGGGCGGCCGCGGGGTGGCGCCCCTCCCGCGCGCCCCGTCGGACGGGAGGGGACCTATTGCGGCCTGAGCGGCGCCCGGGAGGGCGCCGTGATACGCAATAGGCAGCTTGCTAAGACCGGCGCGGGCGCATGGTTACGCGCCCG
>PVMN01001488.1_pt1 | contig 32229 bp, 27 predicted proteins | sample 1853401 | NCBI WGS metagenome assembly PVMN01 (sample SAMN08533510, study PRJNA380276) | Human gut metagenome, whole genome shotgun sequencing project.
CATCCAAAAGAATCATAATAATATAATAACTTTCATTTTAATAACTAAATGATTATGAACAAATTCGGTTTTATTGCACATCCAATGAATCATGAAGAATTTCAATTTTTGAAATTAATGAATCATACACAAAATTTTGTTGATCTCGGAGGATCTTTTCAATGTCTCAATAAATTGATGGGAGAGATTGGGAGTATAGGAAAATTTATTGGACATACCAGTAATGGCATTACATTTCTCGAAATAGATTGCATATCAACAAAGTACGGGAATGCTTCTGGGATTATTTGTTGTTTACCTGTTATGCCAAAGGATATTTTGGAAAATCAAGAAAAATCATTTCAGCAAATAAAAGATATTTCACAAGATTTGATTTTAGAGCATAAGGTTGACATTATTGGACTAGGAGGTTTTACTGGTATTTTAGGAAATAGAGGAAAAGATTTCAATGAAATTTTTGATATACCATTTACAACTGGGAATATTTTTACTGCATATAATGGAATTGCAGCTTTGGATCATTTAAGAGAATTTTATAATCTTAATACAGAAAATATACCCATTACAATAATTGGATTCCCTGGTAGTATTGCAACTCTAATTGCAGAAGAACTTTCTAAAAGATCAGAAGGAAGGCAAAAGCTTATTCTTGTAGGAAGAGGCACAGATAAATATTTAAAGAAAATGATTGATTCATCAGAATATATTGGTAACAATGCTATTGTTGTCAATAACATGTCTGATGCACTAAGTCAAGCAAAGATAATAATTACAGCAACTTCTTCTGGAAATATAATTGAAGTCGATAGTTTGGAGAAAGGCTCAATAGTAATTGATATTGCTGCACCAAGAGATGTTATTAAGCCATATAATAATAGGAGAAATGATATTTTGATTGTGGATGGTGGACGTTGTGGTTTTGATGAAACGGTAAAGTGGGATGATAATATCTTTACTTCTTTTATAAAAAACAATTTATATGGTTGCATATTAGAAACTATATTGTTGGCATTAGATAATAGATTAGAGCCTTTCTCTGTTGGCAGAGAATTGAGTATTCATAACTTGGAAGCAATCGAGCACATAAGTAAAAGACATGGTTTTGTTATAACTAATCTATACTCTTTTAATGAGATGAATCAGTAATCAGATCATTTATAAAGAGATATTTTTCTTTGAATAATAGCAGTATCAAACTCAATGATTTTGATGCTGCTATAGAACAAGAACTTGCAGAAGTTATTGAAAAATATAAATCCTATATAAGTCCGACAATTGCAGATTTGTGGAATATGGCAGATTTTGCTAGATTATTTATTCGTGGTGAAGGGATGCAATTGTGGGATAAAGAAGGAAAAATATATTATGATTTTGTAGCAGGCTATGGTGCTGTAAACTTTGGACATAATAATCCTGTAATAATTTCGGGTATTAAACAAATGCTTGAATCTCAGGTCCCTAGTATTGTACAAATATCTCCTACTGTAATAACATCTGCTTTAGCAGAGAATATAGCACAATTATTACCTGGAGATCTTGAAGTTAGTTTCTTTTGCAATTCAGGTACAGAAGCTATAGAGGCTGCGCTAAAGCTTGTAAAGAAAATATCAAACAAACGCTATATTGTATCCGCACTTGGTAGTTTTCATGGAAAATCATTAGGATCTTTGTCTATTTCAGGAAAAGAAAAATATAAAAAATATTATCGTCCTTTATTAAAATATACAATAAATATTCCATTCGGTGACATAGAAGCCGCAGAATCGGTATTTAAAGAAAAAGATGTTGCAGCATTCTTTATCGAACCAATTCAAGGGGAAGCTGGTGTTATTATACCTCCTACTGGTTATCTAAAGGAAATGAGAAATCTATGCGACAAATATGGTGTATTGTTAGTTGTAGATGAAATACAAACAGGCTTTGGGCGAACAGGAAAGAATTTTGCAGTTGAATATGACAATATTGTTCCTGATATAATGACAATATCAAAATCTATGGGAGGAGGAATTGCTCCTATAGGTGCTTGTGTTACATCGAAATCATTGTTTAAAAGAGCATATGGAAAGTCTGAAAATTATGCATTACATACTTCTACTTTTGGAGGCAATAATTTCACAGCTACGGCTGCTATTCAGGCGACTAAATTATTGATTGATGAAAACTTTGCTACTAAAGCGGAACAAAAAGGTTTATATTTTAAAAAATGCTTGTTAGAACTTCAACAAAAATATTCTATCATTAAAGAAATTAGAGCAATTGGTCTAATGATTGGAATTGAATTTCAAATGGATTATTTTGGTGGATTGGATGAAATGAAAAGTCAAATTGAAAGTTATTTAGATGATGAATTTGATTACATGGGTGATTTATTATCTGATGATTTATACAAAACGATAGATCGTTTTACAACAAGAATAACTGGAAATATTGAATCTTATATGCAGAAAAATTTCACATTAATGATTTCATCATACTTGCTAAAAGAATATAGAATATTAACATTCTCAACACTGAATAACCCTAATGTAATAAGGATACAACCGCCATTAATTATTACAGAAAAAGAAATAGATTACTTCATTAGTAGTTTTGAAAGTGTTCTAAAGAAATTTATGTTTGAACGAGAAATAGTTAACATATAATTAATAAATTATGACTAAATATCAAAATGCGATAGAACTTAGTAGGAAAATTAGGAATATTCCTAATTTTCCTGAAGATGGAATACAATTTAAAGATATTACTCCTTTGCTAAATTCCAATGATTCTTTTAGATTACTATCTGAGATTCTTTTAGAAAAATACGAGAATAAAGGAATAACAAAAGTAGTTGGGATAGAATCCAGAGGCTTTTGGGTGGGAACAGTTTTAGCTTTAGGGTTAAATGCTGGATTTGTACCCATCAGAAAACCTGGGAAATTGCCATGCAAAGTGGTTGAAAAGAAATATGAAAAAGAATATGGCTATGATAGTCTACAAATACATGAAGATGCTTTAACAAAGGAAGATGTGGTTCTAATCCATGATGATTTATTGGCGACTGGAGGCACTATGTTGGCAGCATATGATTTAGTTAAAGGCATGGGAGTGAAGCAAATCTATATAAATTTTATAGTTGAGTTGGAGTTATTAAAGGGAAGAGCGAATTTCCCTTTAGACACCAACATTATCTCTATTATAAAGCTTTAGAGATTAATTTTTACATTATTTATTTTATCAATATAATATTATCAACAATTAATACTTAAGATATGAGTTATTTGTTTACATCAGAATCGGTTTCGGAAGGTCATCCTGATAAAATTGCAGACCAAATATCAGATGCTTTATTAGATGAATTCTTAGCATATGATAAAAATTCAAAAGTAGCTTGTGAAACTCTAGTAACAACTGGGCAAGTTCTTGTTGCTGGGGAAGTAAAGTCAAAGACATATGTGGATGTACAAGAAGTTGTACGTTCTGTAATAAAAAAAATAGGTTATGTCAAAAGCGAATATCAGTTTGAGGCTAAATCATGTGGTGTTTTATCAGCCATACATGAACAAAGTAGTGACATTAACCGTGGTGTGGAACGCGAAGACCCGTATAACCAGGGTGCCGGCGATCAGGGTATGATGTTTGGTTATGCAACCAATGAAACTGCCAATTACATGCCTTTGGCTCTCGACCTTTCACACAGCTTGCTGTGGGAACTAACAGAGATTCGCAAGAATGAAAACGACCTGATGCCTTACCTCCGTCCGGATGCAAAGAGTCAGGTCACAATTGAATACGATGACAACGGTAAGCCGTTGCGCATTGATACGATTGTCGTATCTACTCAGCACGATGAATTTATCGGTCCGAAAGGCATCAGCCAGGAAGAAGCCGATATCATGATGCAGAAGAAGATAGCAGCCGACGTAAAGAATATCCTAGTACCGCGCGTCAAATCACACTATCCGGCTCATATTCAGGCTTTATTTAATGATGATATCATTTACCATGTGAACCCGACCGGAAAGTTTGTGATCGGTGGTCCTCACGGTGATACCGGTCTGACAGGCCGTAAGATCATCGTAGATACGTATGGTGGCAAGGGTGCCCATGGTGGTGGCGCGTTCTCCGGCAAAGACCCTTCGAAGGTAGACCGTTCGGCAGCTTATGCCGCCCGTCATATCGCCAAGAATCTAGTTGCAGCTGGTGTCGTTGATGAAGTGCTGGTGCAGGTGTCTTACGCGATAGGAGTGGCAGAACCTATGAATATATATGTAAATACCTATGGCCGGTGTAATATAAATATTTCCGATGGAGAGATTGCACGTCGAATCAGAAATATTTTTGATATGCGACCTAAGGCAATAGAAGAACGATTAAAATTAAGAAATCCAATTTATTTTGAAACAGCTTCATATGGGCATATGGGCCGATCACCTAAAATTGTTAAGAAAACATTCATTTCCAAGTATGAAAGTGTGCCGGTTCTTCAGACTGAAGTTGAATTATTTACATGGGAGAAGTTAGACTATGTAGATTTACTTAAAAAAGAATTTAGTCTTTACTAAAAGAAGGCTCTGGCTCTTTATTTAAAGTACTTTGTTCGCAATGTATTTTTATAGCTCTATAACTGACGAGTTCACCGCAGCTAACTAATTAGATGCCAGAGCCTTTTTGCATTAGATATTTAATAAAATATAGTATTTAATGCAACATGCATATTTGCATTAATAGGTAATGAGTATTATAAAATAAGTAGAATGATATGTTTTCAGAAAAAAATAATAGTATGATTAAAAATAGAATTTTGTTTTTAGCTGCAACAAAAGAGGAGATTGATTTTACCTTTTTAGATACATGTGAGAATGTTGAATATTTATACACTGGCATTGGAAAGGTAAATTCTGCAATTACATTAATGAATTACTTTTCTAAATTTCCTAATTGCAATCTAAGTGTAATCAATATAGGGACATGTGGTTCTGCAAAATATGATATTGGTGAAATAATTTCTATATTAGGATGTAGTGAATATGGTTCCCATTTTATATCACAAAATATTGATTTAGTAGATATATCAGAAAAAGTACCATATTGCAAAAATAAGGACTTCATTTTATCAAGTGATTTTTTTATATCGTCAAAAACTATAGATAGTAGAGAGTTTTGTGAATTTAGAGAGAAATATCAAAATTTTGATATGGAGATAGCGGCTATAGCAAAAGTGTGCAGATCTAAAAGTATTCCTTTATCTTCATTCAAAATTGTCTCAGATAATTTAAGGTCAGAAATAAATGATTGGGAAAAAATTCTGAAATATTTATCTCCAAAGCTTAAAGAAATAGTTGTTTCAATATTAGACTACCACAAGGTGAACTAATAGCTTATATACTTTCCTTTTTAGCTAATAGTTTTGACATTCTATTCTTATTATTATATATCATTGTGGATATTTTACAATTCATGATGTGTCTGAAATTTATTAACTAGTTAAAAGAAATAATAGCATGAAAATATATAGAGGATTATTTATTATACTATTAATATTTATTGCAAACATATGTAATGCAAATGATACGATAAAAAAGAAAGGTCTTCATGATTGCATTATGATGGCATTGAAAAACAATTATGCTATCAAGCAATCTAAATTGGATGAAATGATTGCAGCGATGAAGACAAAAGAGATAAAAGCGGATCTTTTACCACAAATTAATGCCTCTACAGGCTTGACTGATAATATGTCATCACCAGTAGTTATACTTCCAGGAGAGTTACTTGGCATAGCTAATACAGATATTCCTGTAGAGTTAGTAACGCCCTATGAACTAGGGGCAAGAATTGATATAAGCCAGGTAATATTTGATGCAACTTTATTTACAGGTATTAAAACGGCAAAAAATATACAAGAACTTATAGCACTGAAAAAAGAGTTGAATGAAGAAGAGCTTATTTATAATGTAAGCATAATATTTTATGATATTCTTTATGGTGAGCAGTTGCTATCAAATTTAAATTCCAATTTGAGTATGCAAGATTCATTATATGTATATATGTCCCATAGAGAAAAACAAGATTTAATACGCAAAATCGACTTAAATAGGATAAAGGTCGAAATATCAAATATCAAAATCCAAATAAAACAGTTGATTGCCAAAATTGATCAACAAAAAAGATACCTGAAAATATTAATAGGTAGTCCTATTAATGAAGCATTATTTTTGGATAATTATGGATTAGAAGATATCAACTTACCTGTAGATTTAGAGAGGGAACAATTACAGATATTAAATATCAAGGAAGTGGAAGTATTGAATAAACAAAAAAAAATAGAGCAGTTAGCTATCAAAAATATTAATACCCAATACATACCTACTTTATCCTTTGTTGCATCGGGAGGATATTTATTTCAGAGTAATGATTTAAAAATGGCAAATACAAATTCATGGTTCGATTATTCTTTTATTGGAATACGTCTTAATATTCCAATATTTGATGGCTTAAGAAAACAAAAACAAAGGAGACATGTAGAATTCAAAATTCAAAAGATTAATGAGGAAATAGAGTTTGCACAAAATAAGGTAGTTGCATCCTATGAAGATGCGATACAACTTCTCTTTATAGGATTCCAATCAATAAGTGTCCAAGAAGAGAATTTAAAGCTAGCAGAAGAAATTTATAAGCAAAGTAGATTGCTTTATAAAGAAGGGTTATATAGTACGACTGATCTTTTGCAAGCAGAAGTTACCTTCCAAAAAGCTCAAAGTGCTTATTGGTTAGAAATAATCAAATACAAAAAAGCAGAATTGGATTTAATGAAGACTAAAGGAACACTTAATAACTTACTTAATTATAAATAATAAAATGAAAGCAAAAAGAGTATATTCAGCGATTATAAGCTTAGTTGTTATTGGAGTTATATTAGGGGTTTTATTCAATAACAAAAGAAAGTTAGATGAAAAAGCAGAGCAGTCTTTGAAAGGAAACACATCAGTTCCAGTCAATGTGATTAAACCTCAATATATTCCAGATGTAAATGAAGTTACCATTATGGGAGAAGTCACATCTGATAATGAGGTATTAATCATATCGAAGACAGATGGATTTGTAATTGGAAAATATAAAAAACTAGGTGACTATGTAACAAAAGGTACAATTATTGCCAAAATAGAAGATGAAGTAATTAATCAGAAACTTCACTTAGCTAAACAGAATTTAGCAAAGGCTCAAAAAGATGTAGAGCGTTATCATTCCTTACTAGAATCTGGAGCTGTTACTAAAATGGAAGTTGAAAACGTTGAATTGTGTATGAGAACAGCTAAAGGAATGGTGATTGAATTAAAAGAACATCTGAAAAATACTATAATAGTTGCTCCTATCACAGGCTTTTTAGAGAAGGATTTTTTTGAAGTAGGCTCTTTGGTGTCTACAGGAACTATAGTGGCAGAACTAGTTGATGCAAAAAAATTAAAAGTTAATGCAACTATATCAGGGAAAGATCTTATAAATATAAATAAAGATGCTTCTGTCGATATATTCATTGATATTTATCCAAATCAAATATTTGAAGGAAAAATAAATTCTATTAGTTCTAAAGGAGATGAATCAATGACATATACAATAGAACTCATGTTTATCTCTGATTATTCAAATTTATTAAAACCTGGAATGTATTCTCAAGTAAAAATTAGAAATAGCACTGCCAACATAAAAAAAATATTAACTATTGAGCGTCAATGTATTGTTGGTAGCCTAAAAAATCCGAATGTATATGTTGTTGAAAATGGAAAAGCTTATTTAAAAAATATTACGATAGGAAAAATTATGAATGATCGTGTAGAGATTATATCAGGAATAAATTCGAATGATATTATTGTTTGTAATGGACAAATAAATTTGTCAAATGGAAACTCTGTAAAAGTTTATTAAAATCTACATCATGAAAATAGCAAAAATATCTATAAAGCGACCAACAGTAGTGGTTGTCATAAGCACCCTATTCATATTCTTTGGCATTTTTTCATACCTAAATCTTAGCCAAGAATTATTCCCAAGAGTAGCAATGCAAACGATTATGATTGGTACGCAGTATCCCGGTGCCAGTCCTTACGAAGTCGAAAATTCAATAACTAAAAAAATTGAAGATGCGGTTTCTTCTTTAGAAGGTATCAAAGATATTAAATCTGTTTCGATGGAAAGTTTTTCAATGACAACTGTCAGACTGAAATATGGAGTTGATATTGATAGAGTTATGCAGGATGCACAACGAAAAATTAGTGCAATAAAAACTGAGCTTCCAATAGATGCAAAAGAATCATCAATTGATAAATATGATTTTGCTGAGCTTCCAATTCTTAATATCAGTGCAACATCTGATATGCCTGATTTAGAATTTTACGATTTTGTTAAGAATAAAATCAAACCTTCTATAGAGAGTGTCTCTGGGGTAGCCAAAGTTGAACTTTTCGGTGGAAATGAACGAGAAATACAAGTCAATATAAATGATGATAAATTGAAATCGTATAATTTATCTATTTTACAAGTTACTCAAACACTTATTTATTCTAATTTAGATTTTCCTACTGGAAAAATAAAAGATGACAATAGACAAATATCAGTACGTCTTAATAGTAAATTCCAAAGTATCAGTGATATTGAGAACGTTATATTGAAAAAATTAGCGAATGGCGGCGTTGTAAAAGTGAAAGATGTCGCCGATATTTATGATACACAAAAAGAAGTCACTACTATTAATCGCGCGGACGGTATAAATTCAATTGGTATTAGTGTTAGACGGCAAACTGATGCAAATGCAGTATCTATTTCAAAAAAAGTAGAAAATATTCTTGCTCTTTTAGAAGATGAGCATAGCAACGATAATCTAAAGTTCAATATTGCACTAAATGATTCCGATTTTACTGTAGAAGCAGTGAATTCGGTTTTCTTAGACCTTTTAATGGCCATTGTATTTGTGGCAATAACAATGCTAATATTTTTACATAGTATTCGGAATTCGCTGATAGTCATCGTTGCTATCCCAATATCTTTAGTTGCTACTTTTATAGTTTTGTCTATTTTAGGTATTACAATTAATTTAGCTACATTATTAGCATTATCACTTGTAATTGGTATATTAGTTGATGATGCTATAGTTGTAGTAGAAAATATTCATCGCCATTTAGAAATGGGTAAAAATCGAGTTCAAGCAGCATATGATGGTATAAAAGAGCTTGGATTGACGGTATTATCTACCACATTCGTATTAGTCGTAGTTTTTGTTCCCGTTGCTTTAACACAAAATGTCGTTGCTGATTTATTCCGAGGATTTTGTTTAACGGCAGCAGCAGCAGTTCTCTTTAGTACGCTTGTTTCTCTTACAATTGTACCACTAATGTCATCTAGAATTGGGAAATTAGAGAATTTCAAAAAGCAATCTTTTATTGGTAGATCAATACATTCATTTGAAAACTTAATTCAACGAATATCAATACAGATGCGTCAATTACTAGCTTGGTCATTTGAACATAAAATAACAGTTTTTATTTGCACTTTTGTTATGTTTATCGCTTCGATAATGTTGATACCATTAGGGTTTATTGGAAATGAATTTGCAAGCATAGGTGACCGAGGAGAATTTTATTTGAATATTGAATTGCCCAAAAATTCAACAATTGAACAGACGAATAAATTAACTAAACAAGCAGAAGATATTATAACAAATAATCCTTATGTAACTTCTGTATTTACTACTGTTGGATCACAAGAAGATGGTCAATCGCAAAGTTACTTATCAGAAATACTTATTAAAATATTACCCTATAGTGAACGAGATATTTCAACTGAAAATTGCGCAAGAGATATAAAGCTAAAATTACAAAATGAAATTGTTGGTGCAAAATTTACTACAGCGCAGAGTGCTATTACAGGAGGAAAGGATGTAAATCCAATCGAAATATATATAACAGGAAATAACTTAGATAGCATAATGCGTACTGCAACATCAATAAAAGAACGTATATCATTAATCCCTGGGGTGATTGATGCTAAGTTATCTATTGAAACTGGAAATCCTGAAATTAGCATTAAGCCCGATAGAGAAAAAATGACAAAACTAGGTATCTCTTCTGAATTATTAGGAGCTTCCCTAAACAATGCTTTCAGTGGAAATAAAGATGCTAAATATCGAGACGGAGAATATGAATATGATATTAATATTCGTTTGGATCAGCATGATCGGAAGAATTTATACGATATTGAAAATTTCTCATTAGTTAATGTGGATGGTAAAACAATCTATTTAAAGCAGTTTGCGAAAGTGGTTGAGAATGAAAGTCCAAGTAAATTAGAGAGAATGAACCGTATCCCGTCTATTCGACTTATAAGCCAAATAGATGGGCGTCCAGTAGGTACAATTGGAGATGATATCACTGAAACGATTAATGCAATGTCTTTACCATCATCTATAAAGGTGATATATGGTGGCGAAATGGAAAATCAAGAAGAAGGATTTGAGTCTATTGCATGGGCCTTTTTAATATCAATAATTCTAGTTTATCTTATTATGGTTTTACTCTATAATGATTATATATACCCATTTGCTGTATTATTCTCATTGCCTTTAGCTGTGATAGGTGCTCTTTTTGCAATGGCATTGGCCATGGAGAATATAAGTATTTTTACGTTATTAGGAATGATAATGTTGATAGGATTAGTTGCTAAAAATGCAATTTTAGTCGTTGACTTTGCTAATCAATTGCTATCACAAGGTGTAGATGTTAAAGATGCTTTATTAGAAGCGACTCAAAAAAGATTCCGTCCTATTATAATGACTGTCTTGTCAACAATAATCGGTATGTTACCTATTGCTTTAGCTCAAGGAGCTGGTGCAGATTGGAAAAATGGACTAGCTTGGGTATTAATTGGGGGATTAACAAGTTCTTCAATCTTAACATTGGTCATTGTGCCACTCGTGTATTATCTTTTAAATAGAGTTATGGATAAGTTAGGTATAAGGAAGAGAATTGTAAAAATTGAAGATTAGGATGATGTAAGAGCTTGATTGAGATGATTTCCTATCAGAATAATAAAATTCTAATAAAATGAAAAGACTAAAATTGAAAACACAAATAACTGTGGGTTATTTCTTATTAATCACATTATTAGTAATTATAGCGTACACAGTATTTAAAGAGAGACAAAGGAAAAATTTGCAGGAAATCGAAGAGACTCACTGGCTAAACAACCATCAATTACGGAGTAAAGCATTTCTCACTTTACTAAATTTGTCATCAACAAGTGAATTAGTGATTGGCTGGACAGATGAAGACTACCAATCATATAGGAACAAAAGAGCAGAAGTAGTGGCAGCACTCCATGATTTGAAAATGAATCAAGGTGATGCTGCCCAACAATATTGTATTGACTCTATTTGTAGCCTATTGTTAGCAAAGGAAAAACATCTTGTTGCCATAATGCAGACGTTAGATGCTATTCCAGATGCCAGTAAAATTTTGCATAATAAAATATCTACTATTCAGCCAAAACTTTATTATTCATCGTTTCAAAAAGACAGCATGGAATATGAACGAGGATATGCAAATAACACAAATAGTCTGTTCAATTATTTATTGAAAGAAAATAACAAATTATTTTATGATAATCAGGAGATAAAAGAGGAAAATAAAAGAGGACAAAATATTGATAAAAATTCATCCTTTATAATATTTAATTCACTTGAAAAAGAAATAGCTGATAGTACGCGTTTGCACAAACATAAATTAACTGCTTTAATTGACAGTTTGCGTAATAGTAGTTTAGTTTTGGATACTGAGTTAGGATTATTGATACATAATTTTGAAAATAAAGAAATACAATTGTTTAAGAAATCATTATTGTCAACTAAAAATGAACGTAACTATTTATTTAATTTAATTACAGGGGTTATTTCTTTAGGTTTTATAGTAATTATAGTGTTGTATATTGTTATTCATCGTGACATAAATAAACAAAATAGTTATCAAACAAAATTGGAGGTATCGAATAGGGAGAATAAGGAGCTGTCATTGTCTCGGAAAAATATATTACTAACAGTGAGCCATGATCTGCGTGCACCTTTAAGCACTATTAGTGGATATGCGGAATTAATATCAGAAGAAGAAAATAAGGAGTTGCGTAATCGTTATACTGAAGAAATTTTATATGCTTCAAACCATGTTATTAGACTAGCAAACAATTTATTATTTTACTATAGACTGGAAGCTGGGCAAGAACAAGTTACCAAGGATATATTTCATCCAGGAAGAATAATAGAAAATATAGTTTATTCTTTCCGTCCGCTGGCTATAAAAAAAGGATTAGGACTCACTGTTGAACAGAAGGGTACGGATACAATGGTTGAAGGTGATTGTACAAGATTAGCACAGATTCTAAATAATTTATTATCAAACGCAATTAAATTTACCAGAACAGGACATGTACATGTTAGAGCACACTATGATGAAGGACGACTATCTTTTATTGTTCGTGATACCGGCATAGGTATTAGTGATGATAATCAGAAGGAAATTTTCAGAGCTTTCGAAAAGATAGATAAGGAAAGAAATGAACAAGGATTTGGCTTAGGACTCTCAATAACAGTTAGGTTAATTTCTTTATTAGATGGCACTATAAGAGTTAACAGTCAATTGGGGCATGGAAGCACTTTTGAAGTTTGTTTGCCAATGAAAGAGGCCCAAAAACAAGAAATTGAAATGAAAGCACGTTTTAATCTATCAGGTATAAAAGTTGCATTAGTTGATGATAATAGGATGCAGGCGGAGATTACACAGCGAATGTTGACTCGCAGTGGTATCGCATGTGATTATTGTCAAAATGTAAAGGAATTGATTGACTTATTACGTAATAATAAATATGATTTATTATTAACAGATATACAGATGCCTGATATAGATGGATATAGAATATTAGAATTACTTAGAAATAGTAATTTGGGACAAGCGAAAGATATTCCAGTAATAGCTGTTACAGCAAGGATGGATATTGATATGGTACGAAATATAAAGGCTAGTTTCGCAGGTTATTTGCATAAACCTTTTTCTATAAATGAATTGTTGACGATTATTGCATATTGTATGGAAGGTCGAACACCTCAATTACAAGAAGCTGATTTTACATCTCTTTTAGAGGGCGAAAATGATCCAATAGGTATGCTAGATATGTTTATACAAGATGCAGAAATAACTTTGGTAAAATTTCGGAAAGCAATAGAAAAAGAAGATTATAAAAAAATAAGTAGCCTCATACATAAAGGTATGCCATTATGGGAAACTATACGTATTGGTATTTCTATTGTTGAATTGGAACGATTAGTTTCTTTACCTATTGAGGCGTGGGGAAAAGCTTCATTTGATGAAGTACATAATCTTGTCAAGGCTATAGATCTAGCAGTAGATAAAGCAAAATGTTTAAAAGAGAATATTAAATGAAAACAGTGTTAGTTGTGGAAGATGATAGAGTTTATGCTCGTACTATATCTAATTGGTTAATTAAAAATGGAATAAATGCACGTTATGTCCTATCGTTAAATTCGGCAAGAGAGTTTATTACTGAGTGTGAAGTAGAGTTGGTGTTATCTGATTTTCGTTTACAAGATGGTAATGGAGTTGAATTGCTAGAGTGGATGAAAGTAAAAGGATATAGGAAACCATTTCTTATTATGACAAGTTATGGTGAAATTTCTGGTGCTGTAGAAGCTATCAAAAAGGGTGCAATAGATTATTTTTCTAAACCGATACAAACAGAAAAAGTATTAAATGTTATAATGTGTCTATTAAAAAGTCAAAACGAAAAACAAGAAAATGAATGGATATATTATCGAGGTAAAAGTCCGCTTGCCATAAAATTGCAGGAGTATATAAGTTTGGTAGCACCAGTTGATACATTAACAGTGTTAATACGGGGAGCTTCAGGTACAGGGAAAGAGTATGTAGCACGACAAGTTCATGCATTAAGTGAACGTTCAGATGCTCCTTTCATTGTTGTCGATTGTGGAACATTACCAAAAGAATTGGCGGCATCTGAATTATTTGGACATGTGAAAGGGGCTTTCACTGGGGCAATAGAAGATAAAATCGGAATATTTTCAACAGCAAATCATGGTACGCTTTTTTTAGATGAAGTAGGTAATTTAAATATGGAAGTACAAATATTGTTGTTACGTGCTTTACAAGAAAAACGTTTTAGACCTGTAGGCGGTAAACATGAAGTTCAGGTAGATATACGATTAGTAGCCGCTACCAATGAGGATTTGGAAAAGGCAATAGCTGAAGGGCGATTTAGAGAAGACTTGTTTCACCGTTTGAACGAATTTCCATTATATGTACCGTTATTGGCAGAATGTCCAGATGATATTATTCCATTAGCGGAATTCATGTTAGATGCAGCCAATCGAGAATTGAAAAAGAATGTGAAAGGATTTGATCGTGAAGTACAGAAACGATTGAAAACTTATTCTTGGCCAGGAAACATACGAGAACTAAGAATTATTATCCGGCGAGCTACTCTGTTGGCAAAAGATGATTGGATAACCATTTCAGAGATGGATTTGCCAACAAAATGTAAACAACCAGAAGATTATGCATTAAATGATGAACGGACAGAGCGGGCAACTATTTTAAAAGCATTGGAAGCAGCAGGCAATGATAAGAAAGCTACTGCAAAATTGTTGGGAATAAGTCGGAGTACCCTTTATCTGAAATTGAAAAAGTTCCGTTTAAAATAGAATGTGTCCGAAATTAAGACATACCGTGTATAATCCACATTGTTTTTTCAGACACGCTATTTTAATCGTTTTGTATATTGTTTATTATCAATGCTTTATTGGCTTTGTTTATTAGGCATAGCATTTGCCTTTATTTCAATAGGATGATTTATTGTGGAGAGCGAAATTGTAAAACTAAAAATTGCAATACGATGAAAACATTGATAGAAACACCTCTTTTCTGTTTGTTCGCCTCTTATATAAACGGCTCTAAACTTGCAGCAGATAAACTACCTACTGCTTATGACAATTTCATGACCTGCCTTACCAGACTTTCGCAGGACGAAGATTTGATAAAGCAACTCCGTCGGCTGAACTATACAAAAATAGAATTATCTTTTATGCAGCAAATCTGTAATAAGATGAGGGAAGAGCATAAGCATGTGTTATATGATGTGTTCATCAGCAAGACATTGGCACTGCTGAATGCAGAAATGAAAATAATAAAAGAAATATTCCGCCATAGCGGAATAACTACTGGATTTAAAGCAGAAACAACATATAGAAACGGAAAGAAACCTGCTATTACGTTGACATGGAATGGTACGGATAGCGACTTGATTGAACTAGTGGCTGCATTAATGGCAGCTGGAGTGATAGGTACGACAGAAGGCCGAGAACTGAAGGTGGTGGATGTCATCCGGATATTTGAGGATGTGTTCCATTTGAAAATTAATGCATTGTACACCAAGCGTGGCAAGGTGTTTGACCGCTGTACGGACACCACTCCGTTCATCGACTCCCTGCGCAAGAGCTATAACCGGATGCTGGACGAGCGGCTGGCGTAAAGGTTACACGCCAACAGCCGCCAACGGGCGACTTACATGTATGTGGTATTGCGGATTGGTGGGCGAATGGTTTTCTTTGCCACCGGTTATTCATATCTAAAAATACAAGGCTATGTCAATCCTGAATGATATTTGGAACCGTATTGCCCGAAAATCGGACAAACAGAAAGTAGCGGCAACGGAAACTCCCGAAACGGAAAACCGGGTATATGCCGTGGTGACGGAAGAGGGCGTGATGCTTTTCTCAAACACCCCGAAAGGAATGAAGGCACGCAACAGTTATCTGCAACATCTGGCAGACGGCTTCTTCAACGTGACCAAAGTACCCGAAACACTCCGGATATACGAGATGGACCTGCCCACCAAACGGGTGGCGGAACTGACAGACAACTGCATCGAAAAGCTGTCCAAAGCGGACTTGCGGAGCACGGACGTGCAGTTGCGAAAATCGGTAGTGAGTTTCACTCCCGACAAGTTTGCGGACAGAAGCGTACTGGACGGCGGTGTGTGCAAGGAAAAGTTCGACCTGCTGCCCGACTTCCATAACTTCGACCGTCTGACAAAGGAGTTCGGGCTGGGCATCTCTCCCCGGAACTATGATGTGGCGGCGTTGCTGTATATTTCGGAAAACGGGTATGCCGGACTTGTTGCGGCAGATAAGGTGCATCCTTTCAGCTATGAATATGAGTTCAAAGAACTGGCGGAGAAGCTGGGAGACAGCTTGAAGGCACGGATGAACGCACCTCTGTCGGCACACGACTTCGGCTATGCGGCCTTACAGAAAGAAGCAAAGGAGATGGCGGCGGATTTACTGCAATCGGAGTTCCATATCACGGATGGGGAGTTCAGGTTGGGTGCACGGATAAACCGGACTGAAAGGGCGGAAACGTTACATCCTGTGCTGCATCCACATTCGGAAGAGGAAAAGGCAGGCAAGTCACTGGAGACATACCGCAAACAGGAAGCTCCGAAACAAAAGCCGTCTGACAGACAACGACAGGCGAAGCACGTTGCCTCCATTACTCCACAAAACAAGGAGAAAAAACAATTAATCTTATAGAATTTATGGAAGAAAAGAAAATGCAAGCGGTGGAAAGCGGCAGTCTGTATATGACACTGGACGCTTTCTACAAACCCGTGTATCTGAGTATGCGCGGACAGGGTGAAGATGGGTTCGTCCGTTTTATCAGCAACAATGTGAGGTTTCACACGGCAGGACGGGAATTTATTCCCGATCACTGAATGTTCCGTTTCGATTTTAAGGATAAGGGCATGATTCCTCCCATACTCAGCACGAACAATGCCGATTATCTGGAACGGCTCTGTCCGGTGCTGGAACGGGAAAAGATACATCCGTCGGGGGTGGTGAGATTGCGGGATGCGGCGTTCTGCGAGGAAAGGGGCATCGAGCAGCTTTCATCACTGGCGGAGCATACGGCTTTGCTGGAAAACGAGGATTACAAACGTCTGGGACATCGTTTCGGGATGGACGGGGACGTGATACGGAACGGGCTGGCGGCCTTTCCTACCTGTATGGCCGTGGAATACGGACGAAAAGTATTGCTGTTCGACAAGACGGACGGCGGGGACAGGATGCTGGATGCGTTTCTGCGGGAAGTGACGGAAGGCTTTTTTGACGGAAAGCGGAAACCGGAGAGTTTGAGGTTTTATGAAGTGGCCCCGCTGGATGCCGCATACCGGGCAAAAATCGGAGACGGACAGGCGGCTTCTGCGAATATGGTGAGATATGGAATTTGTGTGGCACATTGCGATATGGCACCTACGCTGCGGAACTTCAACAGACTGAGAAACCTGCAACGGGGACATGTGCCTCTGACAAAGGAACAGGAACGGATTGTTTCGTCACTGGTGGCACGACCGGATAATGTGCGTTTTCCGAATGTGGAAATGAAGGTGCGGACTCCGGCAAAGAGAAAAGGACAAGGTATAAACATTTAATTCATAAACAGATGGAAAAGGAGAATACAAACGGCGGCAGTGTGTATGTCACGGTGGATAAATATTTCAATCCGGTGCATATCAGCATGAAAGGCACGGGCGAAGAAGGCTTCTTGGAATTTATGCAGGAAGATGTGGAAAAGGCGCTGAAAGAAACGGAGATGCCTGCTATGGGGATGATGTATTATAATGTGCCTGCTATGGGAATTGTACCGCCTTTGCAGGAAGGAAATAATGAGGATTATCTGCAAAGGCTGGAAAAAGCGATGGACGAACATGGAATTGAGTTGCATAGATACCTGCGTCTGTCGGAAGTGGTGTATTCTCTATGAAACGACATCGATCCGCTGTCAAGGGATGATAACCATACCCGGTGGCTCACGCCAAAGATGTGGCAGGAGATAAAGTCTTCACCCGAAGTGGTTGCGGAAATGCTGGATGATTTGAAGAATGGGAACACGTACTATACGGGCGTTGGGACGGATAAAGGGATGTTGTTATTCAGCAGGGATATGAATGGAGAAGAACAGTACAAGCAATATATGTATAAATACATAGAAAATTATTTTTTTGACACGGACTTTGCCATGAAATCCCTGACTGTTCATGAACTGAGTGGATGGCCTTCGCTGATGGAAGGGAAAGTAAACCGCTGTTATGACGATTACGGCTATTTGTTGCCGTTAGAGAAGATTCCGACGGACGCTTTTGTGGATAAATCGGCATTGAAAAGTATAACGGATAAAGAGACGTATGACCTTTCGCCCACATGGGAGAACTACTACAAGCTGACTGACGCAAGCAAAGGATTAGGACTGACTCGGAGCCCGGATAATTATGACCGGATGACACTGCTGTATATCATGGACAAGGGATATCCGAGAGACGGACTGATAGACGAGTACCCGGACGAGTTCAGTTTTCACGAGAAATTTGAAAAGATAGAAAACAAGTTGCTGGGCCGGGACAGATGGGATGTGTATGATGAGATGCAGGAAAAGGCGAAGAAGCTGGCAGGGAAACTGTTAAAGGAGCATTTTCCGGAGACACGACAGAAAGCGGGCGTAAAGGAAAAGGCGGTTGTGCAGAAAAGCAAAGGTATTAAGATGTAGGATAATCGTTTGTACTCTGATACGCCAATGCACGCCAATGGACGACTCTGATTTTATTCACTTGGAAAGGATATAAGATGTGCTTTACTTTGCCGTATATTCAGAAACTTAAAAAGAATTTTAGTATGGAACTGACAATTATTGAAACAAGTGCGTATCAGGAGTTGAGAAGGCTGGTCAGTACGCTGGCCGTACAAATGGGTGACTTTCAGAAAAAGATTGCTCCGCCCGCACCGGACAAATGAATGGATGCGCAGGACGTGTGTCTGGCTTTGGGCATATCGAAACGGTGCCTACAAAACTATCGGGACAACGGGCTTATTCCTTACTCAAATGTAGGGGGGAAATTCTTCTACCGGGAAGTGGATATTCAGGAAATCTTGGAAAGCGGATTAATCAAAAGGAAGTAAAGTATGGCAGAGATTATCACAAAGGATTCGGAAGAGTTCAAGGAACTGACCGGATGGATTAAGAAAGCGGGGAAAGCGGTGGAAGATGCAACGGCACGGATACGCCCGACAGTTGCGGACGAGCATTACATGACGGGCGATGATGTGTGTGCCATGCTGCATATCTCACGACGGACGTTGCAAACGTTGAGGGATGAAAAGCTGGTGCCTTATACCACTATCGGAGGGAAACTGCTTTACCCGGAAAGTTCCCTGTACGAAGTGCTGAAAAAGAATTATAGGGATTTCAGGCGGTTCAGAAAATAAGTAAGAAAGAAAAAGTGAAGAAACGTCCTCCGGCCTACTTGCAGGCTTGGGGACGTTTCTTTTTGCAGGAAGCTGTTACATAGCAAGTTTGTAAACATGGCCGATTTTCTCGCAAATCTTGTCGGTGTCCTCGCCTACCTTAGGATTAATCAGTTCGGCATATATCTGCGTGGAAAGAATAGACTTATGCCCCAATACTTTCTGAAGGGTTTCCAACGGCATCCCTTTGAGGATAGCCAAAACGGCAAATGTATGGCGTCCGATATGCGGGGTGACTTCGGCCCGGCAGTTACATTTCTTGCCTATGATTTTAAGGCTGAGGAACATGGTGTTGTATTCACCTACCGGGAAGACACATTCGGGGGAGTCTTTCTTTTCATCCACACCTCTGTATTTTTCAATCAGTTCGATAGCAATGGGCAATAATTTCACAACGTATGCCACTCCCGTTTTTATACGGTTGCCCATAAGCCATGTACCGCCGTCGGAGTCGGTATGAATATTATCATAGGTTATGGCTTTCAGGTCGGCATAGGCAAGGCCGGTGAAACACATGAATAAAAACATATCACGCATGGCACGCTGACGTTTGTATTTCAGTTCTACATGGATCATCCTTTGCAGTTCCTCTTCTGAAAGGAAGGAACGTCTCTTATATTCGGGCATACACTCGAATGATGCGAACGGATGAACCCGTATCCAGCCTTTTTCCTGTGCAATATACATCAGCCATTTCAAGGTATTGACACGCCCGAAGGCTGTGGAGTTTGCCAAAGCGCATGTACCGAGCATCCAGTTGTAGTAATCTTCGATGAATGATTTTTCAAGTTCTTCGATGACAATATCCTCTATATTCTTCTTGCTTTTCATGAAAAGCAGAAGGTTCTTGTAATCGGCAACCAGACCTCGATAAGTGCTTTCTGCTTTTTCTTTGCCTACTTTCTCTTTATACGATTCCAACTGTTCCCTGAAAAGGTTCATAAGGGTATGACATTCTTCCCCGAAGCCGACATAACGGTTATAGACTTTCTTGGCTGTGACAAAACTGTCGTGGTCGCAAATGTACTGGTAATGCTTAGTGATTTGAGCCTTGATATTGTCAAGCTCCTGATTGAGTGTGCGGGCTTCTTCGGACTTGCCTTTGGCCCGGTTGGCTTTGACATCCCATAAAGCGAGGGACACTTCTTTCTTACAACTGAAACCTGCTTGGGTTCCATTGATGGTGATGCGGCCCATAATCGGTGCCTTACCATTCTTTACTGCTTGATTTTTGGTGTAAAATAACACACGATACGTACTTCTCATAACTCAACTTTTTTTAGTTACAAATTTAATTACTGTTGAGTTATTTGATGTTATGCAGAAATGGGCAACCGACTGTAATATAATGTATTACGCTTTATTTTGGAGCATTTTGGGGCGGGTTACGATTTGGTAACGTAATTCCCGCCCAAATATGCTTTTCCCTGCTTTCTTTTCCTACCTCGCTAAAAAATATGTTTTATAACTATTTGATTTTTAGCATGGTTGCGTTATCTTTGCGCATCTTTTTGAAATACTAAGTTACACTGCTTGAAACAAACAGTTTCTCGGTGTGAAACTAATAGTTTCAAACGGGGTTGAAACTTTTTTCTGTACACTGCGTGTTTTTTAGTCCGGGCGTATGTTATTGTTTCTTAGAGAACCACTCCTTGAACTCCGCCACCCGTGCCTTGCTGACCAGAATCTTTTCCTTGATTCCTGAATAGCGCACATTGATGGATAGCCGGCTGTTGAACCATAAATCAATGTCTTTGATAGCTTCCCGCGAAATCAGGTATTGGCGATTGGCACGGAAGAAAAGGTGAGGATTGAGACAGTCGGTCAGTTCGTCCAGTGTTTGGGTAAAGTTGTATTCTGTGCCGTCGGTTAAAACAGCTTTAACCTGGCAATCTTTGATATAAAATAATTGTATCATATCTATGGAGACAGGCAAGAGCTTGTCTCCTTTCATTGGGATAAGGAAGTGCGTCTTATAGTTCTCCTGCTTTTTGAGCGAATGGAAAAGTTGTAGCAGCTCTTCTTCTTGGTGTGGGTTGTGGCGCGGTTCGCAGTCGTCGGGGGCGGCGGTGTGCTGCAAGTTTCCCAGTTTGGCGAGGGCACGTTCGATGTCTTCCTTACCGATAGGTTTCAGCAAATAGTCGATACTGTTCACTTTGAAAGCCCGCAGAGCATATTCGTCATAGGCGGTGGTGAAGATAATCGGGCAAGTGATACTGACATGATTGAATATCTCGAAAGCCGAGCCGTCCGCCAGATGAATATCCATGAATATCAAGTCCGGCATCGGATGAGAGCCGAACCATTCGATAGTGGAACCGATACTATCCAGTACGGCAGCAATTTCTGCGTCCGGCTTTACATCGTTGAGCAGTGAGGAAAGGTTGCGTACCGCTGCCTTTTCGTCTTCTATAATGACAGTCTTCATGGTGTTTTGTTTATATATCACTGTTATTGTTGTGCTTCATCAATCAGGGGAATAGAAACGGTAAATTCTTTGTCCTCTGTGATTTGTATCTCTTGCTTGAATAAAAGCCGGTATCTCTTGGCAAGATTAACCAGTCCGATACCCGTTCCGGGGGTGGCGGTCCATTTGGGCTGAATGTCGTTGCTGACGGATAAGTAGCCATTCCCGTCTGTGGTGATATGGATAGCCAGCGGTTTCCGGTTACTGATTTCATTGTGTTTTACGGCATTCTCAATCAATACCTGCACAGCCATCGGCGGAAGCCGGAAATCTTCGTATGCCTGGTCTATCTGTATGTCGAACTGCAGGTTGTTCTCAAAACGCATCTTTAACAGGAAGATATAAGCGGAAGCGAATTCCATTTCTTCGCGAAGGCTGACACTCTGAGACTCGTTGCCTTGCAGGGTGTATCTTAGTACCCGGGAAAGCTCCTGGATATAATCCTGGGCTTTGTCCTGATTCTCACGTACCAATGAACGCAACGTGTTTAACGAATTGAATAGCATATGCGGGTTGAGCTGGTTTTTCAAGACCTCGTATTGGTTGCGGATATTTTCCGCCTGGAGTTGCTCGTTCTCAATAAGCACCTGCTGTTGGCGGTATATCAGATGGATGATATAACAACTGCTGGTGACAAGACACGCCATGATGAAATCCCTCAACGGATGCAGATAATGGTGTACCATCGCGTCGATAGCCGGAATGTCAAATGTCTTGTGCAGGAAGACAAAGACCTGCCCCAGCAGGTTGCTCAATATCCACGTCAGTATGAAAGAGAGCAGAATCTTTGTTCCCGTAATCTTGATAGACGACTGGTTGAAATGGAACAGCCGTGTATTGACGGCGAAGAGCAGGAGCAAAGACAGAAAAGTAAAGAGTATCTCATTAGCCACATCCATAAACTTCATTCCGGGAAATAACGAATGACTCTCGAAACGGTCGAAAAGGGATACGGATTCCGGGAAATGGATTAGCACCGCCACAGCCACCGAAATGATGACTGTGGAGAGCACATACTTGTCTTTTTTTATTGCCTTTACTATCATACTGCAAAGATAAGGGAATTTTTTAGCGATTAATCGTTTTTCTGAATATGTGCTGTGACATACATGCCCGGTCGGAATTGTGCGTTTGTCTCTTTGATAGAGGAATATACTTCGAGCGAACGGTTGGTTTCGTCTACTTTTTGTCCGATGGAGACCACTGTGCCGTTGAATGTCTGCGTTCCCATCCCGTTGACGCGGAATTGCACGAGACTGCCTGTTTGGATGTCTGCAAGGTCTTTTTCGTAAGTAGTCAGGCAGAGCATCGGGGAGCTTTTATCGATAATCTCACAAAGAGCTTCGCCCGGATTGATATATTTGCCTATATTCATTGCCACATTGGCTGCATAGCCGCTGATGGGGGCTTTCACTTCCAGCAATGGCTGGATACCGTTCTTTAGCAATGTTTCCGGGGTGACGCCCAGAAGTGAGAGTTGCGCGGCAGCGGCATCCTGGCGGCTTTTCATGGAGAGATAATCCGCTTTGCTTTGCTGGAACTTCTTTTGCGAAGCCGCTTGTTCGGCGGAAAGTGCTTTTTGACGCTCGTATTCCGCCAGAAGATATTCCGCCTGTGCATGACTGTCCAGATAAGTCTGTTGCAGGGTGATGAATTCCGGATTTTCCAAGGTGGCGATAACTGCGTTTTTAGCTATATGTTGTCCGGGCAACAGAGAGGTGTTCTTGACCACTCCACCCATCGTTAAGGCTATGGTTGCTTGTCGTTGGGGCGGGAGAACAATGCGCCCGTTGAATGAAACCTGATTCGGTTTTGAAGTCGCGGAAGTGATGGCATCCACTTCGGGTTGTTTCGCTACGGTGTCTGTCGCAACTTCAGTTGCGGAAACCATTCCAGTTTCGTTATCCGTAGTCTGTTGATTGCCCTTACAAGCTGTCAAAGCAAGTAAAAGGACAGGGTAAAATATCTTCTTCATCTTCTGTATTTTATAATAGAATGTATTATCAAAACTCTCAATTCTCAATTTATCTAAATAGTTCATACTCTAATGCGGCAATGTTATATTGGTAGACAGTCTCGATATAGCCGCGGCGAATATCCCGGGCGGTTGTTATGGACTGTATGTATTCCGCTATACCCGTTTCGCTCTGTTGCAACTGGAGATTGGCAGCCTTGGTCAACTCTTCCGCTTCTTTCAAGGCGGAAGAAGTGTAGTAGCGCAAGCTCTCGTTGTATCTGCGGAGTGAGGCTTCCAACTCAAATACCTTGTTTCTCAATTCGCGAATGTTCGCGTCTGCCTGAATCTGTGCTGAGGTAGCGGATAACCGTGCTTGCTTTACCTTGCTCTTTTGGGGCAGGAAGTAGATAGGGAAGGAGACACCCACCATCCATGCATTCAGATTCTTCAACGGAAGAATATCCTGGCGGGTATATCCCACGCTGATTTCCGGAAAGAAATGGCTCCGCTCTACATGAAGCATGGCTTTCGCTTCGTCCGCCTGACTTTGAAAGTAAGCAGTGTGTGCTCCCGACAGCGTCCCGTCTGAAAGGCTGGTATAAAACAGCGATAAGGTAGAATCTGCCGGAACAAGCGGCTGGTCTGAATAACAACTCCAACGGAAGCGTGCCAAAGCCATTTTCTCTTCTTCCTGTGCCTGGAACCAACGGTTGTGCAGTTCGGCGGCGACGGTTGTCATCATATTCTTTTCGAGCAGGGTGATTTCCCCCTGTTGATAACGCAGTTCACCGATATGCTGTAACTTTTCCGCCATCTTATCCTGGTCGCGGTACATTGCACAGAGGTTGGCGGCATATTGGTAGTACGCCCATGCCCGTTTCACTTCTGCCGTGACTTCCTTCTCCACCATCTGACGATAGAATGTGGTTGTTTTCACTTGGCGGTTGACTAATGCATTCTTGTAGAACGGAGTGAGCAGAGAACCCAGGCTTTGCTCGAAAGCCAGTTCCTTGTCTTTCTTGTTCTCTCCGTTGAGCTGCCCCCAGGAATAGCTGAATGAGGTAGGGGTAGCTTCTACAATCTCTCCACGGGTAGCCTTGGCTTGTTGAATGGCGTTGGTTGCCATTTTCAGACGGGGGTGATTTTGTTTCGCCATCTCGATAGCCTGTTCCAAAGTGACGGTCGATGCCTGTTGCGCGGAAACGAAAGAAGGAATCAACAGGAACAGCGGAAGAAGGACGAAGAACGGCAGGTGAAACTTGACTCCCGGACGTTTCCAGGTTGCGAAGGAGTTTACAATCTTGTAGAACACCGGGATGATAAGCAATGTCAATACAGTGGAGATAATCAATCCGCCGATAACGACAGTTGCCAGCGGGCGTTGCACTTCGGAGCCGGCGGAAGTGGCGATGGCCATCGGGACAAATCCCAATGATGCCACCAAGCCTGTCAAGAATACGGGACGAAGCAGATGCGGAGTTCCCTTGGCGATGATTCGGTTTGTACTCATGGGGTAAGTGTTTTGTTTACGAAGTTCGTTGAAGTGATTCACCATGAGGATACCGTTCAGTACTGCCACGCCAAATAATGCGATGAAGCCTACACCCGCCGATATGCTGAACGGAAGTCCGCGCAGCCAAAGGGCGACGATACCGCCGATAAGCGACAATGGAACGGTGGAGAATACCATCAGTGTATAGGTGATATTCTTGAAAGCAAAGAACAGAATCAACAGGATGAGCATCAATGCTACCGGAATGACAATGAGCAGCGTGTGAATGGCGTTCTGCAAGTTCTCGAACTGACCGCCGTATTCGAAGTAATATCCCAGTTTCAACTTGACATTCTTGTCCAATGTCGTTTGTATGTCCGCCACCACTTGCTGTATATCCGCGTCGCGCACATTGACACCGATGACGATACGGCGTTTCGTAGCGTCGCGGTTGATTTGGAGAGGTCCGCTGACGAGGTCTATGCTCGCTACTTCTCCGACCGGAATCTGGATTCCTTCGGAAGTGCGCACAAACAATTTGTCGAGATTCAAATCCGCCACTTTCTCCTGGTCGAGACGGACGACGAGGTCGAACCTGCGTTCGTTTTCAAACACTACGCCGCTGGATTCTCCGGCATAGGCGGTTCGGATAATCGTGTTGAGCTCTTCTATGTTGATGCCGTAGCGGGCTATCTTGCTGCGGTTGTATTTTACAACAAGCTGGGGCAATCCCATTGTCTGCTCTACGATGACGTCTGACGCTCCCGGCACTTTTTCTACATAGGCGGCGGCTTCTTTTGCTTTCTCGTAGAGTTCGTGGGTGTCTTCTCCGTACAGTTTGACGGCAATGTCTGCTTTGGCTCCTGTCATCAGTTCATTAAAACGGAGCTGTATCGGTTGCGAGAAGTTGAATTCGGCACGCTCGGACAGCGGTTCGAGTGCTTCCTTCATCTTATCCACCATTTCCGCACGGTTTCCTGCGCTGGTCCATTCTTTGAAAGGTTTCATGATAATCATCACGTCGGCGTCTTCTACTGCCATCGGGTCGGTGGGGACTTCCGCCGTTCCGATTTTGGCAACTACGTGCTTGATTTCCGGGAATTTGTCCATCAGCGTCTTTTCTGCCAGACGGGATACTTCGATACTTTCTGACAACGAACTTCCGGCAGGCAATGTCATTTGCATGGCGAAGTCGCCTTCGTCCAGGGTCGGGATAAATTCGGCACCCAGCCGGGTGAAGAGGAAGAGCGAACCGATTAGCGCGGCAAAGGCTACGATGACGGTACGCCACTTGTGATGCAGGCAGGAACGCAGGCAACGTTGATATACGCTGTTCAGTTTCTCGAAGAAACGGTCGGCAAGTGTCGGTTTCACCACGATGGTATGTTTCAGGAAGAGCGATGCCATCATCGGGACATAGGTGAGTGAAAGAATCAAGGCTCCGATGATACAGAATACAAGTGTTTTTGCCATCGGGGTGAAGTATTTTCCTTCAATTCCGTTCAGGGTGAGGATGGGGAAGAATACTATCAGGATAATCAATACGGCGAAAGTGGCCGAGCGGACTACGCCGGATGCTCCTTTTTCCACTTCTGCATCCATCTCTTCACGGGTGAGCGTCCGTCCCCGGAACTGCTTGCCGTAGATATGGGCAAGGATACCTTCCAGTATGACGATAGAGCCGTCCACAACGATACCGAAGTCGATGGCGCCGAGGCTCATCAGGTTGGCGGTGACATTGAAAAGGCGCATCATGATAAAGGCAAAGAGCATTGCCAGCGGGATGACTGACGCGACAATCAGTCCGGCACGTACATTGCCGAGGAAGATGATAAGTACGAGGAATACGATAATTGCACCTTCAATCAGGTTGTTGACAACGGTTGAGATATTCCGGTTCACCAGTTCCGAGCGGTTCAGATAAGGTTCGATGCTGACTCCTTCGGGTAGCAGGTGCTGTATCTTCTCTACTCGTTTTTCCAGTTCCTGGGTGACGACGTTGGCGTTGGCTCCTTTCAGCATCATCGCGATTCCGCCTACACATTCGCCTTCACCGTCCATTGTCATAGCGCCGAAACGTTTGGGAGAGCCGAAACGGACTACGCCTACATCGCTGATATGTACAGGAATCCCGTTCCGGTTGGCTACAACGATGCGTTCGATGTCCTTCGTCCGGGTAATCATACCTTCCGACCGGATATAATAGGCGTTGTTTGCTTTTTCAATGTAGCTTCCGCCTGTATTCTGGTTGTTGCTGCTGAGGGCTTCGAACACTTCGCCGATGGTGATGTTCAGTGAGAAGAGTGCGTCCGGGTCGACGGCGACTTCATATTGTTTCAGGTAGCCGCCGAAGCTGTTGATTTCTACGATACCCGGTATGCCGGACAACTGGCGTTTTACCATCCAGTCCTGAATGGTGCGGAGTTCCATGGCATCGTATTTCTCTTCGTAACCGGGAGCTACTTTCAGTATGTACTGGTAGATTTCTCCGAGTCCGGTGGTTATAGGCATCATTTCCGGTGCTCCGAGTTCGGGGGGAATCTCTCCGGCAACGGTTTGTATCTGTTCGTTGATAAGCTGCCGGGCATCCAGGGTAGGGACGCTTTCTTTGAACACGACGGTCACTACCGATAGCCCGAAGCGGCTGACGGAACGGATATCTTCTACATTCATGATGTTGCTCATCGCTAGTTCGATAGGCATGGTGATGAGCTGTTCTACCTCTTGCGGTGCAAGGGTGGGCGACACGGTCACAATCTGTACCTGGTTGTTGGTGATATCGGGCACGGCGTCGATAGGTAATGTCAACATCGCGTAGATACCGCCGATAAGCAGGAAGAGGGTAGTGAGCCCTACAAACAGCTTCTTCTTGATTGAAAAACGTACAATAGCTGTAAACATGATTCTCTTTGTGTTATTATTTCATGTTACAAAACTACGGACTATCTGCGTTCATCGTAATCAGGAACGGATGAAGTGGAAAAATTGCAGGGCGAAGTGACGAAATGGCGGCTTGAATGTTCTGCGGGGGAACTAATCTTTTAGAACCTGTATCCGATACTTATGATGAATAGTGTGAATCGAAGCAAACATTTTTTCACTCCGGTTCGTTTAATATGAAACGAACTAAATACGTGTTGAGTATGAAATCATTTATTTTAATGGTGGTAGCTATGGTGTGTGCAATATCTTTGGAAGCGCAGAATAAGTCTTTCTACGACTTCACTGTGCAAACGATTGACGGTAAGGAATTTCCTCTTTCGTCCTTGAAAGGAAAGAAAGTGCTGGTGGTGAATGTGGCTTCCAAGTGTGGCTTGACACCACAATATGCCAAGTTGCAGGAATTGTACGAGAAGTATAAGGATAAGAACTTCGTTATTATCGGCTTTCCCGCCAATAACTTTATGGGGCAGGAGCCGGGAAGCAATGAGGAGATTGCCAAGTTCTGTTCATTGAAGTATGATGTCACTTTCCCGATGATGGCTAAGATTTCCGTCAAAGGCAAGGAGATGGCTCCGCTTTATCAATGGCTGACGGAGAAGAAATTGAATGGAAAAGAAGATGCACCGGTTCAGTGGAACTTCCAGAAGTTTATGATTGACGAGAACGGAAACTGGATTGGGTTCGTTGCCCCCAAAGAGAGCCCGTTCTCGGAGAAAATCATTACTTGGATAGAGAAGGAATAAGGGATACTTTCTTCAGTTCTCCTTCGAAGTTGGGAGTGAAAATTCCTTTTCCCAGGTTCTCTTCTATTTCTTCGATGGTCCAGAAGCGTCCGCCGTCCAGTTCGTCGCTGGGGTGGATTTCACCGTCGTAGACTGTCTTATGAACAAATACGAGTTCCTTCTCACGGTCGGACTCGAAAACATAATTAGTCAGAAGTTCAGGAGTAAAGTCCGTGATGCCCAATTCTTCACGGGCTTCCCGTTTAAGGGCTATCTCTACGCTTTCGCCTAAATCGATATGTCCGCCTACGGCTGTATCCCATTTCCCGGGTTGGATGTCTTTCCATTCGGGACGTTTTTGCAGATACAAGTCTCCTTTTGCGTTGAAGACGTGCAGATGGACGACCGGATGAAGCAATTTGCTGCCGCTGTGGCATTCTCCGCGGGTGGCGGCTCCGGTGATATTTCCCTGCTCATCGACGATGGGGAACATTTCTTGGTTGTTATCGCTTGACATCATTGTTTCTATTGTTTACTTTTTGAATCCTTTAATAATAGTTCTTCCTGTATTGGTGGCATTCAATTGCAGTTTTAATGATATTTCGGCAATAGAATTGAATAAGGTTTCGTGGTCTCGTTCATTGCTTTCGATGTCTTCCGCTATCTCTGTTAGCTGCTGTTTGATTACATCTAGTTCTTCTTTAATGGATAAATTGGTATTTTTATATTCAAGTATAAACTGGCGCATTTTGGTGAAAGCTCTCATTATATTAATGTTGACTTGTATAGCTAACGGACTTTTGAGAACGGAAGATAACATAGCTACGCCATTTTCGGTGAAAGCGAATAAAGATGTTGAACCAATATTATAATGGGAAGGTATCACATTTTGTGATACCCCTATGGAAATCAGTTGATTAGATTCTTCTTGGGTCAACCTGAACATAAAATCTTCAGGGAATCTGTCGATATTTCTTCTGACAGCTTGCTTCAACACTCTGGTTTCTATTCCATATAATTCTGATAAATCGAAATCTAACATAACCTTTGTTCCTCGAATCTCGTAGATTCTGCTTTCGATTTCTATGGGTGGTTTTTCCATGCTGTAATTTCTACTTTTAGTTTACGGCATTAATAAGGAAGAATCTCCGTAACTTAGGAACCGGAAGTCGTGGTTCAGGGCATAATCATAAATCGTGCGCCAGTCTCCTTTTACAAAAGCGGAAACCAAAAGTAATAAAGTGCTTTGCGGCTGATGGAAATTAGTAACCATTGCTTTTACTATTTTATACTGGTAGCCGGGGGCAATAATTATCTGTGTACTGGTATGAAGCGCCTCAAGACCGTTTCTGTCGAGGTAACCCAATATCTTTTGCAACGCAACTACCGGGGGAATCTGGTCATACTTTTCATAAGGCTGCCATTGTCTGACGTGTAGTTCCTCTTCCGTAGCGTCCGGATTATCAGCTAGGGTGACTCCGATATGATACAGGCTTTCGAGTGTGCGTACCGAAGTAGTCCCTACGGCAACAGCGCAACCGTCATGGTCGATAAGTTTCTTGATAGTGCTCCGGTTGACGGATATATATTCCGTATGCATCTCGTGACCTTCAATCTCTTCACTCTTCACAGGCTTGAAAGTTCCTGCGCCTACATGCAAGGTCAGTTCCTCAAGCTCTATACCTTTCTCTTGCAGCGCATCCAGTACTCGGGGCGTGAAATGCAGTCCTGCGGTAGGTGCGGCTACCGAACCTTTAATCTTTGAATAAACCGTCTGATATGTTTCTTTATCGCTCTCTTCCGTCTCCCGATTTAGATAAGGAGGGATAGGAAGCTCCCCGAATACTTCGAGAATATCGGCGAAAGTCACTTCCGGATTATCCCATGAGAAGTCTACCCAATGGCTGGTTCCTCTGCTTTCTCCTCTCGTTGCGGTCAGCGTGATTGGCAATCCTTTTACTGTCATTTCCCGTTTCAGGGTCCCGTCTTTCCATTTCTTCAGGTTGCCAATCATGCAAAGCCATGCGGCATGTTCCGTTTGCTGGAAGTTCAGTACATAATCATTGGGTTGAATGGGCTCAAGGCAGAACACTTCAATCAGTGCCCCCGTTTCCTTACGGAAATGTAGCCTTGCCTGAATAACTTTTGTATTGTTGAATACCATCAAAGCACCTTTAGGCAGATACTCAGGCAAAGAGGTGAAAGTGTCTTCGCTTACTTCACCGCGGCGGTACACCAATAGTTTCGACTGGTCGCGGACAGCCAATGGGAATTTGGCAATGCGTTCATCCGGCAATGGATAGTTGTATTCGCTGATATGGATATGTTTCGGGTCTTCTTTCATTGTTGTCAGGTATATTTCTTGATAGTATGCTCTAGTTCTATTTATTCCATATTCATAAAGTTTGGCTTGAGGAATAAAAAGAAAGAGGTTAGATTTGACTCTAACCTCTTGATGGACAATTCGTCGGGATGACAAGATTCGAACTTGCGACCACACGCCCCCCAGAGGTGTTTTTATGATAATCCATTGGTTATATTACTTTTTATTAATTGTGTATGTAGCTGTAAATCAAAAGAGTATCTTTTATTGAGTTTTACTTATTTTGATTACATGTGTTCCAAATGTGTTCCACTAAACAAAGAGCTATATACACGTTATTTTAATTTGGGTACAAAGATAATGAATAAAATTGTTTCCGAACTGATTCATTCGTCTAAATGTCGAGGTATTATTAAAGGATAAACCTTGAACTTTTCTATCTAAATGCTTTAGATATTTTTAACCTTAAAGGTGCTGGCTTGATTATCAGTTTATTATCGTTTTGTGACGTATGAAAAATAAGCATCTCTGTTTTTTTTATCGTATTGCTAATATAGAGGAGTAAATTCTCCTCATAACGATATAAAAGATATTGAGTATGATTAGCTTTATAAAAAGGAATGATGTTGCTAATGCGCAAGGATTATATGCTGTTCGTCTAAGAATATGCAAGGAACGGCAACGCAGATATTTTTCCTTAAACATATTTGCGGATAGTGAATACTGGGATGAGGAAAACGAATGTTTCCGTATTCTTAAAAATGTGAGAGATAAAAAGCAGAAAGAAGAAAACGAAAAACGCAAGCAGTATAATTATTTGCTGAACAGCTATAGACTACAAGCGCAAGAAATAATAGATAGTTTTCGAAGAGAGCACATAGATTGGACTTTAAATCAATTTGCAGACGCTTTCCTGA
>PVMN01001511.1_pt1 | contig 31789 bp, 27 predicted proteins | sample 1853401 | NCBI WGS metagenome assembly PVMN01 (sample SAMN08533510, study PRJNA380276) | Human gut metagenome, whole genome shotgun sequencing project.
AAGGATTTTCTCCCAAATGCGCATCTGTAATGCGCGCCGGTGGCTTTCGGACCTTTCACGACTATATAGCAATTTTGAAAATTCTGTATTTACTGCGTATTTTTCCTGTAAAGAATCAGAAGCCCCTTTAACAAAAGCGCATCATCATAGAAGATCTTGTGTCTGCAAAGCGGAGTAATAAAACGTGCCAGACCTCCGGTTGCGATCACAGTAGGTGCTTCTCCCAGTTCTTTTTCCATACGGTCTAAGATACCATCGATCATATCTACATTACTGAAAACAATACCAGCTCTCATACAGTCAATAGTATTTTTGCCAATGACTTTATTTGGTACTTCCAGACTGATATAAGGGAGCTGGGCTGTTTTTCCGCTTAAAGAGTTAAGAGATACTCGAAGACCCGGTAAAATGACGCCTCCTATGTAATTGCCCTTCTTGTCAGCTACGCTTAATGTAGTGGCAGTTCCCATATCGATAACCACCAGTGGAAGAGGATGCTCATGGATGGCAGCAACTACGTCTACGATCATGTCACTTCCTACACTTTTTGGGTTGTCCATAAGGATATTCATACCGGTTTTCATGCCGGAACCAACCAACAGAGGACGGATCCCAACCGCTTTTTCAACTGCATTTAAAATAGTTGTGTTTAAAGGCGGAACAACGGAAGAAAGAATAGCACCTTCTATATCAGATAACTGGATGTGGTGCATTTCCAGGATATTTTTAAAATGAATGGCATACTCTGTGTCTGTGCGGCTCTGATCTGTGGTCACACGTTCAATGAAATAGGTCTCTTTTTCGTCAATACCGCCCAGTACGATGTTGGTATTGCCCATATCAATGGCTAAAATCATGAGGGGGAACTCCTTTCAAATACATGAAATGTGTGTTATGATTGTATCACACAAAAATAAGAAACACAACTGGAGGAACCCTTATGTTAAAAGGAAAAACAATACTCCTTGGAGTGACAGGCAGCATTGCCGCATATAAGATTGCCTATCTGGCCAGCGCCTTGGTAAAGGCGGGAGCAAAGGTGCATGTACTGATGACGAAAAATGCCACCAATTTTATTAATCCCATTACTTTTGAAACATTGACAGGAAATAAATGTCTCATTGATACGTTTGACCGCAATTTCCAGTTCAGCGTAGAGCATGTGTCTTTGGCAAAAGAGGCAGATGTATTTCTGGTAGCACCGGCATCTGCCAATGTGATCGGCAAGCTGGCTCATGGTATTGCAGATGATATGCTGACTACTACTTTTATGGCATGTACCTGTCCAAAAATCATTTCACCGGCCATGAATACCCGGATGTATGAAAATCCGATCACGCAGGATAATTTAAAGATATTAGAACATTATGGAATGGAAGTGATCCGTCCTGCAAGCGGATATTTGGCCTGTGGTGATACAGGAGCAGGAAAAATGCCGGAGCCGGAAACATTATATGAATATATTATACGTTCTGTGGGATATCCAAAAGATCTGACTGGAAAGAAGATCCTGATCACTGCCGGACCTACCAGAGAAGCAATTGATCCGGTCCGCTATATCACGAATCACTCTACTGGGAAAATGGGTTATGCCATTGCAAAGGCGGCTGCTTACAGAGGGGCGCAGGTAACTCTGGTGACTGGACCGGTGTCCATTAAACCACCTATGTTTGTAAAAGTGGTTCCTATTGAAAGCGCAGAAGATATGTTTCAGGCAGTAACCAGTGCGGCACCAGAACAAGATATCATTATTAAGGCTGCAGCTGTGGCTGATTACCGGCCTGCAGTTGTGGGACAGGATAAGATTAAGAAAACAGATGGAGATATGTCCATTGCCTTAGAGCGAACAAAGGATATTTTGGGCTGGCTGGGACAGCACAGAAGGTCAGGGCAGTTTTTGTGCGGCTTTTCTATGGAAACAAGGGATATGCTGGAAAATTCCAGAGCAAAACTTGCCCGCAAGAATCTGGATATGATCGTTGCCAATAACTTAAAAGTAGAAGGCGCTGGCTTCGGTACAGATACCAATGTGGTGACGATTATCACAAAAGACAGTGAAAAAGAACTGCCGAAAATGAGTAAAGAGCAGGTGGCAGATGAATTGCTGACACAGATTCTTGACTTTACTTCATAATCATAATACAATTATAATTCGATACCAGGGTCAAAAACCTGAAAATCCGACGCAAGCTTGCTTGCAGGAGGATTTTTGAGTTTGGGACCCGCCAAAAACATGAATAAGGAGCCATTTTTTGAAGAAAAAATGCGCGGATTACAAATGTTTTTAGGATTGCGGGAGTGCAGAGCACGTAGCAATCCGATATCAAAGGTGTACACATCAGTTTAGTTAGCAAGAACGGAGGAAAGACCATTGTCACAGACAAATGATCAGATAACAGAACAGATAAAAAATCGCAGGACCTTTGCCATTATTTCCCACCCTGATGCAGGTAAGACTACATTAACAGAGAAGTTCCTTCTCTACGGAGGTGCGATCAACCTGGCGGGTACTGTAAAGGGAAGAAAGGCTGCAAAACATGCGGTTTCCGATTGGATGGAGATTGAGAAGGAGAGAGGTATTTCTGTTACTTCTTCTGCCATGCAGTTTAATTACGAAGGCTTTTGTATTAACATCCTGGACACACCGGGACACCAGGATTTCTCTGAGGATACCTATCGTACCCTGATGGCGGCAGACTCCGCTGTTATGGTTATCGACGGATCCAAGGGTGTTGAGGCGCAGACTATTAAGCTGTTTAAAGTTTGTGTTATGCGCCATATCCCGATCTTTACATTTATTAACAAATTTGACCGTGAAGCAAGAGACCCATATGAACTGTTAGATGAAATTGAAGAAGTTCTGGGAATCCGTACCTGTCCGGTAAACTGGCCGATTGGCTGCGGAAAGAACTTTAAGGGCGTGTATGATCGTTTTACAAAGAAAGTAACTACTTTTACTGCTGCTATGGGCGGCGCAAAAGAAGTTGCTACACAGGAATTTGATGCAGAAACAGATGATGTGGAAAGCATTATCGGATTCCAGTATCATAAACAGCTGTTAGATGACATTGAACTGTTGGACGGCGCCAGCGATGAACTTGATATGGATCGTGTACAGAAGGGAGATCTTTCTCCGGTATTCTTTGGTTCTGCACTGACAAACTTCGGTGTTGAAACATTCCTGGAGCATTTTCTGAAAATGACCACACCGCCGCTGCCAAGAAGAACACTTACCGGCGTGGTGGATCCGTTTAATAAGGACTTTTCCGCTTTTGTATTTAAGATCCAGGCAAATATGAACAAGGCCCACAGAGACAGAATCGCTTTTATGCGTATTGTTTCCGGCAAGTTTGAGGCTGGTATGGAAGTAAATCATGTACAGGGCGGTAAAAAGATCCGTCTGACCCAGCCGCAGCAGTTGATGGCTCAGGATCGAAAGATCGTAGAAGAGGCGTATGCCGGTGATATTATCGGTGTATTTGATCCGGGTATCTTCTCTATTGGTGATACACTCTGTTCTTCCAATGAAAAGTTTGAGTTTGAAGGTATTCCGACCTTTGCACCGGAGCATTTTGCAAGAGTGCGCCAGGTAGATACCATGAAGCGCAAGCAGTTTATTAAAGGTGTCAACCAGATTGCGCAGGAAGGTGCGATCCAGATCTTCCAGGAGTTCAATACCGGTATGGAGGAGATTATTGTAGGTGTTGTAGGTGTGCTTCAGTTTGAGGTGCTTACCTACCGTTTACAGAATGAGTACAATGTAGAAGTTATCTTAGAGAAACTTCCATATGAACATATCCGCTGGGTAGAAAATCCACAGGAAGTAGATGTGGCACGTATCCAGGGTACATCCGATATGAAACGCATCAAAGACTTAAAGGACAATCCGCTGCTTCTGTTTATCAACAGCTGGAGCGTGGGCATGGTCCTTGAGAGAAATCCAAATCTTAAATTAAGTGAATTTGGTAATAACTAGTCATATTTAAGGAGGTTTTACAAAATGAGCAGGATCGATGTAGTAAGAGCAGCTATGGTACAGGCAATGAAGGCAAAAGATAAGGCAAGAAAGGATTCCCTTTCCATGTTGTTATCTGCTTTAAAGAATGCAGAGATCGATAAGAGAGAGCCCCTTACAGAGGCTGAAGAGGATGCCATAGTTAAAAAAGAGATCCGTCAGACCCAGGAAACTTATGATCTGGCACCGGCAGACAGAGACGATATCCGTGAAGAGGCAGGCGCACGTCTGGCTGTATACAAGGAATTTGCACCGGAAGATATGTCTGTAGATCAGATCAAAGAAGTGATCGCTGGTGTATTAAAAGAGCTGGGGATCGAAAATCCAACACCAAAGGACAAAGGTGCTATTATGAAGGTGCTGATGCCAAAGGTAAAAGGAAAAGCAGATGGCAAAGTTGTTAATGAAACTTTGGGCGCTATGCTGAAATAATGCAACAGTTTGGCGTGATACTGGATTAGTATGAATTGTACGGAAATAGGAGAAGGTCATGTACAGAAAAGAAATCGAAGAATATATTGATTCCCACAAGGACCAGATGATCGAAGATATCTGCACTCTTTGCCGGATCAACAGTGAAAAAATGCCTTATACAGAGGGAAAACCATTTGGAGAAGGTCCTTTTGAGGCATTGCAGGCAGCACTTACCATGATGGAAAATTACGGATTTTCAGTCCGTAATTATGACAATTATGTAGGAACAGCGGATTTAAATGATAAGGAAGCACAGCTTGATATCCTGGCACATCTGGATGTAGTACCAGCAGGAGAAGGCTGGACTGTGACAGAACCGTTTAATCCTGTGATCAAAGACGGAAAGCTTTACGGCCGCGGCACTGCAGATGACAAGGGCCCTGCTGTTGCAGCACTTTATGCAATGCGTGCAGTAAAGGAGTTAGGACTGCCTGTAAAGAAAAATGTACGTCTCATTTTAGGAACAGATGAGGAATGCGGCAGCTCAGATATTGCTGTTTATTACAAGCAGGAAAAAGAAGTGCCTATGACTTTTTCACCAGATGCAGAATTCCCTGTGATCAACGTGGAAAAAGGACGTCTTCCTGGTCATTTCGCAGCTTCTTTTAAGAAGTCAGATGCTTTGCCGAAACTGGTGAAGATCGATGCAGGACTTAAGAGCAACGTAGTTCCTGGAAAGGCTAAAGCAGTAGTAGCGGGTGTAGATGAGGCTGTATTAAATGAAACAGCAGCAACGGTTACAAAAGAGACAGAGGTTACTTTCAGCTTCACAGGATGCGAGGAAGGTATTCTGATCACAGCAGAAGGAGAAGGCGCTCATGCATCTACTCCGGAAGAAGGAAAGAATGCATTAACAGCATTGTTAGTACTGATCACCAGACTGCCCTTAGCTTCCTGCCCGCAGATGGATGCGGTAAAGAGTCTTGTAAAACTGTTCCCACATGGTGATACCCGTGGAAATGCAGTTGGCATTGCTATGAGTGATGAAGTTTCAGGAGAACTGACACTGGCTTTTGATATGCTCCAGGTAGATGCAGAGCATTTAGACGGTGTATTTGACTGTCGTGCTCCTATCTGTGCAAATGACGAAAATGCATTAAAGGTAGCAAAAGCACGTATGGCAGAGGAAGGGATCGAACTTCTGGCAGAACATATGAAGGCCCCTCACTATGTAGACGGTGATTCTCATTTTGTACGTACTCTGTTAAAGGCATATGAAGAGTATACAGGCTTAAAGGGAAGCTGCCAGTACACAGGCGGCGGCACCTATGTGCACAGCCTGAAAAACGGTGTTGCATTCGGCTGTTCCATGCCGGGAACTGACAACCGTATGCATGGAGCTGATGAATTTGCTGTAGTAAAAGAGCTAGTTGACAGTGCAAAGATCTTCGCACAGGTGATCGTAGATCTTTGCTGTTAAGGGACATATGTTTGTCCGGATCCTATAAGAGTTTTTTATCCGTGTAAATTAGTGGCGGGACTGTCGCAGGATATGGTTTGCATTTTCCGTATTTTGCAGCAGTCCTGTTCTTTTTTTGCACTTTTTCCAATATATTTATTAATAAATGTTCTTACGGAATCATTCCTGCACCTGATTTTGTGTGCAAGGCTGAACTGTAACGATTTTGTGAGACATATAAAAATGGGGGGCCGATACCTATAAGAATCTATGATCTAAAACAAAAAGAAGTGATCAACATAAAAGACTGTGCCCGTCTAGGCTACGTAGGGGATGTGGAGTTTGATGAGAAGACAGGCTGTATTACAGCACTGGTAGTGCCGGGGCCGGGCTGCATCTGTGGTTTTTTTGGAAGAGAAAAGGAGTATGTGATCCCATTTTGTGATGTGTGTCAGATTGGAAATGATATTATCCTGGTAAGCTTTAAAGAGAAGGAAAAAGAAAAACCGGATAAGAAATGCTGAAAAGAAGAGTATAAGATGCAGGAGCTAAAAAGTCCTGTAAACGAGGAGTGGCTGACAGGTTTTTACCTGCCGGCCGATTTGTGAGAAAAAGTTGTATGAAAAGCATTCGCTTTTAACGGTAATAAATATACTGAAAAAATGTGAGAAAAATTTGTGCAAAATGTGAAGATTGTGTGAACAGCGTGTTTCTGAAAAGGTTCTGAAACAGAGCAATCAGCTGTTTTCGTGCAGCAGTTCCAGAACAGAGCGGAGTGTTAAGGCATTGATCTGACCTGGAGCAGAAACACTTCCTGCAGCTCCAAAAGTCAGACAGGAGCCAAACACTTCCCCGCTTAAACGGCTGATCAGACCGGTCCCTGCCATGGACATGGTGATCACAGGGCATGTAAGTTCTTTTTTTGCCTTGCAGGTGGCAGAAAGAAGCGTAAGGACATCTTCTGTATTTTGAGGCATAACAGCGATTTTTGCAATATCAGCTCCTGCGTTGTTCATCAGCTTCAATCTTGAAAAAATCTCATTTTCAGAAGGAGTTTTAGAAAAATCGTGGTTTGAGAGGATGGTTTTTATATTCTTCTCTTTAGCCAGGGCGATCAGCTCGTTTACAATATCCTTATCAGAGAAAAGCTCAATATCCACCAGGTCCACCAGGCCGGAACAGATCGCTTTTTGAACCAGTTCTTTGTATTGGAAAAGAGAGGCATCCATATGACCGCCTTCGTTTTTTGTGCGGAACGTAAAAAGAAGAGGGGTGTCACCGGCAGCTTTTCGGACTGCAGGCAGGATCTCTTCCAGATATCCGTCGTTAAAGATATTATCCATCCAGTCGGCTCTCCATTCGATGAGATCGGCATTGCAGCTTAAGGCTTTCGCCATATCAGTTAAAAGTGTGTCCAGGCAGGTACTTACAAGAGGAATGCAGATTTTAGGCATACCTTCTCCTAATGTTATATTTCTTACAGAAACGCAGGGTGTGTAGTTCATATTTATCATTCTCCTTTAGAATCATGTACTTATTGTATATAAACGTTCAGATGTAGTATTATCCGCTATTATAAGCGATAAAAACCGGCTTCGTCCATAGATATCACAAAGAATTTTGGAAAAATATGGGGAATTGTAACAAAAATGTTGCGCTTATCTGGGGTTTCGGGTAAAATAAAATTACAGTTCAGCCTTGCGAAGATTTAGGGTCAAAAGTACGTTGAAAACTTGTTTTCATAAGTACTTTTGGCACTAAATCTTCATAAGGCGGACGCCCAAAGCTTCTTGTCCGCTATAAGCGGGCAAGAAGATGCAAGGTGGAACTGTAATGAAATAAATACATCACTTTACAAGAGAAAGGATGTGCAGCGTGTATGAAATGCCCGTACTGTAATGAAGCAGATACAAAAGTGATTGATTCCCGTCCGGCGGATGACAACAGTTCAATTCGCAGACGTCGTCAGTGTGAACGCTGCGGTAAGCGTTTTACCACCTATGAAAAATTAGAGACCATGCCGCTTATGGTCATTAAAAAAGATGAATCCAGAGAAGCCTATGACCGCTCAAAAATAGAAGCAGGCATTCTTCATTCCTGCCATAAACGTCCTGTATCTCCCCGTCAGATCAGCACCATGATCGATGAGATCGAAAACCAGATCTTTAACAGGGAGGAAAAGGAGATTCCTACTTCTGTGATCGGGGAATTGGTCATGGACAAGTTAAAGAGTGTGGATGAGGTGGCGTATGTGCGCTTTGCCTCTGTCTATAGAGAATTTAAGGATGTAAGTACCTTTATGGAAGAGCTTGGAAAACTTTTGAAAAAGTAAAAGTCAGAAAAGAGTTACCGCAAAAAATACAGAAAGCAGAATTTTATATGTTTCAATGTTTTTACCCCTGCAAAATGGAAGATTCCTCATATGTCATTCCTTATGAAGACTGGAAAAAAATGGGGATCCAGGGGATCATTTATGATATTGACAATACATTAGTCCCCCATGGAGCGCCGGCAGACGAAAGAGCAATACAGCTTTTTGAGCATCTGCGGATGCTGGGATTTAAAACCTGTCTTCTTTCCAATAACAAAGAACCACGGGTAAAGTCTTTTGCACAACAGGTGAAAAGCCCTTATATCTACAAGGGCGGCAAACCAGGAGCAAAAGGCTATAAAAAAGCCATGGAGACTATGGAAACAGATACAACAAATACATTGTTTGTAGGGGATCAGTTATTTACAGATATCTGGGGTGCCAACCGGCTGGGGATACAGACGGTGCTGGTAAAGCCTATTAACCCAAAAGAGGAGATACAGATCGTTTTGAAACGCTATCTGGAAAAGCCCATTTTGTATTGCTATAGAAAAAGCCTGAAAAAGGGATGAATCCAGGGAAGGCCTATAGAGAAAACCCCTGAAAAGAAGAAAGAGACAGCAGGAGATAACAAAATGGATGGAAGAACAAAAGTATATGGCGTAATGGGGGATCCCATCGAACATTCCATGTCACCGCTTATGCATAATTTTTATGCCAGACGGACTGGAAAAGATCTGGTGTATGTTCCTTTTCATGTAAATCGCGGAACTGTGGAAGCGGCAGTGAAGGGAGCGTTTGCCTTAAATATCCAGGGGATCAATGTTACAGTTCCTCATAAGCAGGATGTGATGAAATGCCTGGAGGCTATTGACGAAGATGCGGCAGCCATTGGCGCAGTAAATACCCTGGTGCGCACAGAACATGGTTACAAAGGCTACAATACAGATGGAGCCGGACTGAAGCGTGCAATGGATGAAGCAGGTATTTCTGTTGCAGGAGAAAAATGTATTTTGTTGGGAGCTGGAGGAGCAGCAAAAGCTGCAGCCTATATCCTTGCAAAGTATGGAGCAGAGGTTGTATATATCTTAAACCGCAGTGTGGAGAAAGCGGCAGCGTTAGCTGATTATATTAACGGTCTGGCAGGCCGGGCAGTACTCATTCCGCTGAAGCTTAATGAGTATGACCAGATCCCGCAGGAAGAAAAAGGCTATCTTGCCGTTCAGTCTACCAGTGTAGGGATGCATCCCCATGAGGAGGATGTTATTATAGAAGATACAGCTTTTTATAAGTTGGTCCATACAGCTGTAGACATTGTATACACGCCTTCTTGTACGAAATTTATGAAAATGGTTCAGGCTGCGGGAGGAAAGGCGATCAATGGTCTGGTTATGCTTTTATATCAGGGGCTGATCGCTTATGAGCTGTGGAATCCGGATGTGAAGGTAGATAAAGATACCATAGATACAGTTCGGGATATGATCCTGGCTCATTTACATGGAGATGTGAGAAAGGACAATGTGATCTTTACCGGTTTTATGGGAGCCGGAAAAACCAGCGCAGGTCAGTTTTATGCAAAACGGTATCACATGCCTTTTATTGACACGGATCAGGAAATTGAAAAAGAAGCCGGTATGGCGGTTTCTCAGATCTTTGCAGAAAAAGGAGAGGAAACTTTCCGGAAGCTGGAAACGCAGTGTCTGGAAAAACTGCTGAAGACAACGGAGGGTGCTGTGATTTCTGTAGGCGGCGGTCTTCCTTTAAGAGAGGAAAACAGAACTCTTTTAAAGAAACTTGGTCTGGTGGTTTATCTGGATGTTTCACCGGAAACGGTTTACAGACGTATTGGTGCAGATGTCTCCAGCCGTCCGATGCTTCACAGTGATGATGTGCCTGGAAGGATACGAAGTTTATTGGAGCAGCGCAGACCTTTGTATTTAAAGGCAGCTCACATTGCAGTGGATGTAAATGACAGGTCTTTAGAAGAAATCGCGGCGGAAATCTACAGAGAAGCCCATAAATAGACGAATGTTCGTCCTAAAACAGCCAGAATCAGCTATAAAACATCCATAATTGGCTGTAAAAGAGAAAAAAGAACTTGAAAAACCATTATACATAGTATAAAATAAAAAAGATTAGAGAGAAATTAGAGGATGCAGGCAGCATCCTGAACGAACTTAAGGAGGAATATCTTTATGATATCAGCAGGCGATTTTAGAAACGGAATTACACTGGAAATTGATGGACAGGTTGTTCAGATCCTTGAATTCCAGCATGTTAAGCCAGGCAAGGGCGCTGCTTTCGTGCGTACCAAGTTAAAAAATGTTATTAACGGCGGTGTTGTTGAGCGTACTTTCCGTCCAACTGAGAAGTTCCCGGCAGCAAGAATTGACCGTGTAGATATGCAGTACCTGTATGAAGATGGAGATCTGTATAACTTCATGAACGTAGAGAACTACGAACAGTTAGCTTTAAACAAGGACATCATCGGTGATGCATTAAAGTTTGTTAAAGAGAACGAAGTATGTAAGGTTTGTTCTTACAACGGCAATGTATTCTCTGTAGAGCCACCTCTGTTTGTAGAGCTGGAGATCACTGATACAGAGCCAGGATTTAAGGGCGATACAGCAACCGGCGCAAGCAAGCCAGCAACTGTAGAGACCGGAGCTACTGTAAGTGTTCCGTTATTCGTAAACACAGGTGATAAGATCAAGATCGACACCAGAACCGGCGAATATCTGTCCCGTGTATAAGCAGATTGCTTAGATAAAAAGTAAAAGATTGCTCCGGCAGACTGCCGGAGCGATTTTCATATATACGTGTAAGGGGTAGTGGAAAAATCTTGCGCTTATATGGAAAATGAAAAGAGTAGAGTACAAGGAGAATGATATTGTGAAAAAGATTCTGGAAGCTCTGGAGCAGGAGCTGAAAGCAGCGTTTACAGCCTGCGGCTATGAAGAAAAATTCGCAAAAGTGGTTTTATCCAACCGCCCGGATCTGTGCGAATATCAGTGCAACGGTGCTATGGCAGCTGCCAAGGCATATAAAAAGAAACCGATCGACATTGCAAATGCAGTGGTAGAGCAGCTTACAGGAGAAAATGCAAGCTCTGTATTTTCTGAAGTTGTGGCAGTGATGCCTGGTTTTATCAATTTAAAACTTTCTGAAAGCTTTTTAGCAGACTATATGAATGGTATGGCAGCAGATGAGAAGCTGGGACTGGAAGAACCGGAAAAGAAAGAGACCATTATCGTAGACTTTGGTGGTGCCAATGTGGCAAAGCCTCTTCATGTAGGACATTTACGTTCAGCTGTTATTGGTGAGAGTGTAAAGCGTATGGGACGTTTCCTGGGCCACAATGTGATCGGTGATGTGCATTTAGGCGACTGGGGACTGCAGATGGGACTTATTATTGAGGAGTTGCGTGATCGTAAGCCGGAACTGCCATATTTTGATGAAAATTATACAGGAGAATATCCGAAGGAAGCGCCTTTTACCATCAGCGAATTAGAGGAGATCTATCCGGCTGCCAGCGGCAAGTCCAAGGTAGATGAGGCATTTAAGGAACGTGCCCATCAGGCTACATTAAAACTCCAGAAGGGATATCCTCCATTCAGAGCTATCTGGAAGCACATTATGAGTGTATCCGTAGCTGATCTTAAGAAGAACTATTCCAACCTGAATGTGGATTTTGATCTCTGGAAGGGCGAAAGCGATGCAGAGCCATATATTCAGAAGATGATAGATACCTTAGAGTCACAGGGACTGGTACATGAAAGCCAGGGCGCTTTAGTTGTAGATGTAGCAGAAGAGGGTGATACCAAAGAGATTCCGCCATGTCTGATCCGTAAATCAGATGGTGCTTCTTTGTATGCGACTTCTGATCTGGCTACGATCGTAGAACGCGAGGAAGACTTTAAGCCAGATCGGTATATTTATGTAGTTGATAAGCGTCAGGCTATGCACTTTGAGCAGGTATTCCGCGTTGCAAAGAAGGCTGGCATTGTAAAACCAGAGACTCAGATGGTATTTTTAGGCTTTGGTACTATGAATGGCAAGGACGGAAAGCCTTTTAAAACAAGAGAAGGCGGCGTTATGCGTCTGGAGAAGCTGATCGCGGATATTGATGAAGCTGTTTACCAGAGAATCATGGAAAACCGTACGGTATCTGAAGAAGAAGCAAAAGAGACGGCGAAGATCGTAGGCCTTGCAGCTTTAAAATACGGAGATCTGTCTAACCAGGCTTCCAAAGATTATATCTTTGACACGGATCGCTTTATTTCTTTTGAAGGAAATACAGGCCCATACATCCTTTATACGATTGTCCGTATTAAGTCCATTTTAAATAAGTATAAAGAAAATGGCGGACAGGTAACAGAAAAGGGTGCAGAAAAGAAGATACTTCCTGCAAAAGGCGCTTCAGAGAAGGCACTGATGCTTCAGCTTTCCAAGTACAATGAAGTCATCGAAAGCGGATTTGCAGAGACAGCACCTCATAAGATCTGCCAGTACATTTATGAACTGGCAAATGCATTTAACAGCTTTTATCATGATACAAAAATCCTCTCTGAGGAAGATGAGGCAGTAAAGAACAGCTATATCGGCCTGATCACATTGACCAGAAGAACATTGGAGATCTGTATCGGTCTTTTAGGAATCGAGGCTCCGGAGCGGATGTAAAGAAGGGATAACAGACGTCATGAAAATCGTCAAAATGGATACGAACAGTTTCTGGAAAGGCGAAGCTGGCGTAGTGGGTCTGGTGGAAGATCAGGCCCACACCTTTAAAACAAAATTATATCTGAAAAACGGCCAGGTAAAGGATTATTCCTGTACCTGTGAAAAAGGGAACTCTTACAGGGGCATCTGCGCTCATGGGGAGGCCCTTTTTGCGTATTATAAAGAATATCAGTCGGAAATGTCCAAACCGCTGGTACACAGTTCTTCTCAGGTTCATACCATGATCCGGGAGTATACGAACCAGGAAGTAGCCCGCATTTTAGAGGAAGAAGAGGGAAGCCAGGTCAGACTGGTACCTGCAGTTATCTTAAACGGACGGGATGTACATCTGGAATTTAAAGTGGGACGGGAGAAACTATATGCTGTGAGGGACCTTGGGGCATTTTCTGATGCAGTGACCATGGGTGCCTATGTGGAATATGGGAAAGAACTGGCCTTCCATCATCAGGGAAGTTCTTTTTGCCGGGAAAGCAGAGGACTTTTATCACTGGTCATGAGCCTTACCGAAGGACAGAAATCCCAGAGGGAGATCGCTCTCAGCCGTATGAACAGGGACCGTTTTTTTGAGGTTTTAGAACAGGAGGAGCTGGAAGTACAGCTTCCGGGAGGAATCCGTTCTCAGCTTAAGGTGCAGAAAAAAGATCCCCAGCTGGTAATTCATATCAGCAAATATGGAAGAGATGGGGTAGAAGTTGTATTGGACGGAGTGCGTACTGTGGAAGAGGGGGATGTGGAGCCGGTTCTTGCCTTTTTCAGAGGTGAACGCCGTATTTATATTGTAACAGGAAAGACAATTTGCTGCGGCTCCCATCACTTTAGTCAGGCTGCTGGTACTTTTTTGGAACAGATCACCAGAGAACGTGAATACCGGATTCAGGCGGGAGCTAAGGATATTCCTCTTTTATATGAACGTGTGCTTAAGACTTTAAAGCCATACAGTTTCATGATCCAGGAAGAAGTGGATCTGGAAGAATATAAGATGGAGCCTTTAAAGGTGGTGTTTCGCTTTGATGCAGATGAAAAAGGCACTTTATATATGGAGCCGCTTCTTTCCTATGGGGAGTATACCTTTCATCCGGTGGAAGATGAAAATCTGCCATCTGCCATCTGCCGTGATGTGCCGGGGGAATTTAAGATCAGCCAGGTAATACGCAAGTATTTTAAATGCCGGGATCCGAAAGACGGCCGTCTGGTTTTAAAAGAGGATGAAAAAGCTTTGTATCACCTTCTGGATAAGGGAATGGAAGAATTTCGCAGTCTGGGGGATGTATATCTGTCTGAATCCATGAAAAACTGGAAGATCGTGGAAACGCCTTCTGTTTCAGCAGGTGTCAGTGCTTATTCCGGCTGGCTGGAGCTGACTGTGGATATGGGAGAGTTTCCAAAAGAGGAGCTGGGACGCATTCTTACTGCATACAGCCAGAAAAAGAAATATTACCGATTAAAGAGCGGACAGTTTTTAATGCTGGATCAGGGGGGAATGTTTACCCTTACAAAGCTGGCAGGAGAGCTGGGAATCAGCAAAAAAGATCTGCAGAGTGGTACGATCCGTCTGCCGGCTTACAGGGCCTTATATTTGGATCATATTTTAAAGGAAGGTCCGGGGATCACTTATTACAGAGACCAGCTGTTTAAGGCAATGGTCCGGGGTATAAAGACAGTAGAAGACAGCGATGAGCCGGTTCCAACCCGCTTTAAAAATATTTTAAGAGAATACCAGAAAATGGGTTTTCGTTGGATGAAAACATTGGATAAATGTGGTTTTGGCGGTATTTTAGCAGATGATATGGGCCTTGGAAAGACGATTCAGGTGATTGCTCTGTTTGAAGATGTTTACAGCAGAGGTGAAAAGGCGCCAAGTCTTGTAGTCTGCCCTGCTTCTCTGGTTTATAACTGGGAGCAGGAGATACAGAAATTTGCCCCGGATCTGAAGGTGCAGTCAGTAGTGGGAACCGGCTCTCAGAGAGGGGAATTGCTGCAGACAATAAAAGAGGGCCATTCGGATTGCCAGATCCTTATTACGTCCTATGATCTGTTAAAGAGAGATATTGCTCATTATGAAGGGATCGACTTCCGGTTCCAGATCATTGATGAGGCTCAGTATATAAAGAATGCAGCCACTCAGAGTGCCCGTTCTGTGAAGGCAGTCCAGGTACGGTCCCGCTTTGCGCTGACAGGTACTCCCATTGAAAACCGCCTGGGAGAATTGTGGAGTATTTTTGACTTCCTGATGCCTGGATTTTTATTTGGAAATCAGTATTTTCGCAGGGAATACGAGGTGCCTATTACAAAAGATCGGGATGAACAGGTTTTAGAACGGCTGAAAGGGCTGATCGGACCGTTTATCCTGCGAAGGGTGAAGAAGGATGTATTAAAAGAACTGCCTGATAAGCTGGAGAAGGTAGTTTATTCTGCACTGGAGGAAGAACAGAAAAAGCTATATACAGCAAATGCCCTTCTGTTAAAGGAAAAACTGGAAGCGGATGATTTCGGAGGTTCTCAAAAACTGCAGATATTATCGGATCTGATGCGGCTGCGCCAGATCTGCTGTGATCCAAGACTGTGCTATGGAAATTATAAAGCAGGCTCGGCCAAGCTTAAGACCTGTATGGATCTGATCCGTACAGGCGTGGAAGGAGAGCACAAAATCCTGTTGTTTTCTCAGTTTACATCTATGCTGGATCTGATTGAGGAGCAGCTGAAAAAAGAAGGAATAGAGTGCTATAAGCTGACGGGAGCAACACCGAAAGAAGAACGGATCCAGATGGTATCACGTTTCCACCAGAATGAGGTGCCGGTTTTCCTTATCAGCCTCAAAGCAGGGGGAACGGGACTGAATCTGACGGCAGCAGATATTGTGATCCATTATGATCCATGGTGGAATGTAGCAGCCCAGAACCAGGCAACTGACCGTACCCACAGGATCGGACAGGAAAAACAGGTAATGGTATACAAGCTGATCACCAGTGATACCATTGAGGAAAATATATTAAAACTTCAGGAAGCCAAGAAAGATCTGGCGGATCAGATCGTTGCAAAGGGCGGCATTTCCTTTGGAGAGCTTACAAAAGATGACATTTTAAAGATGATAGAGGAGAGCAGACCATGAAAAAGACAGTGACATTTGGTGAGATCATGCTTCGGTTAAAAACGCCGGAACATATGCGGATCGTCCAGACGGATGGATTTGAGGCAAGCTATGGAGGCGCTGAAGCAAATGTGGCGGTTTCTCTGGCTGTTTTGAAAGATCCGGTTTCTTTTGTGACTAAATTACCGGATAATCCAGTTGGTACAGCAGCATTAAATGAAGTGCGCAGATACGGAGCAGATACTTCCAAAGTAGTGTTCGGAGGTTCCAGACTGGGAATTTATTTCTTTGAAAAGGGAACCGATATCCGCCCTACCAATGTGGTGTATGACCGGGAAGGAAGCGCCCTGGCACTGGCAAAGCCGGAAGAATTTCACTGGGATGAGATTTTAAAGGATACGGATATTTTCTATTTCTCAGGTGTGACACCTGCAGTCAGCGATGATGTGGCAGAGGCAGTTTTGGAGGCTTTAAAATACTGCAAAGCCCATGGGATTGAAACGGTCTGTGATTTAAATTACCGTTCTAAGATGTGGGATACAAAAAAGGCTCAGGCAGTTATGAGCAAGCTGATGAACTATGTGACATTATGCATTGCCAATGATGAAGATTTTGAGTCATCTCTTGGGATCCATGCATATGACGGTGATATTTCTAAGGGCATTGACCAGATCGAAAGTTATAAAGCAGGCATGAAAGAGATCCAGAACCGTTATCCCGACTGTAAGGCAGTTGCCAGTGTTCTGCGCAACATGTATACAGCAGAAGATGGTGACTGGATGGGGATTTATTTAAAAGATGGTGTCTTTTATGAAAGTCCTGTGCATAAGGTTCACAGCTTTGAGGCTGTAGGTGCCGGCGATGCCTTTGCAGGTGCTTTGCTCCACAGCCTGGTGCGGGAGTACGAACCTCAGAAATTAATTGATTTTTCTATTTCAGCCAGTGTGTTAAAGCTGATGATCCAGAGAGATTTTAATCTGGTAACGGAAAATGAGATCGTGAGAGTGATGGAATCAAAAGCAGCAAATCTGCAGCGATAGAGAACAGAATAATAAGTAAAAGGTGGTTTCTATGAACAGACAGAAAAAAATAAGACTTGAAAACGGAACCATATATTTTCTGGCGGCAGTTGCCTTTATTTTGCTGGTAGCCAGTTTATTTCCTTCCTCTGCCATGTCTGAGCGGGTAGGTTCTTACCTGGAAATGAGCAGAATGGTAGAAAGAACATTTGCGGTGATCCTTTTGGTTCTTTCATTACAGCTGAAAAAGCGTAAGAAAACAGCCTGGGAAATGACGATGATCGTTCTTAGCCTTAGTTTCCTTCGTGGAGCAGGGGAATTAATCCATACGGGTATGGGAAACCGGGCAGTGATCCTTATAGCAGAAGGTATATTGCTTTGCCTTTTTATGTGGTGCAGAAAAGATTTCTGCTGCCCTGTTTCTAAAAAATCCATACTGGAAGAAGTTGGATTCTTACTTCTTTCACTGGTGGGTGTAGCTGTAAATGTGGCTCTTACCTATCATTACATGAACCTGGATCCTGGAAGAGAAGCTCATTTTCCTCTTGAGTCTCTGATGTTTTTGTTCAGTTGTGGATGTATTCTGGCGGCTGCGGTTCATGTATTTCGTCCCTGGATGGAAAATCCTGAAAAAACAGCTTTGGATCTGCAGCATGCCAGAACGTTACTAAATCTATACAGTCAGAATCCCTGTTCTTATCTGACCCTTGAAGATGATAAGCTTCTTTATTTTGGAAAAAATGTAGATGGAGTGGTGCCTTACGGGATTGTTGGTGATACGGTTGTGGTTAATGGTGATCCTGTATGTGCAGAGGCGGATTTCCCAAAGCTGTTAGATGAATTTAAAGAATTTTGCTTAAGAAGTGCCCATAAACTTTTTATTTTAAGCATTACGGATCATTTTCTGGAAGAATATAAAAAACAGGGGTTTGGAACAGTAAAATGCGGAGAAGAAGCGCGTTTTAAACTGGCAGACTATGAGATCAGCGGAAAAAAGGGCGCAAAAATGCGCATGAATATTAATCATGCGAAAAAAGCAGGCGTTACAGTTCATGAGTACAAGATCCTTGAAAAAAGAGATCTGCAAATAGAGGCAGATCTGAACCGGATCACAGATGAATGGTTAAAAGGAAAGAAAAGTTCCATGCTTAAGTTTACCATGGGAACGCTGGGGCTGGATCAGCCTATGGACCGCCGCTATTTTTATGCATTAGATGAAAATGGCAGCATGGTGGCCTACATTGTTTTTGTTCCATTTCTCGGGAAAAACGGATATATGGCAGATATGACCAGACACGGAGATCATGCGCCAGGTGGTGTTATGGAAGATATTATGTATGAAGCATTCCAGGTTTTTAAATCGGAAGGCGTGGAATATGCAAGCCTTGGTGTAGCTCCGTTGGCTGGCCTGAAAGAAGAAAATGCCAGCTTTATGGAAAAGCTTCTGGAATTTGTATATGAACATTTAAATCAGTGTTATGGGTTCAAGGATCTGTACCGGGCGAAGGAAAAGTACAGTCCTACAGTCTGGGAGCCATCTTACTATGCGTACCTGCCAAAGATCCCTTCTCCGGATATGTTTTATGCAGTAGTTAAAATACAAAATCCACAGGGGATCCTGGATTTCTTCCGGTCTGTAAAGCTGCCCGGATCTAAAAAGCAGCAGGAAGAGAAAGAGGCGGGGAAAGCCCATGTCTGAACAATATGAAACATCCGGATATGTAACCATACCGGAGGGAACTCTTTATTATAAAATTTATGGAAGAAAAGAAGAGAAAAAAGTTCCGGTTTTGCTCCTTCATGGAAACCGGGGCTCCCATAAAGATTTTTCTTCCTATATAAAAGCTCTGAAAGAAGCCGGCTGTCTGGTGATCGCTATGGACAGCCGGGGACATGGGGCTTCTGTCCTGCGGGGCAGTATGTTAAAAAGGCGGATTACCGCTGCTGATATGGCAGAAGACGTAGTCTGCCTTTTAGATCATTTACAGTTAAAAAAGGCAGTACTCCTTGGATTTTCAGATGGTGCGAACACTGCACTGGAATTTGGCGCAGATTATCCGCAGCGGGCATTGAAGATCATAGCAGTAAGTGCCAACGCCCTTCCAGATGGACTGATCCGCCCTATGTATCTTATGGAAGAAGCCAGATCCTGGCTGGCAGGAATGCTTGAGAAACTGTATCCGAAAGGAAAAATGGGAGAATGGTGCAGGAAACAGCAGTTTTTTTGCGGTTTGATCCTCCATTCCCCCTATTTGACACAGAAGCGCCTGGCTGGAATAAAGGTACCGGTCCTTCTTATGGCGGGTACAAAAGACCTGATCAAGGAATCACACAGCCGGTGGATGGCTGGATGTATTCCACACAGCCGCCTGGTTTTGATCAAGGGCGGGACCCATCAGGGATTTTTCAGAAGAAAAGAGCAGTACATGGAAACGATCATAGAGTATATTACCAAGAAAGATTGATGAATAATTAACAAAACGGTTTAAAAATTAACATAATTATTAAAAAAATAACGATAACTTAACATATTGTATACAAACTTAAATTGTGTTATACTCAAAAATGGCTGTTAGAGTCCTGATAAATAGGGACTATTAAACAAAAGAAATCAAAAATTAAGAAAGAGGGGAAGAAACCATGGGTTTGGCGACTTTTAAAGGCGGCATTCATCCGTATGAAGGAAAAGAATTGTCAGAAAACAAACCGATCCAGGTCCTTCTGCCAAAGGGCGAACTGGTATTTCCTATGTCTCAGCATATAGGAGCACCTGCAAAACCATTGGTGGCAAAGGGTGACAGGGTTCTTGCTGGACAGAAGATCGGAGAAGCCGGTGGATTCATTTCAGCAAATGTGATCTGTTCTGTATCCGGTACTGTTAAGGCAATCGAACCAAGACGTATGGTAAATGGCGCAATGGTACCTTCCATCATCGTAGAAAACGATGGTGAGTATGAAAATGTTGAGGGAGTAGGAGAGGACAGAGATCCTTCTACACTTTCAAAAGAAGAGATCCGTTCTATTGTAAAAGAGGCAGGAATCGTAGGTTTAGGAGGCGCAGGCTTCCCGACACACGTAAAGCTGACTCCAAAGGATGAGAACGCTATCGATTATGTAATTGTAAACGGCGCAGAGTGTGAGCCATATCTGACCAGCGACTATCGTATGCTGATCGAAGAGCCTGAAAAGATCGTTGGCGGTTTGAAGGTTATCTTACAGCTGTTCGATAATGCTAAAGGTGTGATCGCAATTGAAAACAACAAGCCGGAAGCAATCAAAAAACTGACAGAGATGGTTAAGGATGAACCAAAGATCACTGTCTGTCCGCTGCTTACCAAGTATCCTCAGGGCGGTGAGCGTTCTATCATCTACGCTGTAACAGGACGCAAGGTAAATTCTTCCATGCTGCCGGCAGATGCAGGCTGTATCGTAGATAACGTAGATACAGTTGCTTCTATTTATATGGCTGTATGTAAATCTACTCCATTAATGAGAAAGATCATTACCATTACAGGTGATGCTGTGGCAGAACCACAGAACTTCAATGTAAAACTGGGAACCAACTATCAGGAACTGATTGAAGCTGCAGGAGGCTTCAAGACAGAACCTGAGAAGATCATTTCCGGTGGCCCTATGATGGGACAGGCTCTGTTTACTGTAGATGTGCCTGTATGTAAGACTTCTTCAGCGCTGACCTGCTTCACAAAAGACCAGGTAGCGGCTTTTGAACCTACTGCATGTATCCGCTGCGGACGCTGCGTAAGCGTTTGCCCAAGCCATATCGTACCAGTTATGATGATGAAGGCTGCTATGAACCATGACTGCGAGACCTTTGAGAAGATCAACGGTATGGAATGTATGGAGTGCGGAAGCTGTACATATATCTGTCCTGCAAGACGTCCTCTGACCCAGGCGTTCAAGGAAATGCGTAAGACGGTTGCGGCTAACCGCAGGAAGAAAGGCTAGGAGGGGACAAAAGCTATGAATAAATTATTAAACGTATCTTCATCTCCTCATGTGAGATGCAGTGTGAATACACAGAACCTGATGCTGGATGTAGTGATCGCCATGATCCCGGCAGCAGCTTTCGGTGTATATAACTTTGGCTTTCACGCACTGCTTGTACTTTTAATCACATCAGCAGTTTGTGTGGCAAGTGAATATGTTTACGAAAAACTGATGCATAAGCCGATCACTATTGCAGACGGAAGTGCTCTTGTTACAGGTATGATCCTGGCACTGAACATGCCTCCTCAGATCCCTGTATGGGTACCTGCACTGGGCGGTATCTTTGCTATTATTGTTGTAAAGCAGCTTTACGGCGGACTGGGACAGAACTTTATGAACCCGGCTCTGGCTGCAAGATGCTTCCTGTTAATTTCTTTTGCAGGCATGATGAACAATTTCTCATCTGCAAGACTGGGATTTGACAGTGTTTCCGGAGCAACTCCTCTGGCAGCTATGCGTGCCGGACAGAGTGTAGATCTGGCATCCATGTTTATCGGACGCATTCCAGGTACCATTGGTGAGGTTTCCACCATCGCTCTTCTGATCGGCGGTATCTATCTGTTAGTCCGTAAAGTTATCTCCTGGAGAATTCCGGTGATCTATATTGGAACGGTTGCAGTATTTGTATTTATCTTTGGTGGTTTTGATGTAAATTATGTACTCTGCCAGGTATGCGGCGGTGGTCTGATCTTTGGTGCTTTCTTTATGGCAACTGATTATGTGACCAGCCCGATCACTCCAATGGGACAGATCGTATTCGGTGTTGTTTTAGGACTTTTAACCGGTATCTTCCGTCTGTGGGGTGCTTCTCCTGAAGGTGTTTCCTATGCGATCATCTTAAGCAACCTGTTTGTACCGATGATCGAACGTGTAACCCTTCCAAAAGCATTTGGAAAGGAGGCAAAGAAGGCATGAAAGGAATTTTAAAAGACGCAGCTATCCTGTTTGTTATCACTTTGATCGCAGGATTTTGCCTGGGTGCAGTTCATGAAGTGACTTTAGAGCCTATTGCAAATGCACAGTTGGCAGCAGCTACCAAAACTTATAAGGAAGTATTTCCGGAAGCAGCAAAATTTGAGCAGACAGATGAGCTGACAGCAGCAGTAGCAGCATCTGCAGATGAGATCTTAGCTCAGGGCTTTGGCAATGTATCTGTTGATGATGCACAGGTTGCAGAAGCAGAAGATGGTTCCGTTCTTGGTTATCTGATCACAGCAAGTTCTACAGAAGGTTACAATGGTCTGGTACAGATCTCTGTAGGTATCACTTCTGAGGGAAATCTGACAGGTCTTGGTTTCTTAAGCATCAGCGAGACTCCTGGTCTTGGTATGAAAGCAAAAGAGCCAACTTTCAAGGATCAGTTTAACGGAATGAAAGCACAGAAACTGGAAGTAACAAAGACAGACGCAACAGCTGACAACCAGGTTCAGGCTATCAGCGGTGCTACCTATACTTCCAAGGCAGTAACCGGTGCCACAAATGCAGCTATTTACTTTGTGGAAAACTGCGTTGGAAAGTAGGAGGTGTAAGAAATGAACAAGTATACAGAACGTCTTTATAATGGTATCTGGAAAGAAAATCCTATCTTCGTTCAGATGTTAGGTCTGTGTCCTACACTGGCTGTTACTACATCTGCTATGAACGGTCTTGGTATGGGACTTTCTTCTACCGTGGTACTGATCGCAGCAAACTTTATTATTTCATTAATGAGAAGCATCATTCCGGGAAGAGTACGTCTTCCAGGAGAGATCGTAATCGTGGCTTCTCTGGTAACCATCGTAGACATGCTGATGGAAGGCTTTACACCATCTCTTTACAGCGCACTGGGTATTTATATTCCTCTGATCGTTGTAAACTGTATCATCTTAGGCCGTGCAGAGGCATTTGCTATGAAGAACAGCCCTGTTGTTTCCGCATTTGACGGAGCAGGCATGGGACTTGGATTTACATTCGCCCTTGTTTGCATCGGTGCTGTTCGTGAAATCTTAGGTGCAGGTTCTATCTTTGGGGTAACCATTATGCCTGCTTCCTATCAGCCTATCTCCATCTTTATCCTGGCACCTGGCGCATTCTTTGTCCTGGCTTGCTTAACCGCTTTACAGAACAAGTTAAAGATGCCATGTGCAACTAATGGTTCCGCTAAGGGCAAGAAGGCTAAGACCGCTTGCTGCGGCGACTGTGCAAATTGTGCAGAATCAAAGACGGAAGAATAGGAGGTAGAAACGGATGAAAGAGTTACTTGTTATTGCCATTAGCTCCGCATTTGTGAGCAACGTGGTATTAAGCCAGTTTTTAGGCATCTGTTCCTTCGTCGGCGTATCCAAAAAGGTAGAGACAGCAGCAGGTATGGGCGGTGCGGTTATTTTCGTTATCACCATCGCTTCCGTTGTTGCAAGTCTGATCTATCAGTTCGTCCTGGATCCATTAGGACTGGATTATCTGAAGACCATTGTCTTTATCCTTGTAATTGCGGCTCTGGTACAGATCGTAGAAATGTTCTTAAAGAAATGTATGGTTTCCCTGTACAATGCATTAGGTGTATTCCTTCCACTGATCACAACGAACTGTGCAGTATTAGGTGTTGCCCTTACTAACGTACAGAATAGCTATAACTTCGCTCAGAGCGTAGTAAACGGTGTTGCAACTGCTGTTGGTTACACTGTTTCTATCGTACTCCTTGCAGGTATCCGTGAGCGTATTGAAGGAAATGATATTCCATACAACTTCCAGGGATCTCCTATTGTACTGGTAACTGCAGGTCTTATGGCAATCGCATTTTTCGGATTTTCCGGATTACTGTAGAAGGAGGAGACGAAGATGAATATGACAGCAATTTTGATCGCTGCTGCAGTTATTGCAGTAGTAGGTATCATCGTAGGAATCGGCCTTGGACTTTTCGGTGAAAAGTTCAAGGTAGAAGTAGATGAAAAGGAAGTAGCGATTCGCGAGGAACTTCCTGGAAACAACTGTGGCGGCTGCGGTTTCGCAGGCTGTGACGCATTAGCAAAGGCAATTGCAGAAGGAAAAGCTCCTGCAAATGCATGTCCTGTAGGTGGAGCACCTGTAGGAGAGAAGATTGCTGCGATCCTTGGCGTATCTGCCGGAGCAGCAGAGAAGAAAGTTGCATTTGTACGTTGTAAAGGTTCTTGCGATAAAGTTAAGACACTTTATAACTACGAAGGTATTGAGGACTGCGCAAAGGCATCTGTTGTACCTGCCGGCGGTCCTAAAGCCTGCAGCTATGGCTGTACTGGTTTTGGCTCCTGTGTAAAAGCATGTCAGTTTGACGCGATCCATGTTGTAGACGGCGTAGCTGTTGTAGACAAGGAAAAGTGTGTAGCCTGCGGTAAGTGTGTTGCTACCTGTCCAAAGGGACTGATCCAGATCGTTCCTTACAGTGCAGAGCATCTGGTACAGTGCAGCAGCCATGACAAGGGCAAAGATGTAAAGGCAGCATGTCAGGCAGGTTGTATTGGCTGTACTTTATGTACCAAGCAGTGTGAATCTGATGCGATCCATATGGATAATAACCTGGCAGTTATTGATTATGAGAAGTGTACAAATTGCGGCAAGTGTGCAGCAAAATGTCCTGCAAAGGTTATTCTGTAATAAAATGTATTTGATAAGCGCCCCGGACGATGGAAAGATCGTCTGGGGCGCTTTTTTTACATTTTTTGGCTGCTTTTGGCCGTCCTTCGCTCGCAATTGGATTCAGATATAACATGGACATAGCAGAATTTTGGTGGTAAGCTTAAAAAGAAATTCGGAAAAAGAATGTATTGTATAGAAAGGGAGTTGCGTATGATGATAGAACAACTTTGGAGTTCACCGGATATTTTCCGGATTCCGGTACCATTGCTGGAAAATCCGTTAAGAGAACTGAATGTATATGTTCTGCGAACAGAAGGGCAGGCTCTTGTGATCGATACAGGTTTTTGCCGTGAAGAGTGCCGCAGGGCCTTGTGGGAAGGAATCAGCGAACTGGGGCTAGATCTGTCAAAAACATCCCTGTTTCTCACACATCTTCATTCGGATCATACAGGGCTTGTATGGGATTTTGTGGATAAAGGTATTCCGGTGTATATGAGCAAGAAAGAGATCAGATACCAGGAAAGGCTGGAAAAGACTGCTTTTGAAACGTTATTTCCACGCTTCCTTGCAGAAGGTTTTCCTGATGAACTTTTAAAACGACAGGTGAAAGAAAATCAGGGGAGCGCTTATAGCGCAAAGCCGGGATATCCGGTAAATCCGGTGGAAGATAACAGTCGGTTTATGATTGGTGAGTATGAAGTGCAGGCTTTCTGTACACCGGGACATACGCCTGGACATATGGTTTTGTATCTTCCAAAAGAGCAGCTCCTATTCTCAGGGGATCATGTACTGTTTGATATTTCACCGAATATCACAAGCTGGCCAGAAGTGGAGGATTCATTAGGAGATTATCTGGAAAGCTTAAAACATCTTCGGGGACTTCCTGTGCAGGCAGTATTTCCGGCACATAGAGGTGGCAGAGGAAACTTAAATACGCGGATCGATCAACTTCTGGCTCATCACGAGAAAAGGCTTGAAGAATTGAAAAATGCCATGGATCAATATCCAGGGGCAAATGCATATGAATTGGCCGGACATCTTTCCTGGTCTATGAGAGGACTTTCCTGGGATGAATTTCCACCGGGGCAGAAATGGTTTGCGGTAGGAGAGACCCTGGCACATCTGGATCATCTGACCAAAATGAAGGAACGCTAATAAGCTGTTTCTCATGGCTTGCATAAAAATTGCAGAAATGTTAAAAGTGGGGGATCAACCCATTTTTTGACAAAAAACGCAGAGAGAAAATTAAAAAAGAATTACGTAAAAACAAGGATTTCCGCCTGCAAAAAGTTTACATAAAACAGGAAAAACTATTAGTTTAAAAATTAACAAAAATAAATCTTAACAAAGATGTAATAATTATGTAAAAATACAATCGTGAATATGACATTAATACGGATAAAAACAAAGAAAATATATATAAAAAGCACAAAAGAATTTACAAATATTTCCAACCCAAATTAAAACATGACAAACTTGTTACGCAAAGGTTGACGTGTAAGATCAAATCCCATATAATTACCCATACATCCCAGAAAAACAGGCATAAAGTGGGAGATAGTTCCCACAATGGCACTTGGGAGCGGAAGCAGTTTACCGCTCTGAAACGGATTTACGAAGCAGTACGCTTCGGGAAAGAATATGAGGAGTATGTATGCTTACATGGCATTCATTCCTTCAGTCGGTGATGATGTTTGTCCGTTCTATTTCCATTAAGGTGACAAAGAATCATTATCGTTCGTCTTCTGTCCTTATGTCAGGAGCCGTAGTGATCGCAGTAGTTGCTTTTTCAGCCAATGGATTTGGCGGAGGCGGAAAGAATGCGATGGCGGCACCAAGGACCGTGGAATCTCTGGAAGCAGATGAGGAGCCGGAGACAGAGGCGCTCTTTGAAGGAAGCAGTTTTGTTACAGAAGCAAAAATACAATTCGGACTTTTGAACACAGGCAGTGAAGGTCAGCATCTTGCTGGTGCGCTGTTGGAGAAAGATGTCCGGGACAGACAGCGCAGACAGGCAGATGCGCAGATAGAAATAGAAGCGCTTCAGAAACAGATATTAAAAGAAAAAGAAGAAGCTGAGGCAAGACGGAAAGCAGAGGAAGAACGAAGAGCTGCCAGAAGGATCAAGGTGTCTGATGAAGATTATCAGGTGCTGCTTCGCATTGTGCAGGCAGAGGCCGGCGTATGTGATGAGAAGGGAAAAATCCTGGTGGCAGATGTGATCATTAACCGTGTTCTTTCAGGAAAGTTTCCTGGAAATGTAAAATCGGTTGTATATCAGTCTTCCCAGTTCCAGCCGGTATCCAACGGCAGGATCAATTCTGTCAAAGTGACAGCTGAAACCATCCGGTGTGTTGACCGTGCGCTGGATGGAGAAGATTATTCAAACGGTGCATTATATTTTATGAACAGAAAAGCTTCCGGCAGAAAAGCTGGCTGGTTTGATTCCAGACTAACCTATCTTTTTGCACACGGAGGTCACGAATTTTTTAAATAGCTGTAAGAAAGGGATTGAGTTTCAGACTGCTTTGGGTGTATACTGATACAGACAGGTACTGATAGAAAAATATCAATAAAACTGTCAATAACAATCCAAAGGAGAAAAAGACCGTGATTTTTGATGAAAAACAGAATTTGGACTTTTACAGAAACTTAGGTATTGAAGGAAGATATGCAAAAGCAGTAGATTTCTTAAAGAATACCGATCTTGCAGCATTAGAGCCTGGAAAGTATGAGATCGACGGAAAAGATGTATATGCAAATGTCAGCGCTTACACCACTATTCCGTGGGAAGAAGCAAAGTATGAGGCACATGAGCATTATACGGATATTCAGTACGTGATCGAGGGAAGTGAGGTTATGACCTATGTTCCTGCACACGAAATGACTGTAAAAACTCCTTATAATCCAGATAAGGACGTAGTATTCTTCGAGAATACCACAGATGGTCTTCAGGTAGTTGTAAAAGCAGGTCAGTATCTCATCTTTAATCCATGGGATGCACATAAGCCGAAGGCAGCTAACGGCGCTCCGGCACCTATTAAGAAAGTTATCGTTAAGATCAAGGAAGATTAATCGTTATCTGCCGATCTTTTGGTAACTCTGGGAAAAGTAAATAAAACAAGATACGTTTACGGAAAATATCGTCTGTACAGTGCTATGAAAAGTGGGCTGTACAGGCGATATTTTTTTGCTGATTTACGGCATACAGAGCTAAACTGTGTTATTGTAATAGATTCTTAAGAAAAAATACTCTTGTAGAAATTGTCAGATGGTGTTAGCTTAAGTGTATCATAACTGTATTAATAAGATTAGTACAGTTGATACAATTAGTACAGTAAAATAGTTATAACATTGCTTAAATGGACAGACAGAAAGAAAGGAGAGACAGGACATGATCGTGCTGGATTACAGGGATCGGCGTCCGCTGTATGAACAGGTGACAGAAAAACTGGAAGAACTGATGTTTACCGGTGTATTGCCGCCAGACAGCCGACTGCCTTCCGTGCGTAACATGGCAACAGAGCTTTCTATTAATCCCAATACGATCCAGAGAGCTTACGCGGAATTAGAGCGCCAGGGATATATTTATTCGATTCAGGGAAAAGAAAGTTTTGTAGCAGACGGAAAAAGACTGGCAGACGGAATACGAAAAGACTGGGAGAAGCAGTTTGATACAGCCATAGAAGAAGGGCTTCGCATTGGAGTAAATTATCAGAATATGATAAATATGTTAGAAGAAAGGAAAGGAGGCAAAACAGATGCTGCAGGCAATGAATCTGACAAAAAGATTTGATGATCTGGTTGCTGTGGATCATATTAATGCAGAGATTAAAAGCGGATCTGTATTTGGTCTTATTGGAACCAATGGAGCTGGTAAATCCACATTCCTACGTTTAGCTGCCGGAATCCTTAAAGCAGATGAAGGACATGTGATCATAGATGGAGAAGAAGTTTTTGAAAATATAAAAGCAAAGAAGAAGTTTTTCTATATCCCGGATGATGCTCATTTTTTCAGCAATGCTTCGCCTCTTGATATGATGGAATATTACAGTGCAGTTTATGAACATTTTGATCGATCACGGTTCCATAAACTGATGGGAAATTTCGGGCTGGATGAGAAGCGAAAGATCCATACCTTTTCTAAAGGCATGAAAAAACAGGTATCTGTGCTTTTAGGCATTTGCTCTAATACAGATTATCTGTTCTGCGATGAAACCTTTGACGGTCTTGACCCGGTGATGCGCCAGGCAGTAAAGAGTATTTTTGCAGCAGAGATGGAAGACCGGAATATGACGCCTGTAATCGCATCCCACAATCTTCGGGAACTGGAAGATATCTGTGATCATGTGGGATTGCTGCACAAAGGCGGAATCCTTCTTTCTAAGGATTTGGATGATATGAAGCTAAATATTCACAAGATCCAGTGCGTCTTAAAAGAAGGAATGAGGGCAGAAGATTTAAAAGATCTTCAGATTTTGTCTGCCGAGAGAAGAGGAAAGCTTCTTACCCTGACAGTGAGGGGAACCAGGCAGGAAGCAGAAAGAATCATGAACCAGTACGAGCCTGTATTTTTCGAGTGTATTCCTCTTTCCCTGGAGGAAATATTTATCAGTGAAACGGAGGTGGCAGGTTATGACATCCGCAAGCTTATTTTTTAAACTGCAAAAAGAGGACTTAAAGCGCAGGATCTGGGTCATCGCTTTGCTGTTTTTAGGATTTTTCTTCGCGTACCCGGTCAATCTGGCACTGATCATGGAAAACGCGGCAAACAGTCAGTATGCCATGTACAATAACTATATGCCTTTAGTGGATAACAAAACGGCAGAATATGCGGCAAAAGTACTGGAGTATAAGACAAAGGCAGTTATCGATCTTGTTTCTTATGGAAACTTTATGCCGCTGTTTCTGATGGTAACAGCAGCAGTAATTATAGGAACAGCAGGATTTGCATATCTGCATAATCAGAAGAAGGTGGATTTTTATCACAGTATTCCTGTAAGACGGGAAATGCTGTATATGGTGTATCATATAGACGGCATCCTGATACTGGCGTTTACCTGTCTGGCGCATCTTTTGATCCTTACAGCCGCTGCGGCTGCATATGGAGTAAGCCCGGCAAAGATCCTGGGACCGCTGTTTTTTGGATTTTTCATGAATCTGCTGTATTTCATTATTACCTATGAAACAGTTATTGCAGCGATGATGATGACAGGAAAGATCATTGTAGGACTTTTAGCAACTGCTGTATTTTTTAGTTTTTTCCCAGCTGTAGGCGGATTGTTAGAAGGCTTTGAAAATATATTTTTCATTACAGCCAATCAGGTGCTTCATGAAGAACTTTTTGATGCTTTGGGACATCTGTCTCCGGTAGGAGCGTATGTTATTTCACTGGCAGATGTTTCCGATGGAAAAGCAGTGACGATATCACAGATCCTGGGGCTGTTGATCGCAGCTTTTGCAGGCTGGATCCTGGGATTGGAGCTTTACAGAAAGCGTCCTTTAGAAGCTGCAGGAAAGGCTATGGCTTTCAAAAAGACCATGGCGCCGATTCGGATCCTTATTGTTCTTGTGTGCGGAATGGGAACTTCCATGTTTTTCTGGACGCTGCAGAATGGTCTGCGCTGGGGACTTTTTGGAATGGTAATGGGGATTCTTTTATCCCACTGCATCATTGAGATCATCTATCAGGCTGATTTTAAAAAGTTGTTTTCCCATAAATTACAGCTGATCGGCTGTGCGGCAGCAGGTGTCCTTTTCTTTTTATCCTTCCACTATGACTGGTATGGATATGACCGTTTTATCCCCAAGGAAGAGAAGATCACCTCAGCAGGCCTGGAGCTTTCGATTGATGAAAATTTCCTGGACTGGTATGCACAGGCATTAGAGAAAGACGGAAAATGGGTGGTAGAACATAAAAATAATTTTGATTTTGTAAAAGATCATATGCAGCTGACGGATATGGATATCGTTCTTGCCATTGTAAACGAAGGCGTAACAGAAGCTGCAAAAGAGAGAAATACCCGTTTTTCACAGTCTTACGGAATATCAGTGGCCAGGACCACTGCTTTTAATGAATCTGCGTCAGCCAGAAGTGTTTCTGTGATCGGCGGTGCAGATGGACCTACAGCTATTTTTGTTGCAGGAAAAACAGGTTCTGGGGAAGCAGATGCTTTAGAAAAAGATATTACAGCTAATGTTAACGTATTTTACACTTTGAAGAATGGAAAACAGCTGGGAAGACGTTACAATGTGTCTTTAAATAATATACTGGATGCATATCATACATTATATGCTTCTGAGGAATATAAAAAAGGCCTGTATCCTTTATTTGAGGAGAGGGCAGAAGATATTTCCAGCGTTATATACAAAGAAGCAGGAAGCAGCTGGTATCGGACAGAGGACAGCGCTATATCAGAAGAAGTGCTTCGTGCATACCAGACAGACCTGCTGGCACAGAGGGTTGCAGACAGGAGAAAAGAAGATCCGGTGGGAAGCCTGTTGTTTATGGATAAAAACATGTCTGCCTATTTAAAGCAGCAGGGGTACTGGAAAGAAAGTATGGGTCTGGGAACAAATGCTGTGATGAATGGGTTATACGATGAGTATTCGTATGAGTCTTATGATATAGCAGATGACTACAGTATTTCCTGGCCGGTTTACCCTTCTTTTAAAAATACCATAGAAGTATTAAAGAAACAGTCTGTTGTACCGGGAAGCTATATGGCAGCGGAAAATATTCAGAATATAAGGATCGATCTGCAAAATCTGTATTCAGACGAAGAGGGCACAATAAGATTCCCCCAGGGAGAAGAACTGGAAAAATTGAAAGCAGAAAATCCTCATTACCTGGAACAGGGAAGTTTAGATATTACAGATCCAGAAGAGATCACAGAGCTGATAAGCGTTTGCCAGGAGAGCTCCCTGGCAGATGCCAATGGTCTTTGCAGCAGTTTTGATGGTGAAAAAGACCTGTTTGCTTATGTGACGATGAAAAATGGAAGCCAGTTCCGGGTCAATATTGACCTGACAAAACTGACTTCCAGGGGAAAAGAGCTGTTTATAGGGATTCCTGTGGTTTTCCAATAGAATGTTCTCTCGGAGTCTTTCCTGCACCTGCCTTTGCAGCTGATTTTCCGCCAGC
>PVMN01001558.1_pt1 | contig 30667 bp, 40 predicted proteins | sample 1853401 | NCBI WGS metagenome assembly PVMN01 (sample SAMN08533510, study PRJNA380276) | Human gut metagenome, whole genome shotgun sequencing project.
AGGTTTTAAAAGAATTTTAGAACAATAAAATGAGTAGTTTTTGACACTACCACAGGAAAACAGGAGGAAAAGACATGAAAATTATTGCAGTAATGTCACCAAAAGGAGGAATCGGGAAAACAACGACATCCGATTCAATCGCCTATATGTTGGGCGAGGAGCAGGGAAAAAGAGTGCTTGTGTTAGATGGAGACCCACAGGGAGACACATCAAAGACGTTCGGGGTATATGAACCGGACGGAATCGGCATGAGTGAACTGCTTGAGAAACATGAATGTGTCGGAGGTACATATAAAACGGGCGATTTGATTCGACCGACCGACTATTCACACATTGACATCATTCCGGCGAATGGCTATCTCATGAAAACCGACATGAATCTGCTGCTCAAGTCAGAGGACAATCAAGTCACAAGGATGCGTGAGGCATTGGAGGAAGTATCTGACGCATACGATTATTGCATTTGTGATTGTGGTCGCTTGCTTGACATGGTCGTCATCAACATTCTGATTGCAGCAGAACTCGTCATCGCTCCGGTAAAGGTCGGAGGATATGAAATCGAGGCATTGCAGAACCTTGAGGAACAGATTGAGGATTTGAGAGACATCAATCCGGATTTGAGAATCAAGGCACTCATGACAATGCGACAGAAAAACAAGACCTCTCTTGAGGTAGAGGAATGGTTGAAAACAGAATCCGGATTTGACATGTTCGTCACACCGATTCGTCGTTCCATCGTTGCAGAAAAATCAACAACGGCGATGATTCCGCTCCCGAAATTTTCAAAGAGAGGAATCGTGTCTCAAGATTATAGATGCGTGGTGCATGAATTACTCAAGGAAATGGAGGGATAGACATGAAGAAAATTGACGGAACAGCAATCATAAGCATAGAAACGCTTGACGAGTTGAGAGAGCGTGAACAATGGTACAACAGTTTAAGAGAAACATTAAAAGGAATCGTTGCAGATATTGAAACAGAGGAATACGAAAAGGAAATAAAGAAAATCGACGATTCTCCGGATGAAATATCAGACGAGAAACTTGATGAACTAATCAAAAAAGCAACAGGAACAGTGAAAATTGTAATAAATGAAAATGTAATACGGAAACTGATTGCCGAGTTTATAGACGAAACAAAGAGTGATGTTCATTATGCAATCAGCGAGATGTCAACAGAGGAACTCAAAACGATTCCGTTGATTATACCAAGAGGGCAGCAGTCAAAGGGAGGAAAACAGGAGAAAAATATATGCGAAATGTGCGAGGTATATATGACAGACGAAAAATGCGACCTTGAGGATTCTTGTCCGGCAGCAGGTGTCGTGAAACGTTTGAAAGAGGCAGAGAAAACAATCAAAGAAAAGGAAAAGATTATAAAAGAAAAAGAGAAAGAGATTCGTGACATAAAGAAAAAGTTATCAGATTCGGAACTGCGTCGCTCATACATGATTGACCCGATGGCAATAGGAGACCGTCACGAGATGGGAGGTTGATTCGGATGGCAGGAATGAGAGCAGTACATAAAAAAGACGGAACAACATTCAAGTTCAGCGGAGATTTGAGAGAGGCTATTGAAAAAGCGGAAAAGGAATTGAAAGAAAAAGACGGAACAGAACGACATACTTTTCTGAAATGGCAATATGACAACGCAAAAAAGGCACTTGAAACATATAACAGAAGATTGAAGGATTTGCACGATTTCATAAGACTGGGAAAAGAGGAACTTGAGAAGAAAGAAAAGGAGGAATAGACATGGGAAATATTGTGAAAACAGCAAAATGTAGATTCTGCGGTCAGATGACGCAGATTGAGGCAGATGAAAAACTGACAGCAGCACAAGCAGAGGAACAGGCAACAATGACATGTAACTGCACAGAGGCGGTCGAGTATCAGAAAGAGAAACAGAGGAAAGAAAAGGCAATGATGAATGTGTCTGCCTTGTTTGGAGAGAACGCAACACCGGACAAGAGATGAGGTGAGGGCATCGTGAACATCTTAAAGGCAGCAGTCGAGGAGATTTACACCGGAGGACTTGCGAAAGTCACATTGAACCTCCGAGGAGGGGTCAAAGCATCAATTTCACAGAATGCAAAGGGTGAAATCAACGTCGAGCGTACAGAGACAAAGAAACAGAAACTCACAGAGTAATGACAGGAGGTTGAACAGATGGCAGCAGGATTCAGCGTGAAAGACGCACTCAACAAGAACAGCAAAGCGGGGATTGATGAATCTCCGAGAGCGAGATTCCGGACAAAGGACATTTCAATTTTCAAGATGTACCGGAACGATATGAATTTTTACAGTGTGGAACAGGTCAAGGAACTGGCAGGAGACATCCTCATGTACGGATTGAAACAGAACCTTGAACTTGTATATGCACCGTGCGAAAAGGGCGAATATAGAATCGTGGCAGGTGAAAGACGGTGGGAGGCTCTCAAGTATCTCGTATCAAAGGGATATAAAGAATTTGAACTTGCGACCAGTAAATTGACGACACCGCAGGATGATGACGAGGAACAGGTTGAAATCATAATTGCGAACGCATATCGTACAAAGACCGTTTCAGACATGATTGAGGAGGAAACACGCCTCAAGGCATCTCTTGAGCGTATGAAAGCAGCGGGAAAGAAAATCAAGGGATACGACCTGCAATCCGGACGATTGAGAGAGGTGATTTCCTCAATGCTGCACATGAGCAAAACAAAGGTTGCTCAAATAGAGGCAGTCAACAACAATCTGATTCCGGAATGGAAAGAGGAACTCAAGGGCGAACGCCTCACATTTTCCGCAGCCTATGAATTGAGCGGGATGACAGAGGACGAGCAGCGGGAGGCACTGGGGAAATTTACAGAGACCGGAGAACTCACGCACAAAGATGTGAAAGATATGAAAGCAGAAAAGGCAGCAGGACAGCAGGTGTCAGAATCCGACACAGAGGCAGAAATCGGCATGAATCCTCCGGAGACAAAAGCGGGCGACGATTATGAAACGCCACATCCGGAGGGAATCACATCAATCTGCTATTCCTGCACCGAATATGAGACATGTAACGTCAAGACCGGAACATGTATCTCATGCGACCAGTACAAGAACCGTACAGAGGCATACAAGACCGACGAGCAGAGATATTCAGAGGAACAGGATGCAATCGACCGTGAGACAAAGAAAAAACTCCGTGAGATGGAGCAGGAGGAGAAAACGAAAAACCTCCCGTCAGATGCAACGGGGGAGATAAAGAGCATCAGAGTATCAAAGGAGAAATTCGAGGAATACACAGGAGAACATAGAAAACCGTACATGATAACAAAAGACGACGGTTTCAAGGTCGGAAATGTCGTCAAATTGGTAGTATTTGCAGCAGGCAAAGCAACCGGAGAAACAGCAGACATGAGAATCACATGCAAAGACGACGACATCACATGCAGCGGATTGACGGACGGATGGTGTGTCATTGGTCTTGTAGCAGAAAAGGAGGAATAATCATGAATGACATCAAAAGAGGCGAAATGTTCTATATCAGCAGAGGGGGGGGGCATCCTACAACGGGAGCGAACAACACGCAGACCGTCCGGCGGTAGTGGTTAGCAACAACAAGAACAATGAGAACAGCAATGTTGTTGAAGTTGTATATATGACCACACAGCCAAAAACAGACCTCCCGACACATGTGACAATAAGGTCAACAGGCAGAATCAGCACGGTATTGTGTGAGCAGGTTTATTCGGTATCAACGGAACGCATCGGAACATATATCGGAGAGACGACAGACAAGGAAATGGAGAATATCGACATTGCTCTCATGATTTCCTTGCAGTTGGATAATGGCATCAAGACAGCAAAAGAGTATTACAAGACCATCAAGGAACAGCAGGAGGAAATCGACAGTCTCAAGAGAGAAATTGAGATGTTGCAGCAGGAGCATGAGGATACAATCGCAGAGATTGAACAGGATGCAGCAGTCTATGTTGAGGAAAACAAGAAAATTGCGAATATGGCATCGGCAGAGGACACAATCAGATTGCAGACCGAAAGAGATACATACAAAACCATGTATGAACAGTTACTCAATAGATTAGTGAATGGAGGAGCAGCATGAACAAAAGCGAGTTAAAGGCAATATTTATCAATGCAAAGGCAACAGATGCGAAATACATCGGCGTGAGCATTCAGACAGAGGGCAGCAGTCAACCGGAAATCATCATCAATCCGAATGCGAATTTTGATGCGAAATTTGACTATTACATGGAGGCATACGATGACGATTTGATTCTGATTGCAGCAAAGGGCAAAAAGGACATCAGAATCACGGCAGCAGGGCAAGGAAACCGTTTCGAGGATATTGAATGTCAGTTATTAGGAGAGCGGGGCAAGGGTTGGAAAGAACTCATTGCAGGAGCGATTGACAATGCGTATGAGAAAATGATTGCAACCACACCTCCAACGACAGAGGAGGAACAGACCCATTGTGAAATGATAAAAGAGGCAGTCAAGGGAATGTTCATCAATGAGAGCAGGACGGCAGCAGAGGCAGAGTTCATCAAGACACACATTGTCGACTATGAGAAAATATTCGATGTGTGCATGAATGGTGATGACCTTGAGTTCAAAAAAGGACTTGTCAGATTGCAGAAAATGCAAAATGAATATGTTATGCAGCGGGAAAATGACTGATAGAGAAAAAGAGGCGTTCATCGGCGGAAATGCACGGTCTGCCTATGAGAAGAAAGCAGAAAGCGAGGAAAAAGCATGAAAGAGGAAAAGGAGCAGACGGTCATTGAAAAAACCTTGCTATATCTTGAGAATTATCGTGAAATGGAACGATATATCAATGAGGCAGTATCAGAGACCTCTCAAGTGCCGGATATAGGCAAATACAACATATCAGCAGAAAAGGCGTTCCTGCAATCGGTCAGAGAGTGCCGTGCAGAGACGGTCATTCTGTTTGAACACTTGAAAAAGGCTCTTGCATCGCTCAAGGAAGATGCAGAGGCAGCAGGTGAGGGGTACAAATACGACGCTCTTGAGGCGGTCTATATAAAGGGCATGTCATACGAGGATATAGTGAGGGAGACAGGATGCGGACGCAACTCACCGAAAAAGTGGTGCAGGGTGATGATTCAGCGGTTGTCAATCAAGTTATTCGGTGCAAAAGCGATTGAAAATGATAAAAACGGAGTGAAAACAGGGTGAAATGAGGGTGAAAACAGGGGTAAAAAGTGGGTGAACAAAAGACAAAATAAACGTGATAATATGTTAGCGTGAACAGTTGAGACGAGCGATTGCAGATATGCAGTCGCTTTTTTCTTGCCTGTTTGCCCTCCTGTTATATGCGGGTGGGATATACACAGTCATGTGCATAACTGCCCGCCTCTTGTGGATAACACAGCAGGAGAACACAGCAAGAGAGGAGAACACAGATGCTATTGAAATCATGCAGGTGTGGGAAGTTGATTCCGCAGTCAATGAAGATGTGCGAGGAATGCGAGCAACGGCAGCAGTCGAGACACATGACATATAACAACACACGGCGAGACGAGAGAGCAGCAGAGTTCTATGTATCAAAGGAATGGCGGGCAATGCGAGAGCGTATCATTGAGGTCTATGACAACGTAGATATATACGCATTATATGTCGAGCATGAGTTGCTCACATGCAATCCGGTTCACCATATCATTGAACTTGAGGACGACTGGGAACAGCGTTTGAATCCGTTCAACCTCATACCTCTCAACCATAAGACACACAACACAATCACTGCTTTATATAAGCAGAGCAAAGCAAGTATGAGAGCAACACAAAAACAGTTGAGGTCACTGATTGAGTACCACTTTCGAGAGGCAGGGGGATATAAAAAAGTTTTGTGCGATTCGTTTTTAGTCGCACCCCCTCTTTTCCTTGGAGAAAACTCCCCACGGGAATTTCAGTAGAAAGGTATATCCGAAAGAGGTGTCAGAATGTGACACAAAATACTGAAATGCTGACGGAAAGGAGGTTTGTTGCATCATGGCAGGACAGAGACAACCCACAGATTTGGTTGTAATGAACGGGCGAAAACACCTCACAAAAGCAGAAATTGAGGCACGGAAAAACGCCGAGGTCACAGCACCATGCGACAAAGTGAGACCTCCGTCATATTTGACACCGGAACAAAAGAAACAATTCCGGAAGATTGCGAAAGAATTACTCGAAATCAAACTGATTTCAAACCTTGATTGCGATGCATTGGCAAGGCTACTCATTGCACAAACGCAGTACATCGAAATCACGGAACAAATCAGAGAAACTCCATTGATGGAGGATGTTCCAGTCTATGAGACGAGGGAAAATCCGGACACAGGCGAAAAAGAACGTGTGCAGGTCGGTACAAGACAGGTCGTGAACGGAGAAAGAGAACGTCTCATGATAATTCAAGACCGCTGCATGAAACAGTGTAGGCAAGGAGCATCAGATTTCGGACTGACAGTTTCCTCCCGCTGCCGTTTGGTCGTACCGAAACCACAACAGCAAAAGCCGGAGAACAAATTTGCGAAATATGCAAATTAAGGCATGGCAAAAGCAGGAGAAACACAAGACCGCTGCACACAATACGCCCTTGATGTTGTATCGGGCAAGATAACAGCCGGAGAATATGTCCGTCTTGCATGTCAGAGACATCTTGACGACATCGAAAAATCGAAAGCAGCACCATACAAATACTATTTCGACGTTGAAAAGTCGGAGGAAATCATCAATTTCGCAGAGGAATTGACCATTGCAGAGGGTGAGGAAAATGAGCATGTGACGGCATATCCGTTCCAGTGTTTCATTTTAGGGTCACTCAATGGATGGAGAACAAAGAAAAAGTCATACAGACGATTCAGAACATCTTATGTGCAATTAGGACGACAGAACGGAAAATCGTTCATCAATGGTATTTTGGCGTGTTATTACGGCAATTTCGACGGGTACAAGTACGGAAAAATATTTTGTACGGCGACAAAGCAAGACCAGGCAAACATTGTTTTTGACGAGGTCGCAAAATTTATCAATTCCGACGAGGATTTGTCAGAGTGGTTCAAGGTTCACGACCACAACCACACGATTGACTGTCTGCTGACGCATTCGGAAATCAAAGCATTGTCCGGAGATACAAAGTCACTCGACGGACACCGTGCATATTTGGGAATCGTCGACGAGTACCACGCCCACAAAACAAACCAGATGTACAAACTGCTTGAGGGTGGTATCAAGAAACTCAAGTCGGCGTTGATTTCGGTTATTACAACAGCAGGATTCGACCTCAAGTCGCCGTGCTACAAGTTATATGAGTATTGCTGCAATCTACTCAAGGGCGTTTTCGAGAATGACAGTCAATTTGTGTATATCGCACAGATGGACGAACACGACGACAGGTACACGCCGGAAAACTGGATAAAAGCGAACCCGATTCTTGAGTTTGACCGAGACGCACTTGAGAACCTCATTCCGATTGCACACACTGCCCGTGATATGGGCGGGGAGGACTTGAGAGATTTCCTCGTAAAGCAGTTGAATATGTGGATGCAGTGGTCAAATTCGCTGTATATCAAGGACATTGCATCATGGAAAGCATGTGCAGTTTTGAAATCACTCAAGGATTTCAGAGGGTCAAAGTGCTATGTTGGCGTTGACTTGTCATCCGGAGGAGACTTGACATCAATCGCAATCGTGATTCCGTTCATGGTGGAGGACACGAAAAAATATTTTGTTCACACACATTCGTTCATCCCGTCCTCAAGGGTGGATGAACACATCAAGACTGACAAAGTACCATACGACGTATGGATTGAAAAAGGTCTTGTGACGGTAACGGAAACACTGGGAGGAATCAAGACAGATTACAAATACATCATCAGATACCTTGAGGATTTAGTGAGGGAATACAACCTCAAACCGCAGTTGATTTGTTACGACCCGCACAACGCATCGGCGTTCCTGTCAGACCTTGAGGCGATGGGATTCGATTCAATCTCTGTCACACAGACAGCAAAAGAATTGAACGATGCGACCGCTGATTTCAGACTTGAGATTCTTGCGGGCAATGTGGAGATTGAGGGAATGGAAGTCGGAAAAGAGGGCAACAAGATAGTTGTTCCGGTTGACAGCCTGCTTGTTTGGTCGATTGCGAATGCAAAGACCATTTCAAACAATTACGGTGAAATAAAGATTGACAAAGACATTACGACAGAACGAATCGACCCGATTGACGCTATCATCGACGCATGGAAACACGCAATGAAAGAGGAATACCGTCCGGATGTGAATGAAACTGTCAATGAATGGCTTGAGCAATATGAAAAATATATGAAGAAAGGCGGTGAGAAATAAATGAATCCGTTTCAGAGATTGGGAGTAAAAATTTCAAATTGGTGGAGAGGCGAACCACAGAACGACGGAGGGAAAATGACATTGAACTCACCGTCGTTCCTTGAGCGAATAGGACTGAAAAGAAAAGGGAAACCGACATCAGAGGTCACATATTTCACATGTCTCAAGATGCTGTCAGAAACCCTTGCAAAAATGCCTATCAAATATTATCAGAAAACGGACAAGGGAATCATTGAGGCAGAGGCGACAGATACATCAAAACTGCTCTCAAAAAGACCGAATCCGTTCATGACACCAACAACATTTTGGAACACGGTTGAAATCAACCGCAACCATTACGGAAACGGCTATGTGTATATGAGAAAGAAGTTTGACCGAAAGAAATTCGGCGGTGAAATAAAAATTGTTGATTTGTGGGTCATGCAGTCAAATTGTGTGCAGATAGTCGTTGATGATGCAGGGATATTCGCAGGAGTGGGGCGTTTGTGGTACGTCTACACAGACCCGACATCCGGTCGTCAATATGTGTTTAGTACAGACGAGGTGATGCATTTCAAGACATCATTCAGCTTTGACGGAATCACAGGACTACCAGTGCAACAGATATTGAGAGACACGGTTGCAGGTGCATCCGAATCACAGGCGTTTATGAATAACTTGTATGAGAGCGGTCTGACAGCAAAAGCGACGCTTGAATACACAGGAGAGTTGAACGAAAAGGCAAAAGAGGCACTTGTCAAATCGTTTGAGGAGTTCGGCAGCGGGGCAAAGAACACAGGAAAAATCCTACCTGTTCCGCTAGGAATGAAACTCACACCTCTTGACATCAAACTGACTGATTCACAGTTCTTTGAACTGAAAAAATATAACGCCTTGCAAATCGCCGGAGCGTTCGGAGTGAAACCGAATCAAATCAACGATTATTCAAAGTCGTCATATAGCAATAGCGAGATGCAGCAGTTATCATTCTACGTCGACACAGAACTGTTCATCATCAAGCAGTATGAGGAGGAAATCAATTTCAAAATGCTGCCGGATGAAGATACAGACGACGGATATTATTACAAATTCAACGAAAAGGTATTGTTCCGCACCGATTCAAAAACGCAGATGGAGTATTTGAGAAACGGTGTCAATGGAACGATTATCAAACCGAATGAGGCAAGACGTAAACTCGACATGGAAGATGCGGAGGGAGGCGATGTCCTACTTGCTAACGGTAGCATCGTACCGTTGACGATGGCGGGTGCAGCATATTTGAAAGGTGAATCCGAGCAGGAGAACACCGATGAACCGGAGCAACCGGAGAAAGAAACAGAGCCGGACACAGAGCAGCCGGACACAGCAACAGAACCGGACGAAACCGACACGGCAGAGGACGAGACTGACGAGGAGGGAGGTGAATAAGCATGGCAAAGAAAAGACGTTTTGATTTCACAAAGAAAAATAAACGCAGCGGAAAAGTTGAGAATGTCGGCTATTTGGATTTAGAGCAGGACGAGGAGCAGAGCAGATGTTCCTTGTATTTCTACGGTGACATTGTATCAGCGACATGGGAATCTATGTGGTATGAGGAGGACAGATGTCCGCAGGACATCGCAGATTTCCTCAACCAGTTAGATGGATATGAGGACATTGACATCTATTTCAATTCCGGCGGTGGAGATGTATTTGCAGGACTGGCAATCTACAACCAGTTAAAGCGATATGACGGACACAAAGTCGGATATGTTGACGGAATGGCTGCATCCATTGCATCAGTCATCATGTTTGCATGTGACGAACTGCATTTCGCAACAGGTGCTCAAGCAATGATTCACAAACCGTTATGCATGGCATACGGAAACGCAGACGATTTCAAGGCAGTCATAAAGCAGTTGAATCTCTGCGAGGATTCAATTCTTGATGTCTACATGGAACATGTGCAGGAGGGTGTCACAAGAGACAAAATTCAATCTCTCATGAGCAATGAGACATGGTTCGACAGTAAGAAGATGCAACAGTATTTCAATGTTGAAATCGAGGAAAAGGCAGCAGTTGCAGCGTGTGCATCTGACTTTTTCGAGAAATACAACAATATTCCGGAGGCACTCAAGGGAATCGACACAAAGGACATTGTCGATGCGGTAATTGCGGAATTGGAAAACCGGAACAATGCAGCAGCAGAGGCAGAGAAACAGAGAATCGAGGCAGAAAAGCAGCAGATTCTTGATGATTTATACCTTTATGGTATGTAAGAAATGGAGGACAGAAAGTCATGAATAAGGAATTACAGAAGTTATTAAAGCAGATTAACGACAAGAAAAATGAAGTCAAGAGCCTTGTGAACGATGGAAAACTCGACAAGGCAAGAGCAGCAAAGGAGGAACTCGTAGAATTACAGAACAGATTCGACCTCCTCTATGATTTGGACGAGGACGAGCAGGACGGCATCGAGAACAAGGTCAAGGATGGAAATGCAAAGCAGGTCGGCGGGGATGTCAAGCTGGACAAAAAGAACATCGTGAAATCATTTGTCAACATTGTCAAAGCCGGATTCCTGCACAAAGAGGCAGACGAGGCAGACATCAAGGTGTACAAGGATGCACTCACATCCGACACAACCGCAGGAAGTGAGGGAGAGGTCGGAATCGGCGTGACAATTCCGGAGGACATCAGAACAGACATCATCGAGTTGCGTCGTTCATCCGACAACCTTGAACAGTATGTCAATGTCGAGGGCGTAACAACTAAGACAGGAACACGAAACATTGAGGTTGATGCAGAATCAACACCATTTGACAATGTTGACGAGGCTGCGGATTTTCCGGAGATGGACGAACCGGAATTTTTACCGATTGAGTACAAGGTAAAGAAAAAGGGTGGAATCCTCAAGATGACAGCAGAGTTACTTGAGGACACAGCATCCAACATCATGGCATACATCAACAAATGGATTGCCAAGAAAACAAAGGCAACCCGTAACGCAATGATTCTCAAGGTACTCAACGAGATGACAAAAGGGAAAGAGGTCACAGTCGAGAACCTTGACAGCCTCAAGGACATTTTCAATGAGCAGTTAGACCCTGCAATCGCTGACAATGCAGTTGTTATCACAAATCAGAGCGGCTTCAACTACCTTGACAAGTTAAAGGATAAAGACGGCAACTATATTTTACAGAAAGACCCGACACAGCAGACAAAGGGAAAGATGCTTTTCGGTGAATATCCTATCATCAAATTATCAAAGAAAACTCTTGCATCCGAGAAGATTATGAACACCGATGGTCACACAATCGACGGGTACAAGCATCCTATTTTCTGCGGTGACTTAAAAGAGGCAGTCACACTCTTTGACAGAAACGTCCTCACAATCGACCTCAATGACAAAGGTGCGGGTTTATGGGATAAGGACATGACCGGAATCAAGGTGCGTGACCGATTCGATGTGCAGCCTGTTGACAAGGGAGCAGTCATCAAGGGTCAGATTACAGAAGTTATCAACGGGTAATATGGCAGCAGGGCGGTGAATCCGTCCTGCTATTGAAAGCAGGTGAGAACATGACGGATGAAGAAAAAGAGAAGTACAGAGGCGGTCTGATTGCTACATGCAAGACATATTGTCACATCGACTATGATGACGACATCGAAATCCTTGAATTGATGCTTGACACGACACTGGATGAAATGACGGAACTGATTCGGAATTTCGACCGGAACAACCTCACAAGCCGTCAAAAACTGCTTGCATTTATGTCCGTGAAAGAACTGTACGACAACCGTGACAAGTACCGGAGCGACACGAAAACGCTATCCGCTGCCGTTTCCTCCATGCTATTGAAAGAAATATACGGAGGTGCAGCAGAATGACAGGCAGAATCAAGATAATTCGCAAGACAACAAGTGTTGTTGACGGTAGACGACAGCAGGAGGAAAAGGAGTTTTTCTCATGTTGGTGTGATGTCAAGAGTTTGGGAACAAATGAAAAATACAATGCGTTGCAGATAGGTCTTGAGAACACAATCATGTTTGAAACGAGAGCCTGCGACAAGATGGAGGAAATCAGATTGAATCTGAAAGAGTTCTACGCAGTATATAAAGGCGTTGAGTTCAAGATATATGATGCGTGTCCGATGTTCACAGACGACAGGAAATATCAGTTGAAATGTAGAGCGGGAGCATAGTGTCATAATCTGACACCGGAGGTGATGCAGTGAAAATCGAAATGGAATTTCAAGGTTTGAAAGAACTCATGAAAGCATTTGAGGACGCAGCAAGCGACGAGGACATAAAAGAGGTCAATCAAAAGATTGTAAAGCAAAGCGAACCAGTTGTGAAAAACATCATGTCCGGCAAAATTCCGAAATCGGCAGACATCAAATTATCCGGTAGAGGTTTCGGTTCAAAGTCATCCGTGACATCACATGCAGCGGACAGCATACCGATGGGAGCAGTCAAAATGAAAGACACAGGAGCAACAGCAGATGTCGGATGGGAAAAGTCGGACAATAGCGAACACTTTTATGTGAAATTCATAAACTGGGGAACTATCTATCAACCGCCTCAAGAATTTATTTACGCAACAGGGCGTGAGGCAGATGCGGAACTGCAAAAAATCGCAGAACAGGAATATCAATCCTATTTAGACAACACATTGAAATGAGGTGAGAGCATGAGCAGCAGTCCGGACATCATCAAAGATGCATCCGACGCATTGAGACCTATATCAGACAGAGGAATCACTGTGATGCAAGGGTGGTATGACAAAGACATCCATGACAGACATGTGACATTGTGGGATTTGGGAGAAAATGACGAGAATTTTTCGGACGACAATGCAGAGGGAGTGACGTTGTCATTGCAGGTCACTATATTTTCGGAAAATGACGAGGTTGAACTGGCAAGGGAAATCAAGTCACTCATGAAAGAAAATAATTTTTCGTTTGATGGCAGGAACGGAGACGATTCCAAGCCGGAGGACGGAATCTATATGAAAGCACAAAGGTTTTCAAAGTTTTATGAAATGGAGGAATAGACATGAGCGAAACAGTAACACAGGTTAGCGAGACAGAACAGAAGATTGTTAGAAGTAGAACTTGCGGTTGTAGAGATTTCTACATCGCAAAACTCACACAGAACGATGCAAAAGCATACGTTGCAGAAACTCCGGTCAAACTGGCAAGAGCAATCAAAGCAAAGGTTGACGAAAAGTGGAGTTCTGAAAAGATTTACTCTGACGATGGAACAGAGGAAGTCATCAATTCCTATGAGGGAACAGAAATCGAACTTGAGGTCAATGCACTTGCACCACAGGACAGACAGATTCTTTTCGGTCAGTTATACGAGAACGGTTTTCTTGTAAAGACTGCGGATGACAAAGCACCGGAGGTCGCTGTCGGATGGAGAGAAAGAAAACTCAACGGAAAGTATGATTTCAAATGGTTATACGCCGGAAAGTTTGCAGAGGGCATCAGTGAGGAGGCGAGCACAAAAGAGGGCAAATTGTCTCCGACAACAAAGAGCATCAAGGGTTCATTCTATGAGAGAAGTCTTGACAATACGTATGAGATTTCGGTCGACGAATCAAACCTCGTTTCCGGAGACACAAAGGCAGCAGAGGCAATCAAGGCATGGTTCAGCAAAGTGCAGGAGAAAAACGGCGGTTTAGGCTAATAAGAGGGCATATAACAGGAGGATAAATCATGAAAAGAAAAATTATAGTCAATAACAAAGAGTTTACAATGCCGAAAATGTCAATCGACACATACACGGAATATCTCGAACTTGCAGAGGTTATCGACGCAAAACAGAGATATTCAAAGCAGGACATTGAGGCGATGGGTCTTTTTATCTGCAAAGCATACGGAGACCAGTTCAGCGTTGAGGAATTAAAGAATCCGGAGACCGGACTTGATGCAGCAGGTTTGATTCTTGAGTTCCAGTTCATCGACATGGGAATTGCAGACGAACTCACCAAGAGAATGGAGAACATCGAGAAAAATTTTCAGAGTGGCAAGTGATACCGGAAATCGAGGTCACTTGCAGAGGTGAGAGACTTTTCATCAATTCCGTAACGGTAGAACAGTATAAAAAATACATCAGTCTCATGGAAAAGAATGACACGGAGAAATTCTCCGGAGTGATGTTTTTCAACAAAAAGATAATGCAGGAGATGTTCGGGAATGAATTGTCGCTTGCAGCAGTTGGGGAGATTGATGCAGTTGAATTTCTGACGGCAATCAAGACGGTTCATTTCATCATGCAGAACATTGTTGCAGAGAAGATGTTGAGCATTGTCGAGGTTGAACAGGTAGAAAAAGAGGCATCCGCATTCGATGACTATGACCGTGAAAACGGATATGAGGACGAGGATGAACAACCGGAGGAAAATCAATGGAAAGTCTGCGGGGAAATTGTTGACCGTGTTGTGAAAACTGCGATTCGGCTATTGAAAAACTCATACAGTCAATGCATGAAAGAGAACATTGTCACGTTGTTGGACTACTTAAAATTTGAATTAGATACAATCAACGAAAATCAGTAAGAGAGGAGGCGACCGAATGGCTTATACAAGCGTCAAAATATCGGCAGATTCGAGCAGTTATCAATCACAAATGAAATCGGCAGCATCGCAGATGAAAGTCTTGTCTGCGGAATATACGACGGCAGCGACGAAAGCAAAGTTGTTCGGGTCAGAAACAGACAGCCTCAAGGCAAAAGCCGAATCGCTCACTCAAAAAATCACGGGGCAAAAGAACATCGTGCAGTTGAACAGTGAGCAGCAGGAGAAGTTGACAAAGAAACTGTCAGACCAAAAGACAAAGCAGGAGGAACTCAAAACAAAGATTGATGCTGCGAAAGAGGCTTATGAGAAATCAACGGCAGAGACCGGAAAGAACTCCGAGCAGTCAAAAGCACTCAAGGATGAACTCGACAAGTTAGAGAAAGAGTTCACCGCAAATGAGACAGCAATCGGAAAGACAGAGACCGCACTTGCAAATCAGACGGTAAAGACGGAAAAGTCAAAGACTGCCCTCATGAACATGGAGGCAGAACTGAAAAATGTTAATGACCAGCTAAAAGATAATAAACTTGAAAAATTTGCGACCGCTTGCGATACAGCGGGAACAAAGATGGAAAGTTTCGGAAAGAAAATGTCAGTTGTCTCTGCCGGAATTGCGGGTATTGGTGCAGCATCAATCAAAGCATTCACGGAACTCGACGAGGGTTATGACACAATAGTGACAAAGACCGGAGCAACCGGAGAGGCACTTGAGGGATTGACAAAGTCTGCGGATAATGTTTTCGGAACAATGCCGGAGGATATGTCAACGGTAGGAGAGGCAATCGGAGAAGTCAACACAAGATTCCATACAACCGGAACGGAACTTGAAAAGACCTCTAAACAGTTCATACAGTTTGCAACAATTAACGGAACAAACGTCACACAGTCAGTTGACCAAGTTGACAAAATCATGAAAGCGTGGAACGTCGATGCATCACAGACGGGAAATCTATTAGGATTGCTCACGGCAAAGGCACAGGAAACCGGAATCTCTGTTGATACATTAGAGGGATATGTCCTCGACAACAACGCACAATTCAAAGAAATGGGATTGTCATTGCCTCAAGCAATCAATTTGATGGCTCAATTCGACGCAAACGGTGTTGATTCAACTCAAGCAATGGCGGGTCTAAAAAAAGCATTGCAGAACGCCACATCAGAGGGAAAATCAATGGACGAGGCGTTGTCAGATACTATCGGCAGCATCAAGAACGCAAAGACAGAGACCGAGGCGATGCAGATTGCAACGGAATTGTTTGGAAAAAAAGGTGCTGCGGAAATGACAAAGGCAATTCGTGAGAACAGAATTGACCTCACCAGTCTTTCGTCATCAATGGAGGAATACGGTTCAACAGTCGAGGACACATACAACGGAACACTCGACCCGATTGACAATGCAAAGGTTGCGATGAACAACGCAAAACTGGCGTTGTCGACACTGGCATCCACAGCACAGACATCCGCAGCACCTATGATTGAAAAATTGACCGGAAAGATTCAAGAGTTGACACAATGGTTCACGTCGCTCTCTCCGGCACAGCAAGAAACAGTTCTCAAAGTTGGTCTTGTGGTCGCTGCTATCGGTCCGTTGTCAATCGGATTCGGAAAAGTGGCAAAGGGAATCTCTGACACGGTAACGACCGGACAGAAATTTGTGTCCGGAGCTGCAAAGATAATCGCAAAGATTACGGCAAAGACAGCAGCCACGGCAGCAGGAACGGCAGCAGATACGGCAGGAACGGCAGCCACGGCAGCACATACGGCAGCCACAACAGCAGCCACGGCAACAACCGGAGGAATGACAGTGGCACAAACGGCACTCAATGCAGTTATGAACTTGTGTCCGATTATTTTGATTGTGACAATGATTGCCGGACTGATTGCAGCAGGTGTCGCCCTATATAAAAACTGGGATAAGGTCAAAGAAAAACTGTCCGAATTGTGGGGCAACATCAAAGAAAAATTCAATGCAATCAAAGAGACCATCACGGGAGCATTCACGAAAGCAAAAGAGGCGGTCACGAATAAGGTCAAGGAAATCGGTGACAACATAAAAAATAGCACAATAGGACAAGCTGCATCGAAAGTATTCAACGGCGTAAAGGACACGGTTCACAATGTCATGTCGGCAGCGACCGAAACGGCAAAGGAAAAACTGGGGAACATGAAAACCGCCTATGAAGAAAACGGAGGCGGTATCAAAGGCGTTGTTGCTGCCGGATGGGAGGGAATCAAAGGATATTATTCAGCAGGATTCACATTCGTTGATAATTTATCCGGAGGGAAACTCTCTGAAATCAAATCAAAATTCTCTGAAAAGACATCGGAAATCAAAACAAAGGTTTCCGAGGGTTGGGAGAACATGAAAACCACCGTCACCACAAAAATGACGGAATGGAAAACCAACACATCAAACAAACTGAATGAAATAAAGACGAATTTCTCAACAAAGGTTTCAGACATCAAGTCAAATGTTTCAACAGGTTGGGAGAACATGAAAACCACCGTCACCACAAAAATGACGGAATGGAAAAATAATGCATCGAATAAATTGACGGAAATCAAATCCGGATTTTCCTCAAAGGTTTCGGAGATAAAAACGAAATGGTCGACGGATTTCACGAACATAAAGGACAAGGCAACCTCACTCATGGAGACAGCAAAGTCCAATGTTTCAACGAAACTCAATAATATGAAATCCGCATACAGTGAAAAAGGCGGGGGAATCAAGGGAATCGTGTCTGCTACGTTCACAGGCGTAAAGGACACAATGAACTCTCTCATGAGTACGGCGAACACTCTGACAGGCGGGAAACTTGACAGCATCAAATCGGCGTTCTCAAGCAAATTAGCGAGTGCAAAATCGACCGCATCGTCTGCGATGGAGAATATCAAATCATCATTCTCCTCAAAGATGGAATCCGCACACGGAGCGGTGACAGGTGCATTGTCAAGAATCAAATCGGCGTTCAATTTCAAATGGTCATTGCCACATTTGAACTTGCCACACATCAGCGTGTCCGGAGGCGTTGCACCGTTCGGAATTGGAGGAAAAGGTTCACTCCCGTCATTCTCGATTCAGTGGTACAAATCCGGTGGTATTATGACAAATCCGACCGTGTTCGGAATCAACGGCAACAGCCTCATGGTAGGAGGCGAGGCGGGTGACGAGGCAATCTTGCCACTTGCAGAGTTTTACAACAAATTAAACAGCATACTTGACAAGAAACTTGATGCAGTTCAGAAATCGCAAGTTGTATATGTGACAAATCACACATACATTGACGGCGACGAAATCGCAAGCAGAACCGTGTCAAAGGTAGATGCGGAAATGGTAACAAATAAACGAAAAGGGAGGTAAAACAGGGCGATGAAAATAAACGGAATAGACATCAGAAAATATGATGCAAAGCAGTTGACCGCCGATGTGCAGCCTCCCTCTTTTGCTAATTCATACGAATGGTTGACGGGTGCAGCACTGCCGACGGAATTTGAGACAGAGGTTCAGATGGGTCATTTGAAACTGTCAATATATTTCAAAGGCAAGGACAGGAACAACATCATCCGTGCTGCATCGGAGTTCATGAGTAATTTCACAAAGGCTTGCAAGATGGAACTTGACGGCTACAAAGGAACATATATCGGATTCATCACATCAAATGACTATGAAAAAAAGAATGTGAAACAGAGGTACGTTGTAAACCTTGAATTTGACGGTTTTTTTGTCGATGACGACCTCTCAATCACATTCGACGGGAAAACCTCTGCATCGTTCTATAAAGTGGGTACAAGAGACGCTCCGTGCATTGTAGAGGTATATGCAAAAAGCACATTGACGAATTACACAATCGCAGGACTGGGAGACGACGACATCATCATTGAGAGTTTAGCAGCAGGAAAGACGGTTGTGATAGACGCAAAGACCGGACTTGTGACAATCGACGGGGCAAATGCATTCGACAAGGTGAATATGTGGACGTTTCCGGTATTAAAGACCGGAGAAACAGCACTCACATTCTCCAACACAAAGGCGAGAGTGACTATCAGATACACGCCTATGTGGATTTAGGAGGTGAGAACATTGCAGATTTTTAATGACAAAAAGAAAAGAATCGGAACATTGTCCGGGTTCAAGAGCAGGGAAATCACCACGACACTGGATTCCGGAGACAAAGAGTTGTCGTTCAGTTATCCGGCAGCGGGAGCGTTGGTTGACTTGCTAAAAGAAGAATACTATATACGCACCAAAACGGACGAATTTGTTATCAAAGCAGTCGAAAAGGGTGAACAGTTCAACAAATACACAGCCGTCCTCAATGTGGAGGAATTGGAGGGAACGCCGTTCCCGTATGGCTTTGAATCGAATGAACAAACAATCAAAGCGTGTCTTGAGTTTGCGTTCGAGGGTACGGGATGGCATGTCGGAACATGCACGGTAAAAAAGAAAAGAACTATTGACGAGCAGGAGAGCGTCACGGCATGGGATGTCCTGCAAAAGTGCCTCACAACATACCGCTGCGAGTGTATCATTCATTCACTGATAAAGACAATCGACATATATGACCGGATAGGCAGCGACAAAGGGTGCTATTTCATGGAGGGGTTGAACCTCCGGAAAATATCATTGAAATCGGACACATACGATTTTTACACAAGAATCTATCCGATAGGCAAGGACGGCATCACACCGGAGTGGCTGACCGGAAAAGATTACATCGACAATTTTCAGTATAGTTCCAAAATCAAGGCGTATGTTTGGAAAGACGAAAGATATACCAATACCACAAGTCTGATTGAGGATGCGACAGCAAAGATTGAGGAAATGTCAAGACCATACAAGGCATACACCGCAGAGGTGGTTGACCTTGCGAAAGCATCAGAGGAATACAAAGACATTCTCTCATACGGAATCGGAGATACAGTCACGCTTGTGTCAAAGAAAACGAGGACGAGGGAAAAGCAGAGGATTGTCAAAATCACAGAATATCCGGAATCACCGGAAAAGAACACGGTTGAGATTTCCAATGCGAGAAAGACATTCGCAGAGATTCAGAAAGAGGAGACGGCAGCAGCCACAGAGGAGGCGGTCTCCATCTCCAACAGGGCAACCAAGAAAGTCCTTGAGAACTATTCGACCACGGAGGAGATTGAAACCAAAATCACGGCATCGAAAGAGGCAGTCGAGGCAGGTGTTGCCTACACTCTGAAAAATTATTATACATCCGTGCAGATGGATTCCTTGATAAAAGCCACGAAAGAGGAGATTTCTCAAGAGGTAAAGCATGTTGAGGAAAACTCAATGCACAACTATGTTGTGAATGGAGATTTTTCAAACGGACTTGATGATAATTGGTACAACAGCAATGAGACGAACAATGCCGTGATGGATGTGTCCGGATTGGGAACGGTTGCGAAAATACTGAAAACATCCTCAAGCGGTTCGTATATACGGCAGAATTTAGGGAAAATACCTGCGGGAACGTACCGTGTGAGATATAAGGCAGCAACAGCAGCAGGGTACGAAAACACGGCAAGGGTGCAGGTGGGGGCGTTGGGAAGTTATTCAACGACATCCTCCGGAATGCTAAAGAGCAAAGAGTTCACGACGATTGAACGTGAAATCACGGTATCAGAGGGAACGAAATATATTTACATTTACGCATACGCACAGAACGCACCCGTGTATATCACGGATATTGAGGTATTAGGACTGTATTCATTGTATGCGGATGCAAAGATTCAAGTGACTGCGGAGGAGATAACCTCCGAGGTCAACAAAAAAGTGAACAGCGATGATTTCGGAACACTAATCACACAGAACGCATACAATGTCCGAATTGCATTTAATAAAGGCAGTTCGTACATGCAGTTTGATTCGACTGCAATCACAATGTACACCGGAACGATTACGGATAACCAAAAAAGAACACGATTTGACTACAACGGAACTCATTTCTATCGTGACGGATATTATGTCGGAAAAATCGGAACGAACACGATGAAAGACAACGACAGTCAGAGAGGACTTGTTTTTGATATTGAGTACAACACTGCGTATATGTCATGGTCAAATAAAGAATCGCAGAATGCAGATGTGTACACGATGAAATGGTCGTACTGCACACAGCAGTGTGGAAATTACGAGGCGAACATGCTACATGCAGGGGCAGACATCAACATGCATTTCTTCACATTAAGGAATGTAAGTTTTGAGGATGGCTCAATAAGCGGAACGCTAACATTCAAACAACCTTTAGAAGTAGGCAGCGACGGGAAATTGACAAAGTGGTCAACGGCGACGCTTGAGTTCAAAAGAGGGATATTAGTGTCCGGAACATGGAGCAATGGATAAAACAGGAGGAAAAGAAATGCAGATGAATGACGAAAATATTCAGACAGAGGAAGTCAAACGAGCAGCAGAACCGGAGTATAAAATTCCGGAAGATGCTACCGACAACTCAAGACCAAACGAAACAGCAGAGGTTGTGACGAGGGAATCAGCAGAGGAGACAAACACAGAACTCTTGCAGAGTATTGACAAGAAACTTGACATGCTGCTTGCAGCACAAACAGCGACACAGGCAGCAAAGGAGGAATAATCATGAATACACCGATTGCAGTAAGAATTGAATGTGCAAAGGGAGAAATCCTCAACGCTATGGAGACGATACAGAAAAGACATGCGTTGCCTCCCTGCATCATGGACGGCGTGTTGTCGTCCGTACTGGCAGAGGTGAGGAGTGAGGCAAAGATTGAACTCATAAACTCAACAAATGCGATGATGGCATCAAAGGACGAGGAACTCGAAAAGGCAAAGAAAGCAGCAAAGAGAGTTTTGAAAACAGAACCGGACAAGGAGCAGCCGGAGCAGGATGCACCGGAGAATCCGGAAGAATAAGAAGTAAACACCGAGAGGAGGTGAGAGCATGGCAACATTGACGAAACTGACAACGAACATCAATCTTGAAATGTCCGGAGACACTAAAAGATATTTAGTATCTGCAAAGCAGGGAGACAAGGCAACACGATTCATCATCGCAAGGCTGCTCAACAACGGCGAACCGTACACAATCCCGACAGGGGCAAGAGCAGTCATCAACATTGCAAAACCGGACGGAAAACATGTATATAACACATGTTCATATTCCGGTTCGGATGTGACAGTCGAATTGACAAATCAAGCACTTGCAGCCTCCGGAACGGCGTATTGCGACATTGAAATCCGGACGAGTGACGATTCACAGGTTATCACATCCGCATCGTTCACAATGGAGATTGAACCGTCGCAGAGGAACGACAATGCGATTCTATCAGCGAATGAGTTCACAGAACTTGAGAACCGTGTCAAGGGTCACATTGAGAGTATTGACAGCACGAATGAGGCAGTCAAGAAAGCGGAACAGGCAAGAGTGACCGCAGAAAATGCGAGAGTAAAAGCAGAACAGGCAAGGGCGACCGCAGAGAATAATCGACAGCAGAATGAAAACACCCGCATCCAACAGGAGCAGCAGAGGCAGCAGGACACCTCGCAGGCGGTCAAGAATACAAACGATGCAACGGATGAATCAAAGAGGGCGACAACAGCCTGCAAAGAGGTCACAGAGCGGGCAGAGGACGCATTGCAGAATCAAGAGCAGCTTGAGGCGACATTGAACACGGCGACACAGATTCGACAGGATGTGTCACAGATGCAGACAGCAGTTGCAGAGGCAAAGAAACAGGTCGAGCAGGACAAAAAGGATATTGATGACACGATTCAAAATTCACTGCTTGCATCAGCAGAGAAAATTCTTGAGAGTGTGCAGGACTATTTCAACCGTGCAGAGGCGTTATATTCGAGCATGTATCTTGATTGTGACGGAGAAACGCCGTATCTGCGAACGGTGACACCAGTATTCATTGACGGAGCAACGCCACAGGTCAGAAATGCGAATGAGGGCGTTGATTTTGACGGAGGAACGCCGACCTCCCGACAATTAGCAGTATAATTCCATGATACTGGAAACAGACGGCGAAACGAACACAAAGGAGTGATTGTGTGATATATTCCATAATCACGGAGCAAAGGAGGTTGAACAATGGCAGCAATCAGACCATGCACCGGAACAACGGCAGACTGGAAAGCAGTTGAGGACACTCTGATTCTCAAGGAAAGAGAAATCGGAGTTGAGATTGACACATCCGGTCATTATCAAATCAGACAGGGAGATGGTAAAAAGAAATTCTTTGACCTGCCGATTATCGTCAACAATGCCCGTTATGAGGAAATACTGACATTGACACAGGGATATATGAACACCGTGAACAATTTCAGCAAGAACATGACAGAGGCGACGAACAGTGCAAACGGTGCAGCAACAACGGCAAACAATGCAGCGTCGACAGCAAGTGCAGCAGCAAAAGCGTGTCAAGGCATTGTGAACGGTCTCAACACTATGGTTGACACCGTCACAAAGAAATCATGTGTCCTCACGGTTGAGGATGGAATTTTGACGATAAGGGAGGCGTAAAAAATGGCAAGTGGAGACTTGATTGTAAAAGTAGCAGACAAAGACACACTCGACCGCACATATGCGAATACAAACGCTATACTGGCAGCAGTCGGGGAAGATGTAAGAATAAAGGGTGTAAAGCGTTACGGAATGAAAATCAACAAAAATGACAGCAATCCGGCGACACGATGCACATATCTTTTCGATGCGGTGGGAATGACACCCGCTGCGATGAATTATTCTGCCGGACGATTCGATTTCGGAGACTGGGGAAACGTCTTTTTTGTAAAGAACAATTATCCGGCAATGGTCAAATATGACGGTACAGAAGATTATAAACTCGACCCGAACGACCACACAAAGAAAGCAGACGGAAAAACGGCATCCGATGTCTCAAACACGGCATACGGAGGAAATGCAATGAGCGTATTCGATGGCAGCGGTGACAAGGGCAAGATTTGGCTCTCACAGTTTGAGGTCGGAAATTATGAGTACATGATTATTTCAAACGTCCAGTACGATGAATCATACAACGATGACGCATATGTCAGAGAGGACGGCTCACATGCAGACAAACTCTATTTCCCGATGTTCGGCGGTTCGTATGACGGAACACGCATCCGCTCACTTGCAGGACAGGCACTCATGTATAACACAAACGCATCAACAGAGATTGCAAGAGCAAAGGCAAACGGTGCGGGATGGAATATCGGCTCATGGAGCAAACGAAACCTGTTGAATTGCATGCTCAAGATTATGTCAAAGACAGACAATTCACAGACTGCATTCGGACAGGGTCAGACATCCGGATATGTGAACGATGCATCACAGAATTACGGGCATCTTGCAACCGGAACGCTCAAGGACAAAGGACAGTTTTTCGGATATAACGACACAACACATGAGGTCAAAGTGTTCTACATTGAAAAATGGTGGGGCAACCGTTGGGATAGAATCAACGGTCTGTTGATGGTAGGCGGTGAAATCCTTGCAAAAATGACACCTCCGTACAATCTGACAGGAAAGGACTTTGAAAAGGTCGGAATCACATTCGCATCATCCGGCAGCGGTTATCAGAAAGGAACAAAGTCAAGCAGATTCGGACGCATTGTCAATTCAATAGGTGGCAGCAGTAGCACATACACATGTGATTATTTTTGGTGGAATGCCGGAATTACTGCGGTCGCCCTTGTCGGCGGTAACTGTAACGATGGCGAGCGCTGCGGTGCGGATTACTTGTATTTGAGCGATTCTGCGGGCGATGCGAGCTGGGGCATCGGTGCGTCCGTTTTCTTAGAACAGCCTATCGCTGCGTAAGCAGCAGGGGGGAGGAACGGAGGGGGAACGCCTCCGCTATTCCCGCCGTTAGGCGGTGTGGTCGTTTTTAGAAAAAATGAATATAGGGATATAGGGTGCGGTGTCGGGCGGTGTTCCTGCTCCCTGCGGTCGCCCTTGTCGGCGGTAACTGTAACAATGGCGAGAACTGCGGTGCGGATTACTTGAATTTGAACAATTCTGCGGGCAATGCGAACTGGAACATCGGTGCGTCCAATTTCTTCTCATATCGGAGCGTTTAATCAAATGCAGCCTATATCCCACGCCACAAGGCGAAAATCATTCCGGATATAGGGTCGGTTGAGTAAGCATCCGCACAAAAACCGATAGGAGATAAGAAAATGCTATATGAGAAGTTACAACAACCTATATGAACCAATGTTGCAAGACGACTACATAAAACAGCGTTTTATAAATGCATCCAAAAAGAAAAAGAACAGGAATGATGTGCGGGAGGTATTAGAGAATCTCGATGAACACACAGAACTCTTGAAAAAGATGTTGACAGAGGAGTTGTTCATTCCGGACTATCACAAACCGAGCATCATCAACGAGAGCAGCAGCAAGAAAACACGCCGTATATTGAAACCGCATTACAAATATGAGCAGGTTATTCATCATTGTGCAATAGGTCAGTTCAAACCGATTGTGATGAATGGATTGTATGAATTTTCCTGCGGGAGCATACCGGACAGGGGCGTTCATTACGGGAAAAAGTACATGCGGAAATGGCTTGATTCATACGACGGGAAAAAGTTCTTTGTTCTCAAGATGGATGTACACCATTTCTTTGAATCCATAAACCGGAGAATCCTCAAGAGAAAACTCAAAGCAGTAATTCGGGATAAACGGTTTTATAGATTACTCTGCATACTGATTGAACATGACAAAATAGCACTCGTTGCAAAGATTTTGACGGATGCAGGTGTTGAGATTGATGCAGAACAGACGAAAACGCTTGTCGGATGCATAGCATTTGACGACATCTCCGGAGCGTTGGAGATATTGAGGGAAATCGGCATCACAGAGGAGATGTTCGAGGAACTGAAAGAAATCATTGAGGAGATGCGAAAAGGCGTTCCGTTGGGATATTTCACATCACAATGGTTCGGCAATTTTTACTTGAAAGCACTCGACCACTACATCAAAGAGGAACTCCATGCAGAACATTACATGCGATATATGGACGACATGGTGATACTGGGAAAGAGCAAAAAGAAACTGCACAAGATGCATAGAGCAATAGAAACATATCTGAATGAGGAACTCGACCTTGAGATAAAAGGTGACTGGCAGGTATTTAGATTTGAATATCCGGTATTTGATAGAGACGGGAATCCGGTGCTTGATAAGAACGGAAAACAGGTCACAAAGGGTCGTATGCTTGATTTTATGGGATTTCAGTTCCACCACGACCGGACGACCATCCGGAAGTCAAACATTGAGAGTGCAAGGCGTAAGGCAAACCACATCTCAAAGCAGGATAAAATCTCATGGTATAACGCATCGGTGATGTTGTCATATATGGGATTGTTCAAACACACGGACACATACAACTATTACATTGATTACATCAAACCTAAAATCAACGTCAAGAAACTCAAGAGGATAGTTTCAAAGCATAGCAGAAAGGAGAATGAACATGACAGACTGGAAAAAGGTGACAGGAACACAGCCGGACAAGCCGGAGGAGGTCGACAGGACATCGTCGCCGTCAACGGTTTACCTGCGTAAGAACATCGAACAGGTGACAAGAGAGGTTGATGGCAGCGACGGAAAGATACAGACAGTGACCGAATGGCAGTACGACGAGAAAGAAATGACAGTTGAGGAATATGAGAACATGGCACTCATGAAGTCAGTCGTTGAGGAGAACACATCCGGAATCGTCGAATCAGTGACACAGTTTCAGAAAGATGCAGTCATAGACGAATACACACAGCAGTTGATTGAGGAGGGGTTGATTTAGTATGAAAATGCTTGTTGAAAGTCTCAAAAGAATGTACAAAAAAGGCACTCTCACAAAGGAACAGATTGCAGAGCGTGTCGCAAAGGGTAGTATTTCAGCGGATGAATATGAATATATCACAGGAGAAAAATTCTCCGGCGGTGATACAGAATGAGTCCGCTTGAAATAATATCACGATTGTGCGATGTGACGGAAAATCTATCGGCAATCGTGAAAAAACAGCAAACAATCATTGAACAGTCGAAAATCGAGGAGGCGGTCAGAGCGGAACTCCGGCAAGAGGTAGAGGAGACAGACAGGGAGATGGATGTTCTCGAATATCACATGCGGAAATACTGCGACACCGACGACATCGAGGCGACAGAGTTCGGAAAGGAGAACGCCGTTGACGATTGAGGTTTCCTTGCTAATCTCCGGAGTGTCGGTTGCATTCGCAATCTTTTTCGGAATCTGCTCAAAGCAGAGGAACGACAAAAAAGACACACAGGAAGAAACGGAGAGACGAGCAGAAAATGACACAATGGTGGTTGTGAAACTTGAGAACATCGCAGACGACATCAAGGACATCAAACGGGAATCAAGAGAGAACCGTGAGGAGATGAAACAGTTGAGAGAGCGTGTTGTCATTGTGGAACAGTCACTCAAGAGTTATCACAAGAGACTGGACGGAGAACAGCATTCCGACCGATAACAGGAGGGCAGGAAACAGGCAAGAATCAACCTCACAGAAAAGAGGCAATACATGAGAATGACAGAACAGGAACGACGCATCAGAATCCGGCATCTGAAAAGAATGTACCGGATAAGGGAGCGAAAAGAGAGACATGACAAAAAGGTGTCCGGTCTGTTCATGAAACGTGTTGTATTCACTTTGATTCTTGCAGCATTTATCTTTACAGTCGTGATGATATTTGTGTTTTTGCGGATGGGTTCAGAACCGTCGACACTGATTGAGAATGTATTCCGTTTTCTATCAGTCGAGGGCGGGGCGATGGCACTCATTAAGTCCGTGAAAACGGTCAAGGGAACAAAGTCAAACGGAGAAATACAACACAATGACGAACCGGAACAGGATGACGAGGAGGTACAAGGATGAAATACATCGTCGAGAATTGGTTTGTGATTGTGGGTCTGATTGCAGTATGTGCAGCGGGAGGATATGCAGTATATGTTTTCGTGAAAATGCCGTCAGACAAGCAGTTGAACAAAGTTAGAGAATGGCTGCTCTATGCAGTCACAAAAGCAGAAAAGGAACTGGGAGGCGGTACAGGTCAAATCAAACTGCGATATGTATATGATATGTTCGTCGCACGGTTCACATGGCTTGCGAGAGTGATTTCGTTCGAGACTTTTTCGATGATGGTCGACGAGGCACTTGAGAGAATGAAAAAGATGCTTGAGAGCAACAAAGCGATGCAGACGCTTGTGAGCGGTGAGGCAGGTGAAACGGTTGAAAAGGATATGTGATTTCGCAACCGGAAACGCACACACAATCGTGCTGATATATGCAATCGTCGCTGCCATCGTATGGGTGGCGGTAAATCTGTATTTTTGGAAAATTTCTTTTGATTTAGACAGAGAAATTCGGGAAGAAATGAGAGAATACGGGGATTGCTATTCTGACACGGACGAGGCAAAATTCGGGAAACACATAACAAGGTTGACCGGATTCATCATTTCAATTCCTGCTGCGGTGATGTGGTGGTGTACACCTCTAATCGTGGCGGGATTGATGATATATGACAAGATACAAGAAAAGAATCCGGAATTGTGCGGATTCAAAGCAGACGATTTTGACAAGGAGGAAAACAAATGATTTCAAATTGCGGACATGATGAAAACGGAAGATATTCCGGAGGAAAAGCAGGAGACCAGACAGGTACAGAATGGCGGGTAATAAATTGGTATAACAGACCGTGGAAATGTGTTCTCCGTCATCCGAATGCGGATGTGAGAGCGATGATTGCAAGCATGGCAAAGGCAGCAGCAAACAACAACCTCATAGGATATGACCAGTCACAGAGGGGTACATTTTGGACGAACCTTGCAGATTCCAACTACGACCCTGCACAGATTACAGTCGCATGTGAGGCAGACTGTTCATCCGGTGTCGCTGCAATCGTAAAGGGAGCAGGTTACAGACTGGGAATTGACGCACTGAAAAAGGTGAGTACGGCTTGTTATACTGGAAACCTGCGGGCAGCACTCAAGGCAGCAGGATTCGAGGTGCTGACAGAAAGCAAATATCTGACATCGGATGCATATTTATTTGCGGGAGACATTCTCCTCAACGACAACGCTCACGTTGCGACAAATCTGACAACAGGTTCAAAAGCGTCCGGAACATCAGCACCGAGCAAAAGCATCAATGAAGTAGCGAAAGAGGTCATCAACGGAAAGTGGGGAAATGGTAGCGACAGAACAAACCGCCTCGCAGCAGCAGGATATGACGCAAAGGCAGTTCAGAACGAAGTCAACAGAATTTTGAAAGGGAATGCAACGACACCGAGCAAAAGCATCAATGAAGTAGCGAAAGAGGTCATCAACGGAAAGTGGGGAAACGGTAGCGACAGAACAAACCGCCTCGCAGCAGCGGGATATGATGCAAAGGCAGTTCAGAACGAAGTCAATAGAATTTTGAGATAGCAGGAGGAATAAACATGTTATACTATTTAGGCAAAGGAACAGAGTTCAAGAAAGAGGACTGCAAAGAGTACAAGAAACTTGATGCAGCATTAAGGGCAGCAGCAAAGGACGAGAGCCTCGTTGTTTGGGATGAAACCGGAAAGGTCATCGGTTCGCTCACGGATGATGTTCCGGAGGGAGCGTTGCAGACAAATCCGGACGGCAGTGTCAACACATACGATGCGGACGGAAACAAGACCGGAACAGTAGACGCAGAGACACTCAAGGAAATGACAACGGTCAATGACGATGTGAGCGAACTTGCAACCAGAGACAATGAGCAGGAAACATCGCAGAAGAACGCAGAGGACGACGAGAACGCCTCAAATGAGGATAAGGCGACAAATCCACCGACCGAACAGGAAAACAGCGAAAATGGGGCGAATACAGAGCCGGACAAGGCGACAGAGGAACAGCAGGAGGACAAGGTCATCATTCCGCAGGGCAAAATGAGGGTGACAGTCATTTGTGACGGTTCACTCAATATCAGACGTTCGGCAGAATGGGGCAATGACAACATCTGCGGTCGTGCTATCAGAGGACAGTCATATTATGTGAAAGAGATTCATGTTGTCGACGGAAAGAAGATGGTCAGAACAATCGGTGACCTTTACCTCTCCGGAGAATCCGAGCATGTACAGTTCGAGCAGTTGTGATATAATAAAGCAACGGGAAAACGCTTGAGAGAATATGCGTAAAAGACGGGTAACTGACAAACGGTCAAAAAATGCCGTAAAATAGGCGTTTGGAGTTATGCAAGCGATAATCGACTGCTCAGACTATATCAAAATGGTTCAAAAAGCCCGGAAAATCAAGGTTTTCCGGGCTTTTGCTATATCTAAACGGGCTGATATGGTTTGACCAAATTTGGCAAAACGAGAGCCGGTTTCATCCAATTTTTAGTGGTCCGCAAGTGGTTAACTGGCTAAAAAGAGGGCAAAAAGAGGGGAAAGTGGTTCCCAAAGTGGTTAACCGAGAGCCGATTTTTGGGGTGCTTTTCAGCCCTCCTTCCCCTCGTTTTTTGGCTGTGGCAGTTTGGCATAGTTTGAGCTAATTTGAATAATTGAATATGAATTTGATGTAGCACACAGTATAAATGCTGGGTGCTTTTTTTATTTCAGGAACTCGTATTCCGGCGATAGAAAGAGCCGTCACTTCACTGTTAATTTTGAAGTGGCGGCTTTTTCTATTTCCAGAAACAACAGCAACAATCAGAAATGAGGTGAAGTCATGAACACACAAATCATCGCCATCGCCAACCAGAAAGGCGGCGTTGGCAAAACAACAACCTGTG
>PVMN01001623.1_pt1 | contig 29499 bp, 12 predicted proteins | sample 1853401 | NCBI WGS metagenome assembly PVMN01 (sample SAMN08533510, study PRJNA380276) | Human gut metagenome, whole genome shotgun sequencing project.
AATCGAACGAGAAGCCCCCACTTCAAGCGTGAGCTAAGTGGTGGGAGTATGTCACTTCAAAGATCGATAAGAACACTATGACCCTGACGGCAGATCCTAAATGCAAGCATTTGCAAGCAATATGAAGATGCAAAAATCATATTTCAGTACAGTCTGTTATACAGAACTGTAGTTCAAGCGATTGATGGAACGAATAAAAAGGCTGCCGCATTTCTACTCCTGCGACAGCCTCAAAAAGAGGAGATTTATATTGTAAATGTTTTTGAAACAAAAGGGAGGGACCGACAGAACGCTCTGCCGGTCAAGTATGAAAAAGTATATCTTGTTCCAGGCTTGCTGTCCTGTTACGCTTTACAGGATACTGGAAAAATGTGTCGAAATATTGTGTTTGATGTGAAAAAATTGTGAAATCGCTGTAGGATAGAATGCTCACCTGGAAGGAAGCTCCTTTTTTCGGGTATGAGTTTTCTGGAGTGGAAATTCCGGAGAGAACGAAGGCGGGGAGGATCGTGTAGATCAAGACTGATAAATTTATAACAATTTCTCCCTCCAAAACAGTTGCAGGAACGATATAATTGGTATAAAATATAGGTGTTTCTGCGATGATAGTACCAATATCAAAGCGTTAGACGGAAAGCTCCGTTCCGACCGCAGAAAATGATTGCATTTATAAAGAACGCAGGAAGCTTCCGTTTGGAGCTGGCTCCTGCAGTCACGCAATAAAGGAGAAAAAATCATGAGCAAAAAGCCAGTAGTGTTAATGATCCTCGATGGTTACGGACTGAATAAAACACATGAAGGAAATGCGGTATATGAGGCGAAGAAACCGGTGATGGACCGCTTAATGAAGGAGTGCCCGTTTGTGGAGGGTCAGGCCAGCGGACTTGCTGTCGGACTTCCGGACGGACAGATGGGAAACTCTGAGGTCGGACACCTGAACATGGGCGCAGGCCGCATTGTTTATCAGGAACTGACAAGAATCACAAAGTCTATCCAGGACGGCGATTTCTTCAAGAACGAAGAGTTCCTTGCAGCTGTTGAGAACTGCAAGAAGAATAACTCCGCGCTTCACCTGTTCGGACTCTTATCCGACGGCGGCGTACACAGCCATATCACCCATGTTTACGGACTCTTAGAGCTCGCAAAGAGAAACGGTCTCGACAAGGTATTCGTTCACTGCTTCTTAGACGGCCGTGACACTCCGCCGGCATCCGGAAAGGATTTCGTCGCAGCGTTAGAGGAGAAGATGAAAGAGCTCGGTGTCGGCAAGGTGGCATCTGTTATGGGACGTTACTATGCGATGGACCGTGACAACCGCTGGGACCGTGTGGAGCTTGCGTATAAGGCACTGACAGCAGGCGAGGGCAATAAGGGAACATCCGCGACGGAACTGATTCAGGCGTCCTACGATGACGGAAAGACAGATGAGTTCGTTGTTCCGGCTGTCGTGACAGGAGAAGATGGAAATGCGATCGGAACCATTAAGGACAACGATTCCGTGATCTTCTTCAACTTCCGTCCGGACCGCGCAAGAGAGATGACCCGCGCATTCTGTGATGACGAGTTTACAGGATTTGCGAGAGCGAAGAGGATCAAGACCACCTATGTATGCTTTGTTGATTACGATGAGACGATCCCGAACAAACTTGTCGCATTCAAGAAAGAGACGATCAAGAATACTCTCGGTGAGTTCCTTGCTGCCCACGGGAAGACTCAGGCGAGAATTGCTGAGACAGAGAAATATGCCCACGTTACCTTCTTCTTCAACGGCGGCGTTGAGGAGCCGAATCCGGGTGAGGACCGTATCCTTGTGAAGTCCCCGAAGGTCGCAACCTATGACCTTCAGCCGGAGATGAGCGCACCGGCCGTTTGTGAGAAGCTGACAGACGCGATCCGCTCCGGAAAATATGATGTTATCATCGTAAACTTCGCAAATCCGGACATGGTAGGCCACACAGGCGTTGAGAACGCAGCGGTCAAGGCCATCGAGGCTGTCGACGAGTGCGTTGGAAAAGCAGTTGAGGCAATCAAAGAGGTTGATGGCGTGATGTTCATCTGTGCTGACCACGGAAACGCAGAGCAGCTGATCGACTACAAGACAGGAGAGCCGTGGACCGCTCACACAACAAACCCGGTTCCGTTCATTCTTGTAAACGCGGGCGAGGGCTACGGCCTCAGAGAGGGCGGCTGCCTCGCGGATATCGCTCCGACCCTGATCGAGCTTATGGGAATGGAACAGCCGAAGGAGATGACTGGTAAGTCACTTTTAATAAGAAAGTAAGAGAACTTTACCGCGATAAGATCATGTAAAAATAAAAACAGTTCCGGCGATATGGACAGAAGAGTCTGTATGCCGGAACTGTTTTTATGTAACAGAAAATTCCTACCCGTGTGCAGTAACGCCAAAGATGTGTTATAAGAACAATTTCACAGTGTATACTTGACATAGAGAATTCTCTGACATTAAGATAAAAGAAATATTTTCGGCAGGACAAAAGGAGAAGGTTATGGAACAGGAAACAAGAATCGCAGTAGTGGGAATCATTGTAGAAAATAAAGAGGCTGTGGGGGAGGTCAACCAGATCCTTCACGATTACAGCCCCTATATTATCGGAAGAATGGGACTTCCATATGAAAAGAAACATGTGAACATCATCAGCGTTATCGTAGACGCTCCGGCCGACCGGATCAGCGCGCTTTCCGGGAAGCTTGGAAAGATCAGAGGGATCAGTGCGAAAGTGATGTATTCGAAGAATGGGCAGTAGGTGGAGAATCGCATGCTCCAAAGCTTCCCTGCATGGCATTATTCCCGTATGATATCAAGCAGGGTATCATCTCTGGTTTCGAACCATTTCATAAAGGCATACCATTTTTTGCCATAAGACGTATGCTTCCGAACAAAAAATGCATAGACGATCATGATCACCGCTATCTCGATTAATAGTGGTATGTAGAAATAAGCCCGCATTACTCATCGGTTATCATTCCCTTCCGCATACAGGTAAACAGGTATGACATAAATGCCTCTCTTGTCTCTTTTTTCTTTCGACGGCTGCAGAAAAGGCAGGAACCATTTTTCAGACGGACAGAACCATCCTCCTCCACAGAGATCACCTGCGAAAAATTGAGGAGGAGACTGCGGCCGCTCATATAAAAACGTCCGCCTTTCGGCAGCAGCGCCATTAGATCAGAAAAAGAGAGGCGCGTGGCAACGTCCCCCTTTAACGTGTGGATGATCAGGCGGTGATTCTGCGTTTCCGCGTATAAAAAATCATCCAGAAGAATCCGCTGGCAGGATGACTGCCCCTGCCCAAGGACAGCCTGAATCTCAATGTAAGCCGGTTCGGAAAGAAAGGTGCGGATCTCATTGAGGCACCAGTCCAGAGCGTCTGCATCCACCGGCTTTAAGAGATAGTCAAGCGGATGTACCCGGTATCCCTCAAGGGAATAATCCCGCTCATTGCTCACAAAGATAAGAGGGATCCGTGCGGCAACAGTTCGAAGCTTTTCGGCTGTTTCAATCCCGTTCAGACCGTTTTTTGCAAGCATAATATCCATAAATACAGCGTTGAAAAGACCGGGGCGGAAAGCCTTTAAAAAGGCTTCACCGTTCTCATAGCAGGTAAAATCAGCCATTTCTCCATGCTCCTCGAAATTCTTCTGTATTAAATCGATCAGATGCTTCTGATCGAAAACGAAATCTTCCACAATAGCAATATGCATCATAATTGCAGCACTCCCTTCACCACGATGCTTCTGAACCAATTAGGTCGAGGTTTGACCATTTGCGTCGAGGTGGTTTTCAGAAAAACACGTAATTGATATACTATTAGTATAGAAGATTATGCGAAAAATGTAAATATTGCGGGAACTTGATGTTTATCTCAGTCGAGAAGACTCCCACCTCTTTCGGGTGGTGAGTAATAGCAAATTTGTCTCAATGGGAGGAAAATGGTATGAGAAAAAAATCGAAACGAATTTTAGCAGCTGCATTGTCAGCTATATTAATATGGAATACATGTGAATGGCAGCCGCAGGCATTGGCGGTCGGTTCGCTGCAGCGGATCGGGGCTGAAACGGGAGAAGATGATACTGCGAAAACAGCAGAAAAAGAATCTACATCAAAAGAATCTGTATTAAAAGCTTCTCCGTCGAATGCTTCTCCGTCGAATGCGGAAGTAAAAGATAACCGCGGCGGGGCAGGTGCAAACGGAGCACCAAACGGCACAGCAACAGGAGCAGAGATAGAGGCATTTCTGGAGCTGGATGAGGCCATTGCGGTGCAGAAGCTCTCTCTGGGTGCCAAAGAAAGCGATATCATCCTTCCGGATACTCTGGAGGTTCGGATGGAGCAGGAAACTTTAGAGGATATTCAAAAAGCAGAAGGCGAACAGCAGATAGATGCGGAAGCTGACACCGAAAAAGAAAGCTCGGAGACGGATGCAGATGAGGATATCAGCAGGATTTCCGGCGTGACCTGGAAGCTGGATATCAATGAGAGCGACTATCCGGAATTTCACGGCGGGATCTCCCCACAGGATTATTTTGAAGAATTTGACGAGGACGGAGAGCCCATCGAAACCTCCGATAAGACTTGGAATGGCTATTATGAGGCAAACCAGGACTACAACGGCTGTGCCTATGTCTACACACCGGTTCTGCCGGAAGAGCTGAGCAAATTTGAAGTGGCGGATACGGCTGACCTGCCGGAGATTTATGTGATGGTAGGGGACGCGGGCGTGGCGCTGCTTGCGGATACACCGCATGATTTGAATGGAAATTATCTGGTGATTAATAAAAAAAATGTGGGTGAGTTTAATGGAAAGACGATCACTGGCACCTATCATCCGACGGAGAGATTATCGGGAGGCCAGAAAATCGAAGGTGGTATTGTAATTGATGATGTTACAGTAAATTTGACAATTGAAGATGTAAATGTTGGCTATGGCACTGATATCATAGATGATGCAGCCGGAATTCTTCTGAAAGGAAAGGCAAAATTAAATTTAACAGTAAAAGGGGATAATTCATTAAAGGGTACATACGGCGGCGCTGGAATTGGGGTTGAGGAAAAAGCAACCCTGATCATTACAAAAGAAAGCACCGGAAGTCTGACCGCGACCGGAGGCGGATATGGTGCGGCAGGAATCGGCGGAAGGGCGACGGTGCCAGATCATGAAAATACAATAATAAGCTATAAGACGGGTACGATTGAGATTCAAGGCGGCAATATCCGTGCGGTTGGTGGAGATTGCTGGCTTAGAAAGGGATCGGTACATTTAGGGGGTGCGGGAATCGGAACAGGTATGTATGGCATTGGCGGAACGGTCCGGATTTTGGGCGGTACCGTAAAAGCGGAAGGCGGAAGAGATACCGGAGCTGGAATTGGAGGCGGAGACAATGGAGCTGTAGATTTGATCCAGATTGGCGGGAAAAACGGCGAAGCACCGGAGGTTGAGGCAAGCAGTTGGAATGTAAAGTACGGTGCTGCAATCGGAAGCGGACGGAATGCTCAGTTCGATTTAAAGCTGTCCTGTGGTACGATAAACATATTCAGTGGAAATCTGAAGGTTAAGGGAAATATCGGGTACGGAGGTTTCGATAAAAATGGAGACAATGAACAAAGAGGCGGAAGCGTTGATATTTCAGAGCAGGTGAAATTAAAACTGACAGACGGAACGATAGAACCGCGTGGAACAACGTGTACATTTGGTAAAAAAGCATTCCAGATGACCGTCTATGATAATCAGTTGTCAGATGGAACATACCCTGTAAAAATTCGCTTCTATCAGGAGGGGGATACCGCTCGAAGCACGCCTGTTTATGAAACAGACGCAGAGATGAAGGTTAGTGCATTTAAAGGCACGATACCGACTGTGACAGAGTGGCTCGGATTTACGGGAGAGATGTCAGTTGTGGCGGAGGTAACAGACTCCCAAAACAATACGGTTACAGAGACAGGAACGGCTGTCCTGCATGCAGGAGAAGATGAGAACATTCCTGTTACGCTGGGAAAAGAGGCATATAAGAAAACACTGGATTTAACCATTTATGATGGCCGTTTGAAAAATAATCAGGAGTATACACTGACCGTTCAGGTAGGTAAGCAGGATGAAGGCGGAGTTTTGCCGGATATTCTGAGGTATCCGGATAAGAAAGCGTCTAACTATCAGATTTCGGCAGGAAAGGTCAGCTGGCATTCCTCTCTAAATGGAGAAGAGATTCCGGTTGTAGTTACGATTCAGGAATCAGGAGAAAATGGAACGGCGTACCAAGTGTCCGGAACACTTACCCTAGAAAACAAAGAAGAAACGGCACTTTCTCTTTCCATTGGTGAAAAGCTGTATCCGGTACACTTTGTATTCTTTTCATCACAGGTACAGGATACCGATCAGGTGGAACTGCGGGCAAATCGGACAGATGCAGCTGGCACAGGAAACCCTATAGAATTGAACAAGGAGCTGGGACAGTTTGCTTTTGATGGGAAACTGGTAAAAGATGCTGCTAACGAGAATAGTGCAGTTGCAACGGCATATCTTCCGACAGGCGAATATCAGTTTGAAATCGCGACGAGGATTGCGGGATTTGGAGAGTCGAATGGCCAATTTACATTGGACCAGAAGAAGGTGAATGCAGATGAGGCAGGGACAGAGATAGTGGTTCTGAATGAAATGCAGGCCTTTGAAGGTGTGCTGGATCTTTCCCAGGGCGATATCACATTCTCGGAACAGGGAGGAAATCTGGTCATTTCGCATTATCAGAAGGAGGCAGATTCGACAGAGAGCACGTTAAAAACAATACCGGGGCAGTCGTATGAGACAGTCTATACGATTGTGACAAGTGAAGAGAATACGGCGCATCTTTTAAAAATCAATACATCCGCAGCGCAGGATGTGAAGCTGGTTGTAAAAGGCATCCATCTCCAGGCATCAGAAACCGCAGCACAGGATGCAGCGCCAATTCAGATTAACGGTAGTTCCCGCGTGCTCATGTATCTGGAAGGAGAGAATGAGATTCAGGTTCAGAAAACGGAATCAAAAGCTCCGGCGGGGATTAGTGTGGCTGAGAAGGCACAGATTACCATAGATTGTAAGCCAGATGCAGACGGTTCGATAGAGGTGCTAAGCCAGGCTAAAGATAACAGTGGAGCAGCGATAGGAGGCGCTCCGGAAGCGGATGCGGGTACGATCATCATCAATGGAGGAACGGTTACGACTAAGCTTTCAGGGAGATCTTTTGCAGCGGCAATCGGTGCTTCGTTTAAGAAAAGTGTACAGAAAATACAGATCAATGGTGGAACTGTTACTGCTGAGGTAAAGGAAAACAGGGGGCAAGGAGCAGCAATTGGTTCTGGTTCTTCGATTAATAAGAAGGATGTTTCAACGGCTCAGATCCATATTACAGGTGGAAAAATTAACGTATATGCGCTGTATGGGGCTGGAATTGGAAGCGGCTCCGGGAGTAATGCACAGGTGCAAATCGATGGCGGAATGATTACAGCTCGCTCATGGAATGGGGCTTCTGTTGGAAGTGGTGATTATGGAAGCTCAGAGATAAAGATTAATGGTGGAACGTTTTGCCTGGATAAAAGCAAACAAACGGATTCTAAAATATCAGATATAGGATCGGGAGCATCGGGCGAGGAGACAGAGGTTATTATCAATGGTGGAACGTTTTATATGGTAAACAATGGAAGCTTTTATAATAGTGCACCTCGGATTCAAAGCCTGAAAGCAGATAGTTCAGGAAATTTGAACCCGGAAAATCCATTGAATGGTGAGGGAGCTCCTGTTTATGCCACGAAAGCCGATTTATCCAGCGTTTATGGAGCAGATGGTGTGATAAAAAATGCCAGCATCGACGTTCCTTCTTACAACTATGGTTTTAAGGATGCTCAGACAGCTCCAAACGGCGTTGTGTATATGTACCTCCCAGCCGCCGATTTAGTGAAGGCAACTTTTTCCGGCATCAACTATGAAGGAAAAGTAGAGGCGGATGCAGCTAAGAATGAGTTAGAGCGTGAATTGACTTTTGTTGATTATGGAAAGGAATTATTGAGAAACAATTTACAGAGCGTAGTGGAATTTGCACAGTCAAACGATGCATCGTCCTGGACGGAAATTCCGGTAAATGGTGCAGCATCGCTGACTGAGATTCTGAATAGCCAGTCAGAAGATACAAAAGAGATTTCCCTGTATGTCCGTAAGAAAGCGGGCACTTCCGGTGCTGCAACCGAGATAAAAATTCCGGCAAGACCGGCAAAACCGGTGCAGATAACAAAGGTAACGAAAACCAGCAACTCTATCAAAATTGTCGATCCGGCTGATGACAAGTATGAGTACGGAATTGCCGAATCTGAGTCTGCTGCTCCTCAATGGCAGCCGGAGAAGACGTTTACATCGCCGAAGCCGGCTCACACGTATTACGTAACCCTTCGTGTGAAAGCAACAGACAGCAGCTTTGCATCGAAGCCAGCTGAACGCTTGTTGGTGACAACACCGGATACATTACTGATCGACGGTCCCGCCGGCAAAGTATCCTTTGAAACGAAAGGAACCTATGGACAGACACTTTCAGAGATTCCGGTACAGCTGGCAACAGGATTTCAGGTTGTTAATTATAGTGGAGCACCGGTTTCAGGAACATGGGGCTTCAGTGCGGATCAGAGCGGAACGTCCGCTTCCTCCATTTATCCGGAGGTAAAGGGAACCACTGCATATCAGGTAGAATTTAGCCCGGAGGGAGCACTGGAAGGGCAGTATGGAAATAGTTTGAAAAGAGATGTGGTTCCGGAGATAGCTCCGAAAGAGTTGACCGCAGTTCTTTCGACACCTATTGAAAAAGACTATGACGGAAGTACCGATATCGCGTTAGAGGCGACGGTAGAGATAGGTACTCCGGGTCAGGTGTATACCATCAGTGGTCTGAAAGGCAGATTTGAAGATGCTAATGCCGGAACCGGTAAGACGGTAACCATTGATCCTTCAGAGGCAGTCATTGAGACCGAGGGCAGTGCAGTGAATCGGCAGAATTACCGTGTGGTATATCCGGCTCAGACCGGAACCATCCATCGGATACAGGGTTCGGTTTCAATCGATCCGCAAGCATGGACCGGAGAAAAAACCTATGGAGATGACAGCTTTTCCTTGACAGGTGTGAAGGTAGTGGGAGATGGGGCCCTGAAGTATGAAAGCTCCGATGAAAATGTTCTCACCGTGGATACACAGGGACAGGTGACCATCAAAGGCACTGGTTCTGCAGAGGTAAGCATCACCATGGCAGAGGGAACGAATTACCTTGGCACAAGCACACCGGCAAAGGGAAGGATCACCATTGAAAAAGGAACACTCACCCTTGCCTTAACGGCTGTGAACCGGAGTACCGGAGTGCAGCAGCCGGAAGGAATTCTCGGAACCTACGAGGATGATTTTGATATCATTGCAAGTATTCAGGGAGCGTATGGTGACAAGCTGCAGGGTAAGATCCGCTTCTATGACAATGGAATTCAGAATCCGGATACGATCCCTGTAGGGGAAGCTGGAACTGCGGTTCTCAACCTGCCAAAGCCGGGAGTCGCATCCGTAGGAACGCATCGGATGACAGCCGAGTTTGATTTTGACACTCATCAGGAGTGGGCGGCCAAATACAAAACGCCTGCTCCGGCTGCATTTACATTTACGATCGGAAAGGTGGCTGCACCGCAGATCACCTGGCCGACGGCAGCGTCGGTGAAGGCGGGAAGTCCTCTGAGTGACTCTGTCTTATCAGGAGGAAGCACCGAATACGGAAGCTTTGCCTGGAAGAATCCGGCCCAGACGGCACAGGCGGGCACCCATAGCTACGAGGTGGTATTTACACCGAATGAATGGGCATCCGCTCGTTATGAGATCGCAGCGATGACCGGTACGGCAGAAGTGACAGCAATGGAAGATAAGCCGGGTGAAACGGAAAAGCCGGGTGAAGCAGGCAAGCCGGGAGAAACGGGAAAACCAGGCGAAACAGGCAAGCCGAACGAATCGAACAGAACGGATGATTCAGATGCTTCGGATGAGCCGGAAATACCGAGTCGCAACAGCTCGTCCTCCGGACAGAATAAAACCTCCGGCAGCGGTGCAGTCAGCCACGATTCAGTCAAAGGAACGATCGACAGTATGACAGGAATTATCACAGGAGAAACAAACAGCTTTGTCAATGACGGAAAGAGCCATTGGATGATGGATGAGCATGGCTGGTGGTTACGCTTTGCAGATAATACCTATCCGAAGGGAAGCGTGCGTGATTCCGGTAGTGTTTCGCATTGCTGGGAGCAGATCAACGGAAATTGGTGGGCCTTTGATGAAACGAGTTATGCTAAGACAGGCTGGTTAAGAGATGAGGATTACGGCGGCTGGTTCTATATGGATCTGGAACACGGCATGCAGACCGGCTGGGTGCTTCTCGACGGAGTCTGGTACTATTTTAACCCGATTTCCGATGGAAAGAGAGGGATGATGTATGCCGGACAAAGGACACCGGATGGATACTATGTAGGGAAAAACGGTGTCTGGGACGGAAGAAACAAGCAGTAAAGCGAGCTTTAAGTCGAACCTCCGTGGGACTTGGCGCATGTACTAACTATAGAATAATCCGGAAGGGATCCGCAGGCTTTGGAATCCTTCCGGATTTCTATTTGCATATTTCTATTTATTTATTTTTCGCGTAGTTATTTACTCAGTTTCTGAATTTCTTTCATCTGAAAAAACGACAAAATTGACAAAAAAATATAAGCCTTTATGCGGCTTACAGGGTGTTTTTAGAGGGAAGGTGTGTCAAAGACCCGCCGCAGGGAAACAAAACCTTGCGGCTATCATAAACTAAAGAGGCGAACAACAAAAATGTGTACAGAGCAACCTGAATTCGCCCATGAAATGTGTGGAGCTGATTGACAATCGCTCATGATTTGTGTACAATAAAGCAAAAACCTCATACTGGAGAGTGATTCAGATGTATTTGAAAAGAAAAGTAGATGCTTTCTTAGAGGAATGGAAAGCAGATAAAAACAGAAAGCCCCTTATTGTCAAGGGAAGTCGTCAAATAGGCAAAACGGAATCGATCCTGCATTTTGCTGCCGATCATTACGAAAATGTGATCGAGATCAATTTTGTCCGTGACGAGAAATACAAGGGAATTATCACTGACGGATATGAAGCTGCTGACATTATCAAGAACATTTCACTCATTGACCCGACAAAGAAGTTTGTGCCCGAAAAGACGCTGATCTTCTTCGACGAGATTACGGAGTTTCCGGAAATTGCAACATCGCTCAAGTTCTTTTGTATAGATGGGCGGTTTGATGTGATTTGCAGTGGATCAATGCTGGGAGTCAATTACAAGAAGATCGAAAGCAACAGCGTAGGGTATAAAAAAGACTATGAGATGTTTTCGATGGATTTCGAGGAGTTCCTGTGGGCAAAGGGCTATGGAGATGACACGGTAGAAAACCTGCTTTCCCACATGAAGGGATTCACGCCTTTCAGCGAGTTGGAGATGAATGTCTTCCATTCGCTGTTTCTGGATTACAATATCCTTGGCGGAATGCCTGCTGTTGTCGCGGAGTATATCGTGCGAAACACCTTTGAGGGATCGCTTGATACGCAGAAGCAGCTCATAGCGGACTATAAAGAAGATATTCGCAAGTATGCTACCGGAATCGATCAAACAAGAATTATCAATGTGTTCAACCGGGTCGCACCGCAGCTTGCAAGGGAAAACAAAAAATTCCAGATTTCCAAGGTGGCATCCGGCGCAAGATTCCGGGATTATCGAGGATGCGCGGAGTGGCTTTCGGATGCAGGTATGGTCAACATCTGTTACTGCATGGAGTTTCCGGAACTGCCATTGGGAGGTAATTACGAGCCCGATACATTCAAGCTGTATTTTGCGGATACGGGTCTTTTGGTATCCATGCTGGATGATGAATCGCAGGAGGATTTAAGAGCAAATAAGAACCTGGGTGTTTATAAGGGAGCCCTCTATGAGAACATGGTAGGAGAAGCTCTCATCAAGCAAGGATATAAGCTGTTCTATTACAAAAAAGAGGATTCCACACTGGAAGCCGATTTCTTCATTCGTTCAATCGCATCCTTAATTCCTGTTGAAGCAAAGGCGAAAAGTGGGCGGGCAAAATCAATGAAAACATTGATTACCTCTGATCACTACCCGGATATCAGATATGGGATTAAGTTCTCAAAGAACAATATTGGGCATGAGGATAGGATATACACCTTCCCGTACTTCTGCACATTTCTGCTGAAAAGATTTATGGTTGGTTTTCACGCTGAAGAAGAAACGGAATAACAAAGACAGCAGGGGGAGAGATTCGGCCGGATGCAGGGAATAATCGGTGTGTCCATGTGCATACAGCAGAGTGCTACAAAGATGCAGACGAAACAGCAACTCCATCCCAGATCGGAAGGGAGCCTACGGAATGTACCCACATTTGCAGCGTAGAAAGTGGCTGTATACGGGATATAGACCTGCTCAGAACGGAGCAGCACTTTCTGTTAGCACGCCATTCAATGCGGAAGATACCACAGCCACAGGTGGAACTGTCACACCGATTTCACAGACGAAGATCCTGTCATGGTCATGGTTTGATCCGGAGGAGAATCTGCTTGATGGCAGACTGGAGCTCACCGAAATCACTGAGGAAGCGCAGCCATCCTTTACAGAGATCATCGAGTATTTACCAACAGCCATTATTGCCCGGGTGGAAGAAGGCAAAGACGGCGAAAAAGTTGAAGATGAGGAAGAAAAGAATCTGTCAATCACCAACTGGAGCTGCCCGGAGTATGTGCAGGACGAAGAAGGTCGCTGGCCACTGGAAGGCACCTATGAGTTTAAAGCAGAGCTGCCGGAGGGGTATGAGCTGGCAGAGGGCGTGGACGCGCTGGTGGTGGAAGTGTCCGTGGCTGGAGATCAGGCGGCGGTGACGGCTGGTACGATGATAATGTCAGTAATGAAAAATGGAATTCAAAAAGACATTGTTTGGGATGGAAATAACTACTCAGTTTCGTATAATGAACTAGCCAGTATGGGAATCAGTCTTAGTTACGCAAACCTACAGGTTGAGGGTGGAGATATTACTGCAAGCGGAACCAAGGCTGGGAGAAATGATGCCTCCTTTGTTTCTTTTTTCTTTCGTCGGCAGCAGCGCCATTAAATCCGAAAAAGAGAGGCGCGTGGCAACGTCCCCTTTTAACGTGTGGATGATCAGGCGGTGATTCTGCGTTTCCGCGTATAAAAATCATCCAGAAGAATCCGCTGGCAGTATGACTGCCCCTGTCCAAGGACAGCCTGAATCATAATATCCATAAATACAGCGTTGAAAAGACCGGGGCGGAAAGTCTCTAAAAAGGACTCGCCGCTCTCATAACAGGTAAAATCAACCATTTCTCCATGTTCCTCGAAATTCTTCTGTATTAAATCGATCAGATGCTCCTGATCGGAAACGAAATCTTCCACAATAGCAATATGCATCATCACTGCAGCACTCCTTTTACCTCGATGCTTCCAAACCAATTAGGTCGAGGTTTGACCATTTGCGTCGAGGTGGTTTTCAGAAAAACACGTAATTGATATACTATTAGTATAGAAGATTATGCGAAAAATGTAAATATTGCGGGAACTTGATGTTTATCTCAGTCGAGAAGACTCCCACCTCTTTCGGGTGGTGAGTAATAGCAAATTTGTCTCAATGGGAGGAAAATGGTATGAGAAAAAAATCGAAACGAATTTTAGCAGCTGCATTGTCAGCTATATTAATATGGAACACATGTGAATGGCAGCCGCAGGCAATGGCGGCCGGTTCGCTGCAGCGGATCGGGGCTGAAACGGAGGCAGATGATACTGCGGAAACAGCAGAAAAAGAAGCTGCATTAAAAAAATCTGCATTAAAAGCCTCTCCGTCGGATGCTTCTCCGTCGAATGCGGAAGTAAAAGATAACCGCGGCGAGTCAGGTGCAAACGGAGCACCAAACGGCGCAGCAACAGGAGCAGAGATAAAAGCAGAGATAGAGGCATTTCTGGAGCTGGATGAGGCCATTGCAGTGCAGAAGCTCTCTCTGGGTGCCAAAGAAAGCGATATCATCCTTCCGGATACTCTGGAGGTTCGGATGGAGCAGGAAACTTTAGAGGATATTCAAAAAGCAGAAGGCGAACAGCAGATAGATGCGGAAGCTGACACCGAAAAAGAAAGCTCGGAGACGGATGCAGATGAGGATATCAGCAGGATTTCCGGCGTGACCTGGAAGCTGGATATCAATGAGAGCGACTATCCGGAATTTCACGGCGGGATCTCCCCACAGGATTATTTTGAAGAATTTGACGAGGATGGAGAGCCTATCGAAACCTCCGATAAGACTTGGAATGGCTATTATGAGGCAAATCAGGACTACAACGGCTGTGCCTATGTTTACACACCGGTTCTGCCGGAGGAATATCCGATGGGAGAGGAAGCAGAGCTTCCGGAAATCTGCGTTCTCGTAGGAGAGATGCAGCTGATGACTCTGGCAGGCGAGGAGTATAATCTGAATAATCCGCTGCTCATTGATAGCACTAACAAAAATCAGTTTAATGGAAAAACCATAACCGGCAGCTATTGCCCGAGCACCCGGCCGAGTGATTATTTAAAAATCAAGGGCGGTATCACAATTGATAATGTTACGGTCAATCTGACCATTAAAGATGTAACGATCAAATCCGGTGGCGACGGTGCCAGAGGATGGGATCTGGCTGGTATTTACCTGAAAGGCAATGCCCAGCTGAATCTGACCTTAGAAGGAGACAATACACTTTTGGGGCTGGAGCATGGAGCCGGAATTGAGGTGGAAAAAGGGGCAACACTGGTTATTACGGAGAATAGTAACGGAAGCCTGAGGGCAGTGGGAGGTGCCTATGGGGCCGCCGGTATCGGAGGAAATGCCGATGCGGTCTCCTATTTCCATGGAGCTCTCGAAACAAAAGATTTCGACGGTACGAAATATGGGACAGGAACGATTATAATCAAGGGTGGAACCATTGCAGCTGAAGGTGGAGTTTATTGGGTTTCCGGAGTGACGGATTATCAAGGAGGAGCCGGAATCGGAACCGGTACCTATGGAATTGGCGGAACCATTAAAATACTGGGTGGAAGGATAACCGCAACAGGAGGAAAGAATACAGGAGCCGGAATCGGAGGCGGAACTGGTGGAGGTGTAGACACGATCGTGATCGGCGGGGCGAATGGCAAAGCTCCCGATATAACCGTATCTTCTTATAATAGTGCGTGGGGATATCTGGGAGCAGCCATCGGCAGCGGATGGAATGGAGTGAGTGATTTAAAATTATCCTGTGGTGATATCCGGATATTAAGTGGATCTGTGAAGGTGAAGGGCGGAAATATTGGTTATGGAGTGTTAAGGAATGTTAATGGAAATAGCATGAAAGGCGGCAGTATTACTATTTCCGAGGAGGTGCAGCTGGAGCTGCCGCTTGAAAGCAAAATTGAGCCCCGGGGAGAATGTACCTACGGGAAGAAAACATTCCGGATCGCCGCTTATGATAACCAGCTACCAGAAGGAACCTATCAGGCGGACATATCCCTGTATCGGGAAAATGATACAGAGAGAAAAAATCCGGTTTATGAAACAAGCACTCAGATGACCGTCTCAGGATTCAGGGGAACGATACCGGATATAACCCAGTGGATGGGCTATTTTGGAAATATGCAGATGGTTGTAGCGCTGGGGCCTTCCGGTGGCGGGACAGGTAAGACGATGGAGGGAAGGGTTGTTCTAAACAAAGGAACGGATGAAACCATCTCCGTTACGCTTGGAGAAGCCGCTTATCAGAAGACAATGGATCTGACCATCCATGATGGCCGTTTGAGGGATGATAAGAATTATACACTGACGGTTCAACTGGGGGAAGAAGCAAGCGAAGGCGGCACTGCACCGGATGTAGTAACCTATTCATCTAAAAAAGCTTCCGGTTATCAGCTAAAGACTGATAAAGTCAGCTGGTATACGCCTCTGTCCGGAGTGGTTCCGGTATCGGTTCAGGTAAAGGAAGAAGGAGGGGAAGGAGAAAATACGAATAGCTTTACAGTAACAGGAACCCTCACGATGAAGTCAGAGAAGGAAACGAATCTTTCCCTCACCATCGGAGAACCCCTGTATCCTGTCCGGTTCCACTTCTATTCATCAAAGGTGCAGGCGACAGCGAATGTATCCCTGACAGCCGAACGGCTGGCTGGAGCTGCCTCAGAAGCTCCGGTGGAATTAAAGCAGGACGAAGGCCAGTTTGCCTTTGACGGGAAGCTGATAATCGATGCAGAAGCAGGCAATCATGCATATGCTCTGGCATATCTTCCGGCCGGAAATTACCGGTTTGTGATAAATACGGGTATTGCAGGTTTAGGCAGCTCCGACGGAAGCTTTACCCTGGACAGCGAAACGGTAAAAGCAGAGGCCGCCGGAACGGATATCACCGTATTAAATGCGGCAGAGGCTCTGGAGGGAGAATTGGATCTTTCCCTTGGAGATATATCTTTTTTCGAGGAAAAAGGTCAGCTGACAATTTTATATTCTAAAACAGATGATTCCGGCCAGGTGGTTACAGCAAAGCTAATAGACCAGTCCTATGATAAATGCTATCGGATCACTTCATCTGAGCTGGTAAAGAATTATCATCTCTCTGTGAATACCCCAGCTTCCGAGGAATTAAAGCTCGTATTAAGGAACCTTACGATTACACCGGCAGAGGCTATCGCACCGATTCAGATAAACGGAGCGTCCCATGTGACTACCTATCTGGAAGGGGAAAACAAGATTTTGATTAATAAATCAGGGAAATCTTCATCTTCACCTGCCGGCATCAGCGTGGCAAAAGGTGCGAAGCTTACGATTGACAGTGAACCGGAACAGCAGGGCTCCATAGAGGTGCTCAATAACACAAAGGTAAGCAAGACGGGTGCAGCAATTGGAGGAAATGTAGGACAGGATACAGGAATCATTCACATCAAGGGGGGAACTGTAATTGCAAAAATGACGGATTACAATCCTAGGGGAGCTGCCATCGGTGCTTCGGCAGGAAAAAGTGTAGAAGAAATACGGATTAGCGGAGGAGTTGTAACTGCAAAAGGTAGTTGGGGTGCCGGAATCGGAACAGGAAGTGCTGATAGCCAGGAAAGAACCGGTAAAATCGTGATAGAAGGCGGAACGGTGAATGCAAGCTCGGAGAACGGTGCCGGAATTGGAAGTGGTATTGGATATGCCCGTAGTAAACCGGCGATAACTGCAGAGATTGAGATTCATGGCGGAATGATTACAGCTTATTCTGAACGGGGAGCCTGCATCGGAAGTGGTTTGGATAGTTCGTCGAAGGTGCTGATTGACGGTGGTACCATATGTCTGGATAAAAAAACGACAGGGTATAGGAAAGTAGCACATATTGGGATGGGAGAAAGTAGTAATACACAGGTACAAACTGATGTGACGATTACGGGTGGAACGATCTGTTTGAAGGAGGCGGATGGATATATACCGCGACCGATCATTTATGGCTGGGAGCAGGTAGGCAAAACGTGGCAGAAGAATAATACAATAAAAGATGGGAACGGTACCCCGGTTTATTACACCACAGCGGATCTGACCGGTATCTATGATAATAATACACTGGTTGGAGATGCAAGTATTGAAGAAAGCTCCTACGGCTTTAAGGATGTCCGGACAGATTCCAGCGGAAAGCTCTATATGTACCTTCCGGCTTCGGAGGCAGTGAAAGCCTCCTTTGGCGGTGTGGAATTTACCGGAAAGGTTGAGGCAGGCAAGGATGAGAATGTATTAGAGCGTGAACAGACTTCTATTGATTATCAACGGGAAGTCCTGAAAAATACGGCTCTGTATGAGCTCGAATATGCGGAATCCAAGAGTGCTGCATCTTGGAAAAAGATCCCGGCAGGCGGCGAGGCGTCTCTGACGGATATTTTGGATAAACAGCCGGAGAGTGTGACCGAGATTACTTTGTATGTGCGAAAGGCAGCTACAGGTTCCGCAGCAGCAGGCGCTGAAACCGAGATAAAGATTCCGGCAAGGCAGAAAAAACCGGATCCGATACGGATAACAAATGTAACGAAAGACAGCTACCTTATTAAGGCTGGGACGGCCGTTTCCGGTTGTGAGTACGGAATTTCAGAATCCGTGGATGGCGAGCTTCAGTGGCAGTCAGGGACTTGGTTTGAGAATCGGAATCCGGCTCACACCTATTATATAACCCTTCGTGTGAAAGCAACAGACAGCAGCTTTGCATCGAAGCCGGCTGAACGCTTGTCGGTGACAACACCGGATATCTTACAGATCGGCGGCTTTGGCCCTGTATCCTTTGAAGCGAAGGGAACCTATGGACAGACACTTTCAGAGATTCCGGTACAGCTGGCAACAGGATTTCAGGTTGTTAATTATAGTGGAGCACCGGTTTCAGGAACATGGAGCTTCAGTGTGAATCAGAGCGGAACGTCCGCTTCCTCCATTTATCCGGAGGTAAAGGGAACAACTGCATATCAGGTAGAATTTAGCCCGGAGGGAGCACCGGAAGGGCAGTATGGAAATAGTTTGACAAGAGACGTGATTCCGGAGATAGCTCCGAAAGAGTTGAGAGCAGTTCTTACGACACCTATTGAAAAAGACTATGACGGAAGTACCGATATCGCATTAAAGGCGACGGTAGAGATAGGTACTCCGGGTCAGGTGTATACCATCAGTGGCCTGAAAGGAAGCTTTGAAGATGCCAATGCCGGAACCGGTAAGGCGGTAACCATTGATTCCTCAAAGGCAAGGGTTGAGACGGGTGAGAGCACAGTGAATCTGCAGAATTACCGTGTGGTATATCTGGCTCAGACGACCGGAACGATCCGTCCGATACAGGGTTCGGTTTCAATCGATCCGCAAGCATGGACCGGAGAAAAAACCTATGGAGATGACAGCTTTTCCTTGACAGGTGTGAAGGTAGTGGGAGATGGGGCCCTGAAGTATGAAAGCTCCGATGAAAATGTTCTCACCGTGGATACACAGGGACAGGTGACCATCAAAGGCACTGGTTCTGCAGAGGTAAGCATCACCATGGCAGAGGGAACGAATTACCTTGGCACAAGCACACCGGCAAAGGGAAGGATCACCATTGAAAAAGGAACACTCACCCTTGCCTTAACGGCTGTGAACCGGAGTACCGGAGTGCAGCAGCCGGAAGGAATTCTCGGAACCTACGAGGATGATTTTGATATCATTGCAAGTATTCAGGGAGCGTATGGTGACAAGCTGCAGGGTAAGATCCGCTTCTATGACAATGGAATTCAGAATCCGGATACGATCCCTGTAGGGGAAGCTGGAACTGCGGTTCTCAACCTGCCAAAGCCGGGAGTCGCATCCGTAGGAACGCATCGGATGACAGCCGAGTTTGATTTTGACACTCATCAGGAGTGGGCGGCCAAATACAAAACGCCTGCTCCGGCTGCATTTACATTTACGATCGGAAAGGTGGCTGCACCGCAGATCACCTGGCCGACGGCAGCGTCGGTGAAGGCGGGAAGTCCTCTGAGTGACTCTGTCTTATCAGGAGGAAGCACCGAATACGGAAGCTTTGCCTGGAAGAATCCGGCCCAGACGGCACAGGCGGGCACCCATAGCTACGAGGTGGTATTTACACCGAATGAATGGGCATCCGCTCGTTATGAGATCGCAGCAATGACCGGTACGGCAGAAGTGACAGCAACGGAAGATAAGCCGGGCGAAACGGAAAAGCCGGGCGAAACAGGCAAACCGGGCGAGACGGAAAAGCCGGGTGAAACGGAAAAGCCGGGCGAAACGGAAAAGCCGGGAGAAACGGAAAAACCGGGTGAAACGGAAAAGCCGGGTGAAACGGAAAAGCCGGGCGAAACAGGAAAGCCGGGTGAAGCAGGCAAGCCGGGAGAAACGGGAAAACCAGGCGAAACAGGCAAGCCGAACGAATCGAACAGAACGGATGATTCAGATGCTTCGGATGAGCCGGAAATACCGAGTCGCAACAGCTCGTCCTCCGGACAGAATAAAACCTCCGGCAGCGGTGCAGTCAGCCACGATTCAGTCAAAGGAACGATCGACAGTATAACAGGAATTATCACAGGAGAAACAAACAGCTTTGCCAATGACGGAAAGAGCCATTGGATGCTGAATGAGCATGGCTGGTGGTTACGCTTTGCAGATAATACCTATCCGAAGGGCATTGTACGTGATTCCGGTGATATTTCGCATAGCTGGGAGCAGATCAACGGAAATTGGTGGGCCTTTGATGAAGCTGGCTATGCCAAGACAGGCTGGTTAAGAGATGAAGATTACAGCGGGTGGTTCTATATGGATCTGGAACGCGGCATGCAGACCGGCTGGGTGCTTCTCGATGGAGCATGGTACTATTTTAACCCGAATTCCGATGGAAAGAGAGGGATGATGTACGCCGGACAAAGGACACCGGATGGATACTATGTAGATAAAAACGGTGTCTGGGACGGAAGAAGCAAGCAGTAAAGCGAGTTTCAAGCCGAACCTCCGTGAGACTTGGCACGTGATTCTGGTCATCGAAGCTGACATGCTTCTATCAGAATCACTGCGCATCTTCGCGGAGAGATGCTCTTGCACTAAGTATAGAATAATCCGGAAGGGATCTGCAGGCTTTGGGAATCCTTCCGGATTTCTATTTATTTACTTATTTTCGTGCCAAAAAAACAACAATTCGTGTGCATTTGCTTGACATGTTGATCTGATTATTGAATAATGAAAGCAGAGCAATAGACTGACTATATGAGCGTATATTAAGTATGAAAAGGAATCAGAAAGGGGCGTTGTGTTAATGAAAAATACACGAAAAGCAGCGGCGGTCTGGCTGGCCATGTCGTTGGCAATATCGACAGCTTTTGGGAATACAGCATGGGGAGAGATCCGGCCGGATACAGGGAATAACCGGTGTGTCCATGTGCATACGGCAGAGTGCTACAAAGATGCAGACGAAACAGCAACTCCATCCCAGATCGGAAAGGAGCCTACGGAATGTACCCACATTTGCAGCGTAGAAAGTGACTGTATACGGGATACAGAGAAGGAAAATAATGGGAATGCAGATGAGAATAAAAACTTAAACGATGTGCCTGCTCAGAACGGGGCAGCACTTTCTGTCAGCACGCCATCCAATGCGAAAGATACCACAACCACAGGTGGAACCGTCACACCGGTTTCACAGACGAAGATCCTGTCATGGTCATGGTTTGATCCGGAGGAAAATCTGCTTGATGGCAGACTGGAACTGACCGGAATTACTGAGGAGGCTCAGCCATCTTTTACAGAGATCACCGAATATTTACCAACGGCCATTATTGCCCGGGTGGAAGAAGGCAAAGACGGCGAAAACGTGGAAGATGGGGAAGAAAAGAATCTGTCAATCACCAACTGGAGCTGCCCGGAGTATGTGCAGGACGAAGAAGGTCGCTGGCCACTGGAAGGCACCTATGAGTTTAAAGCAGAGCTGCCGGAGGGGTATGAGCTGGCAGAAGGCGTGGACGCGCTGGTGGTGGAAGTGTCCGTGGCAGGAGATCAGGCGGCGGTGACGGCTTTAACTACAATTATTAACATAAGTGGAAATGGAGTTGAAAGGACCCTTTATTGGAATGATAGTTCGAATGCGTATGAAGGTAGATTAAATTCAGAGAGAGTTAGTGGTGTAACTGTAGAAAAAGGAAGCGAATATAGATTAATTTTAAATGGGGCGAATTTAGATTATATTTACATAGGCTCAGGAAAATGGACAATAGAATTACAAGGCAATAATAAAGTTGAAGTGCCCAAAGCAAAGAATGGTATAGCACTTCATATTGGGCCATGGACAGATGTCACTATTACCGGTAGCGGTAGTTTGAATGCGGCAGGAAACTTGGTTGGTGCTGGCATTGATGTTCAGGGAACTTTGACAATTAAAAGTGGAACGATTAATGCAAGCGCTGTGGCAGCTTCTGGAACTGTAGATGGAGATGATAGCAGAATAGCTGGAATTAAAGTTGGAAGTCAGGGAAAATTAGAAATTGATGGCGGTTCCATAACTGCAACTGGCGATGGACGAAAAGGTGTATGTGTAACAGGCGAGTTCCAGATGAATGGTGGAGAGTTAACGGCTATTGGACAGTGGGGGCAGGCTTTTTTTGTTGATCAAATCGGAAGTTTTACACTTTCAGATGGAACAATCAATGCATCATCACCTCAAGGGTGGACAGGATTTGCTACGGGATCAAGTGCTGTGATAAAGAAAGGAACATTGAATGCAAATCGTCTGTTATTAGGGGAGAATCAAACCATGACGATAGAGTCTGCTGGAACATTAAAGGTAGACAATAGTATGACTCTAAAAGAGGGAAGTAGTTTGATAAACCAAGGAGAACTTATCATAAATTGTGGGGTTGATGGTGGAGGAACTATTGTAAATGAAGATGGTGGAACGATTAGTGGAAATGGAAGCGTGCCAGATTCTGCAAAACAGACACCGACAGAAATAACAGGCTATACAGCGAAGATAAGCGCTGTATATAGTGAAAATACATTGATAGATGTTCATCAGCTTGCACATATTGATAAACCAGTTAAAGCTGGAGATTTGCAATATGAACTTGTTGAGTATACAGGAAGTGAATCCAAGGGTGTTGGAGTAATTGACTCTAAGACAGGTGAATTGAGAGTAGAAAAGGCTGGCATTTTTAAAATTAAGGTTAAAACACTAGTGAGTGGAATGTATCGGGAAGGTAGTCCGATCGAGATAATATTGATGGTTGATAAAGCAGCTTTTCCTAAGGCATGGACAGTAACTGTAGATGCTGCTAGCGGTGTATATAATGGTGCTGAGGGATATCTGGCAGCTACAATTAAATCGACTGGTATACCAGCTGATGCAAAGTATGAATATCAACTGGCTGCAACACAGGATAGTAATCAGTTGTCAGAAGATCGATGGCTGTCAGAGTGTCCTGTTGTTGTAAATGTGGCAGATTCTGGTCAGTATGTATTTGTAAGGGTTATTACAGATAATTATCAGCCGGGAATATTTGTTTCTTTGAAGCCAGCGGAGATCACAAAACGTAGCCTTAATAAGGATGTAAAAGTAACGATTGATCCAGGCACTTATAATAAAAAACCTCAGAATCCAGAGATTAAGGTGGTTGAGAATTGGGAAGGCTCATTAGGAAGTAAACTAACAAAGGAGGTTGATTATGTAATAGACCACTGGAAAAATGATAATGGTCAAGCTGTTACAAAATTAGAGGACGCAGGAATATATACCGTTTATCTGGTAGCAAAAGGATTAGAGGCTGGAACGACATCTGGAAATTATGATGGAATGGTAACGGCTACGTTTACAATTGAGAAGTGCAAAGTAAAATCACAAATGGAAGGGGGCCCGCTGGACAAAGTTTACGATGGAACTACGAATATTACAGAAGAGCAGAATGTACTTGTTAAGCTTTTCAGTGATACTATTGTACTTGATCCCCAGGATATTCGTCCTGACCAGGTGGAATGGGCGTATCAAAGTGCGGATGTTGGAGAACACTATATAGATGCGACAATCAAAACGTTAGCGGGTGATAAAGTGAATAATTATGAGCTGATAAACGAGACTTCATCACTGAAGGGCGTTATCAAGCCACGTGATTTCGCGTCCATGACGGTATCCGCAGCTCCGCTCACCTACAACGGCACCGAGCAACAGCCGAAGATCAATGCTTCTGTGGAAACCGGTCTTGAAAATGTAAGCCCGGATGCAACATTTACCTACTCGAAGGACGGTGTCAATTACCAGAGTGAGATCCCAGGCTTTACAGAGGCGGGAACTTATCTGGTGTATGTGAAGGCGTCCATGGCGAATTTCAACGACGAAACGAAAACAGTTGCTGTGACTGTGCAGAAAGCAGCTGCTCCAACCGTATCTGCTATGTCAGAATCATACAGCTACAAAGAGACTGGCGAGAGACAGGTGGCATTGCCAGGATTTCCGGAGAACTGCGGAACCATTGGGAGTATCACGGCGCAGATCGTTTCCGATGAGGGACAGATCTTAGATAGTGCGGCAGTGGATGGCATGAATCTGGTACTTCGTCTGAAAGGCAGTTCTAAAAACATGGTTGGCAAGACTGCCCAGGTTGTCGTGAAGGTGGAGACTAAGAATTACGAGGATATTCAGATTCCTGTGATCGTGACTCTGACTGCAGATTCGTCTGACAGTAACTCCAACAACAACTCTGGAAACAATTCTGGCAACAATGGCTCCAATAATGGTAATTCCAATGGCAGCTCCAGTTCAGACGGGGACGGCTCCGATTATGATGATCCGAACGAAAGTAGTGTTAAAGTAACCCCGGATCCGTCCAACAAGGTTACGAAAGACAGTCAGAAGGGCTACAGGAATGTGGAACAGGGCGTCATCACCGGCACAGCCAATCAGACCGTGAACGATGGCTACAGCCATTGGATGAAAGACGCCAAAGGCTGGTGGCTCCGCTTTAGTGACGGTACATGGCCAATGGCCGATCGTACTGGTGCATATCACTGGGAGCATATCAACGGAAAATGGTGGGCCTTTAATGAAACGGGTTATGCTAAGACAGGCTGGTTAAGGGATGAGGATTACGGCGGCTGGTTCTATATAGATCCGGAACACGGCATGCAGACCGGCTGGGTGCTTCTCGATGGAGCCTGGTACTATTTTAACCCGAGTTCCGATGGAAAGAGAGGGATTATGTATGCCGGACAAAGGACACCGGATGGATACTATGTAGATAAAAACGGTGTCTGGGACGGAAGAAGCAAGCAGTAAAGCGAGTTTCAAGCCGAACCTTCGTGAGACTTGGCGCGTGATTCTGGTCAGAGAAGCTGACATATTCCTGCCAGAATCACTGCGCAGGAAAAAATCTGCTAAAATTAAGCTTGTCAAGCGTTTCGGTGAACGCTATAATAAAAAGCATTAATCGGCATCGGAAACAGAAAAGCAATTGAATTGAAAGGATTCGATTGCTTTTTTTAATTTGGCATCCCCATCCCATAATAAATTTATATTACACATTGACTTTTTGAGATAAAGGGACATTCTATTGTGATCCCGACAAGGAACGTTTCTTCCCCGGGTACGAGATCAAGGTCACCGCCATGGTTTTCAAGGATCCTTCGGACAGAGGAAAGCCCGATTCCATGATCGGCTGCTGTGCCCTTTCGTGAGCGGAATGTTTTTTCCTCCGGAAGGATCAGACCATCATATGTGTTTTCAATTTTTAAAAAGTACATGTTGCCTCGAATCTCACCTACAGCCAAAATGCGGCGTTTCCCTTTCGTTTGGCGGCTGCAGGCTTCTACTGCATTATCTAAAAGATTGCCCAGCACCGTACACAGCTCCACGTCAGTAAGCGGCATCGGATCGGGAAGATCGAGCCGCACCTGAAATTCTGTCCCTTGTGTCTGCGCCATGCCGTAGTAGTATTCGATCAGGGCATTGACAACAGGATTTTTGCAGAATGCAACATGGGAGTAGGCTAAAGATGCGGCAACCTGTTCCTCTACCTGTAACAGGAAGTCACAGATCTCCGTCTGTCCATGCTCCGAGGCCATGCGGTCTATGGCACGCAGATGATGTTTGATGTCATGGATCAGCCTCCGATTTTCCGCTGCGGCCTCAGAAAGCTGACGGCTGTATTCGGTCTGCATAGAAAGCTGACGGATGACCTGCTTACGCTCCTCCTGAAAGATCAGGCTGTTTCCGTATCCTTCTACCACATCGTGCCAGAGAGAGTAACCGATCGCTGCTGCGATAAAGAGGCTGCCCCACTCCACAAACCACCCGCCGATGACCGGCTCATATACCGGCAGAAGCCGATCCCATATAAGGGCGCAGGTGGCGGCGGCTGTGGCATAGAAGATCGGTCTGCGTCGCTTTTCTCCCCGGTGGATGGCAAGAATGGATATGATAAGAAGATAGAGTGCCGATGCCGCTTTATAGCAAAAGACGGCTGCCGAGAAGAAACGAATGGCTCCAAGGGAAAGGCGGGAAGCCATCATACCATATCCCAGTGCATATATAAGGAAGGCAGTGCCTGCTCCGTTACTGATGGCGGAAAGAAGGAAGCCCGGGCGGCAGATCCGGTTTTGCAGAATTATGATCAGCAAGGTGACCAGATAGATACAGAACAGCTCGAGCGTATACCAGGGGAAGACAGGAAGTGCCATCAGCATGTGGAGTGCAGGATAAGAGGACAGACCACACATAGCAAGGCAGATAAGTCCAAACAGAAAGGCATTTTTCTGTTTCATCCGGTGACTGAAGTAAAAAGACAGCAGGGCACAGACGAAGGTAACTGTGCAGCTGAACAGGCAGAATGCAAAACGGATCCCCCGGGAGGTATTTACTGCCAGCATCGTCCCAAAAGCAGGCGGATAAACGATCCCGCCATAAAAGTGGTCATAGTTGCTGACCGCTATGGTGAGTGTGACCGGCTTTCCTCCATAAAAAGTGACCATTCGGTTTTGAACCAAAGGGATCCTTTGCTCCGGATCTCCAAGCTGCAGGATCCGGTCATGGTCGAGATAAAGGGTATAGGAAGAAAATACTTCCGGGAGTTCAATGGCATACGCCTCTTTCCGTTCCGGCAAAAAGAAGGTCATCCGGTAAGTTCCGCAGCCGTAGGGAGAGGAATCTGCCGAACTGGAAAAATTGCTCATCTCGCCAATGGAAAGATAGCGCATATAGTGGTCGGAATCCTGTATTTCTTCCGGAGTCAAAAGAGCATCCGGATAAAATTCCCAGCCGGATACCAGAAATCGTACCGGTGACTTTTTCAGATCATTCTCGGAGAGAGCCAAAATGCCGTTTGCCGCCTGGATCGTATTCTGACTATATTTATTATCGAAATGATACAGTCCAAGAAAAAACAGGGATGAACACAGGCAGACGATACATAAGGCAGCATATTTTCTTATTGCAGAAGACATCTGCTATTTCCACCTCCTACGCAGAAAAAGTACACCGGCGGACAAAAGAAGCAGGGAAGCCGGGAGCAAAAAGAGCAGAGGGGATCTGCCGCGCTCGGCGTCGGCAGTCAGAGCCGGGGAATCAGGATCCTTCCCGTCTGCCGGGGCCGAGGACCCGGAATCCTTAGCGGCAGTCTGGGTCGAGGAATCAGGATCCTTTTCGCCTGCCGTAGCCGAAGACTCGGAATCCTTAGCGGCAGTCCGGGCCGGGGAATCAGGCTTCTTTTTGGCTGTCTGTGCCGGGGAATCAGGATCCTTCGAGGCTGCCATGGTGTAGGTTCCGGTATGATCAATCGGAAAGGAAGCGGCTTTTGCTGCATCATCATAGTCGGAAACCGGGATTTTTATGCCGTTTTCGTCACAGAGATATAAGCTATCCGCTGCCGTCTCTTGCGGATAGGGCAGCATGACAGAGGCACCCGGCAGAGAGTCAAAGGAAACTCCGTTGATGCAGAAGGAAAAAGAAAAACTGCGGTCAGAGATTTTTTTGATGATGACCTCAATCTGATCGTTATTTTGGATGTCCTTTGGTAAAGAAGCTCTTGGGACGCGGATGGTGATGCCCTGTTTGGAAAAGCTTGCTTTTTGTCTTCCCGTTTGAAGCATCATCAATAAGCGCGTGCCGGAGATCCGGTCAGTGGTATCATCAAAAAATTCGGTAAAGGCTATTTCGGAGGAGGAAGGCTCTTTAGGATCTGAAGCCGCCTCTGCTTTAGAGAGCGGTTTCATAGAGGAGGCGTTCTCTGTCCGGTCGGTTGGAGCGTTTTCTCGATCGGGATTCTCATCCTTGTTCTCGTCCCCGTTCTGTTCAATCTTCTGATCAATGTTCTGTTCGGGCGGAGGCTGTGTGATGCTGCCAGGCGGATTTCCTTTTGCGTCCCCTCCATCGCGATCACCCTTATAATACCCCTCAAGGACAAGCTCATCTGAGTAAGTGAAGGACAGGATGCCGGTCTGTCCGCCATCGTAATCGACCTGAAGACGGTAGCTGTTACCCGATGTCAGCAGATACGTTTTGATCGAGAGCATTTCCTTCCCTGCATAAACGCCATCTTCCAGCTGTTTCCATGGTTCATCGTTTTCGGATAGCCATACGTTGATCTTATCCGGATCACCCGGCGGTGTGACCCATGGAAAGCATAGATTTCCTCTGGCAGCTATAACACAGTTGATATCCGGTCTGCCGGGGGCCTGTATAGAAACGGGGATCGATATTTCCGGGAAAACGATCCCGTCCGCAAATTCCGTATTTTCAGGTGCGGCAAGCCGTCCCTTTGCCTGATACAGTCCCACAGTATCGAAATCAATATCGGAAAGATCCCATTCCACCAAAGCGGAATAGCTGATTTTGTTTTCTGTATAGCATTCCAGATGATGCGGGGAAAAACGAAGCAGATGGTTCAGCGTTTCTTCTGTACTGCCCTGTGGAAGTGCAAAAGCGTCCGTATAAGGATACCATTGTTCTATGGAAATAATGACAGCAGGAGGTGTTTTTTCTACATGGACGGAAATCACAAGCTCCTTTAATACATTTTCGCCAAAGCAATATCCCTCCGGCAGCTCGATCCTGCCGGTAGCGGCGTAATCCCCCAAAGTGGTCTGGTCAATGGCCGAAAAATCCCAGCAGACGGAAAATCTTTCAGACCGGCTTTCATTATTTTCAATTACAGTGGCGGAAACCGTTTGGTATTTAAGGGCAAAGAGATAAATGGGTTCCATGTCATCGTCGGAGGGGCTGCTTTTAAGGGGCAGCGTAAAATCCGGCAGGGCGAGAAGCTCATCTTCATTTTGTATTTTTGTGATCCTGATCTTATCGGCATCTGATGAGGTGGCAGTCTGAAAGGCAAAGGCGGATATGCTGCCGATGAAACAGAAAAGGCAGGTCAGACAGCAGATCAGACAGAAGACGGGAAATCGTTTTTGTTGTGTCCGCTTTATTATCATACAATTCCCTCCATTCCGGAGAAAACATACCGGCGGTAGACCTCACGCAGCTGTTTTCTGTTTCGGAGGGAGATCGGAAGCTCCTCTCCGTTTATCAGACGGAAGGTCTGACTGTCAACCTGGCTGATATAATCCATGTTGATTAAAATGCCGCGATAGCAGGCCAAAAAGCGTTTGTCCTTTTGCAGCGCTGCCGTTACCTCCTGAAACCCTCCGCTCACCGGTATCACTCGTTCCGCCGTATGGATCCGTGTCACACGGTTTTGATGGTCTATGTATAAAATCTTATCGGTGGGAAGCTTTAGCGTCTGTCGATCAGCCATAACCGAAAGCGTCATGACCTCGTGGGGCGATTTTAGCTGGCACAGTTCCATTGCTTCTTCAAAATCTGCCTGATGGCTTGAAAGCGGCTTCAGCAGATAATAGCTGGCGGACAGGCTGTACCCCATCCGGGCAT
>PVMN01001628.1_pt1 | contig 29337 bp, 29 predicted proteins | sample 1853401 | NCBI WGS metagenome assembly PVMN01 (sample SAMN08533510, study PRJNA380276) | Human gut metagenome, whole genome shotgun sequencing project.
CCGTCCACAAAGGGCGGCATTATTTTTAGTCGGGTACTGGATATGGAGCATTTACGGAGTATCATTAAAAGTGTCATTGGAAAACATCAGGCGCCAAATCCACCCCTGAAAAGGAAAAACGCCTGGACCCGATGTTCAGGTATCCAGACGTTTTTGAAACCACACAAATTGATTTATTGATTGGAAATAATATTCAGCCCGGAACTATCAGGTTCTGGGTGAAGTTGTAGCCGGAACATCTTCAAGAGAAGCGCCCTTTGCTACTACGAAGGTTACATTTACAGCACCGCCGAATGCAGGAAGTGCGATTGCAACCGTACCGTTCTTAATAACTACAGGTACAGCTACCCATGTACCGTCAGCTCTCTGATATAATGCCTGAATGGTTTCCCCTTCAGCCAGTGCAGTGCCGCCAAGGATTTCTGTCAGCGCAAATGCTGCGGAAACAGATCCGTTCTGAGCAACTGCTTCACCAGAAGCTGTTGTCAGGCCAACTGTGATGTTGTTAACAACATTCAGATTGCCCTTTGTGTCTGTCAGAGACAGAGCACTCTTGCCGGTAAAGTTAACTACCTGCATTTTGCTGGAAGCCAGTGCGGCAACCAGAGATGCTGCTGCTGCCTGAGCCTGCTCTGCTGTAGAAGGTGCTACCACCATTGCTACTGCAGCAGGATCTACAACCTGTCCGCTAGCGGTCTTGAAGGTTGTACCAGGAAGAACTGCTGACTTTTCACTGTTAACAGTTGTAGCCTGTACTGCAACATTGTTGCCTGCTGTGCCGACAGTAGGGTTAACTACTACCTGCGCAACGGGCTCTTTCTGGATGGACGGGCTGGGAGCCGCCATCGCGGTCATGCTCATAGAGCATGCGAGAATTACTGAAAGAACAATTGCCACTTTCTTTTTCATGTCAATCATCCCCCTTTCTTAGTTTTTGTGTGTGGCTTCTATATATCAACGTCCGGCTGCCCGGACGCTAATACCAATATTTAACTGCCTGACGCAGTGCCGGGTTGGGTCACCTCGTCGTAAAAAATCTTTAAAATCAATTCATACAGGGCGGTGTCATCCTGGTAAAATTCTTCAAACACTTCACCCATTTCCACATGCCCTTCCATTGTATAAATGTCATTTTCATCAAAACTGTATGATAAAGCCTGTCCGGCCAGATATACCGCCTCATCGGCAGAAATATCCGTTACCATGTATGGCAAAACCTGCGTATATAGCTTCAGCGGAAGCGTCATATCCTGCTTCACCGCCGCCTTGGCCTGATTCACAAAGCCCTGCAGATAAGTCTTCTGGCGGATCAGACGTTCATCCGCGCTCTGGGCTACCCTGGTGTCTCTGTATTTTATGTAGACATATGCTTCCTCTCCCTGCAGATGGATTCTGTCCCCTGCCGACCAGTTATAGCCATAGCCCTTCCCGTTGATTTTCATTCCCACGCCTGCCAGGGATTCCGGAATGGTAACCTCCACGCCTCCCACGGCATCATTGATAGTACTTATTACGCTCATATTCAGTGCGCAGTAGCCGTGAATCGGCAGCCCGTAAAACAGGTTGGATACAGCCTCCACCGTATTTTCACAGCTCTCCTCCAGCCCCTCGCCGTAAGCATGGGCAAGCGCAATCTGCGCCACCTCTTTTCCCGCATATAAGCCATTGGGATCGAAGGTTTTTATTTCAGTCATGGTATCACGGTTGATACCGATGATATTAATTTTCTTATCGCCGGGATCCAGCACCGCCAGGAACAGCGCGTCTGCCTGCCCGCCTCTGTATAAATCCTTGGAGGCCTTTACCTCTCCCGTTTTATCAATTCCCATGCACAAAAAGGTCAGGACATCGCTTTTATAGGCATATGTTTTCCCGTTATAGCGGATACTTCCCGCCTCCAGCGCCTCATCCGCATCATTGCCCGACACATCCGACGCAGACGCAGCCTGCTGCATCTGTTCAGGAACCGCTTCCTGCTTCTCGGCAAACGCGCTTTTCCCATGACTGTCCATCCAAAAATAGGCGATGAGTACAATCAGGGCCAGCATGAGCAGAATGCCTGCAGCTATCAGTACGCCAATGCCGAACTTCGCGGCACCGGACATTTTCTTTTTTCTTCTTTTTTTCTTTCTCTTCTTCTGTTCCATTCCTGCCATCTGCCTTTCCAGGCCTATTCCGTTACCAGCACAGCCTGCACAAGATAACGCTTGTCATCCTGCCCCGTCACTCCGGTGGATAAGGTTATAATCTTGTTTTCAGACGTCACCTCCACCGAATCATCGATAAAGGCATCCATCGCCCGAATCGCAAATACATCCTCCAGGTAATTGGAAAAAACAAGCTGATCCCAGAAATCATAGGTGGCAATCAAATGCCGGTCATCATAGGTATAAGCGGCAAAAATTTTATAGGTCAAAGTTTTTCCCGCCGTGTAAATTTTTATCTCACGATGGGTATCAAAAAAATCCCTGTCCTGGAACTGATGGAGCTTGCCGAACATTTCATCCCTGTTGCGGCCATAAATAACCGTGTTGGGATCGGCAAAATCCGTATTATTGTAATACTCCGTATAGATGCTTCCGTTGTCATCCTCTTCCCCGTAAATATTATGGGTCAGATAAAAGGTTTCATCCTCCGCAGACTGCAGTATGGGGAAGCTGATATCCGTGCCGGTGATTTCCAGCCAGGCATAAGCCTCCGGATTGATTTGCTGCAGGGCGGCTATGTCGGTTTTATCGCCGGCGCTTTTAAAATCTTCCAAGGCAGTCTCAGCCGGCGCCGTGCTTTCTTCAGGCTGGACGGCAGTGCTGCCGCAGCCGACAAGTACGGCTGAAAGCAAAATCAGAGTCGTTAGCAACAGGCAGTTCTTTTTTCGTATCATTTTATCTTTACCTTTGTCATATAATGTATTGTGGGGATATTATTGTGGTACTTCATTGTAAAAAAGGTCAATTACCAGCTGATAAAGTGCATTATCATCCACATAAAAGGCTTCGTTTCCTTCTTCGGTTTTGGATTCTCCCGCCAGATTGTGCACCTCACCGCTGAACTTATAAGCAGCGGCTGTTGAAACAAGATAGGTTACCTCGTCCGCTTTGATATCCGTCACCATGTAAGGGCTGAGCTTCTTAAACAGTGTAAGAGGCATGGCAACATCCGCCTTAAATGCAGACTTGGCCTGGCCTACAAACGACTGGATATACTGTGTCTGACGTTCCAGCCTGTCGCTGCTTCCGTGGGAAGCATTCACATCTTTATATTTCACATACCAGAATGCGGACTGTCCTTCCAGCTTCAGCGTCTCTCCCTGCTTCAACAAGGGATCCACTTCCGTCAAATCCTGCAGACACTGCACCTCTACCCCTCCGATAGTATCATTAATCGTAGGGATGGCATCCATACTGATGGCCACATAGCCATGTATGGGCAGCTGGTAAAACAGCTTAGAAACTGCTTTTTCCATCAGCTGTGCGCTCTTGGCCTTGCCGTCGCCATAGGTATACTGCAGGGCGATCTGTGTCTTAATCGTATTCGCATAAGCGCCGGGCTGGGAATATACATCCACATCTGCAATCGTATCCCGGTTAACCGCAATCAAATCCACTTTTTTCGTATGCGGATTCATCACCACCAGATAAATGGCATCCGCCTGGCTGTTGCTGATACCGCTGCCTGTCTGCGGTGAAGTACTTTTCTTATCAATGCCCAGGACCAGGAAGGTCATGATATCGTCATTATACTCATATACCTTACCGTTGTAGCCGACCCAGCCGTCCTGCCACTGCTCCACCTTATCCATTACGTTCAGATCCGTGGACAGCGACGGTGACGGGCTTGTTGCCTTACTCATAATACTGTTCTTTCCCATAGCCCTGACTACGATAAAACCAGTGCAGCATACCACCAGAATCACGCAGATTACAGTCACCACAGCCATAATTCGGGCTTTTTTCTTTCTGCGCCGTCTTTTCTCCGCTTTCTCCGGATTCAGAATCTCTTCTTTCTCCAGATCCGCTTTACTCATTTTTTCCATAGAATTATCCTCATTCGTTATTTTGGTTTTCCTGTCTCCTTATAGCTTATCGGCATTTTTAAACAGAACTTAATATCCGTTTAAAACAGGAGTTCAGGGCACAAAAAAATCATCTAGCTCCGCTTTCGGAAAAAACGGCCAGAACGGTTTTAATCAGGATTTTAATATCAAGGCCGACAGACCAGTTATCAATATACTCAACATCAAGTCTTACGATTTCTTCAAAGTCCGTTATATCACTTCTGCCGCTTACCTGCCACATACCAGTCAGGCCGGGACGGAAGCTGAGCCTCTTCTTATGATAAGACTGATAATGCTCAAATTCATCCAGCGTCGGCGGTCTTGTCCCAACAAGACTCATATCGCCTTTTAAAATGTTAATAAACTGTGGGAACTCATCCAGGCTGGTTTTCCGCAGGAATTTTCCCACCTTCGTAATACGGGGATCATCCTCCATCTTGAACATCAGGCCGTCCATTTCATTCTGGGCCATGAGTTCCTTCTTCCGCTCCTCCGCATCAATGTACATGGAACGGAACTTGTACATCTTAAAGATACGACCGTTGCGTCCCACCCTCTTCTGCGCAAAGAATATCGGGCCGGGAGAATCCAGCTTAATTAACGGAGCGACAAAAATAGTCAGGATAATAAGAACTATCGTTCCCACCAGCGCTCCTGCAATATCGATAAGGCGCTTCAGCATGAGCTGTCCGAAAGGCGCCACCTTATTGGCATAGGTTACGGTATGGAACTGGCCGAACTGGGAAAGGATACGCTGCGGCGCCTCATCCAGCTCCAGGACGGGAATCTGCAGATGGATGGTGAGTCCCATAGCTGCAAGATTTTCCATATCATTTTTCCGCTCTTCCTGGGTTTTCCTGTCGGCGCAGATGATTACTTCATCCAGGGATGCGGTCAGGCAGTAGTCCACAAGCTCACTGCTGGAAGCAACTACTGGAATGCCGCCTACTTCTTTTCTGTCAGGGGTTCCTTTACTTTTACTGCTGCTGTTTTCTTTCTTTCCGCTGTCAAGGAGTATGATGCCTTTGATGGCATAACTGTAGTCCTTGCTGTTTTTCATTTCGGAAACGAGCAGGTCTGCTTCATCGCTGGTAGCTACCAGCAGAAGCTGTCTGGCATTGCCGGCCATACGGTAGAATACCGGCAGGTACTTCTTATACAGCTGATGGACGATGAACATCAGCAACACATCTATCAGAACGAAGTAAAACAATACTTTTCTGGAATACTCGTCGATAACACGGGTGAAATACAGGGCAAAGGTAGCGCCGGCCAGGGTGACCAGATTGAGTTTGATGATTTCAACCAGTTCCTGGAACGGCCCGCGCAGAAGCATCTGCTTGTACCAGTTCTTAAACAGGTTGATTATCAGAAAGACCACCAAAAAAATAGCAATCAGAACCTTCATATCCATCGGGTTGTTTAGACCTTTGAAGAACTTCTGATGCCGGATGTAATTGGCAATGCCCAAGCTAAGTACAAGGACAAGGCAGTCTATTGATATTATTATGAGATTTTGCAGGTTAGACTTTTTCTGATACATATTCCTCCAGGGGGCAGGCGGCGCGTTTGGGGCCGGGTTAGAAACCGTGTTAAGGTTGGGAACCTTTTGTGTGTTTGTGTAATGCGGTTTGTGCTGCAGTTAAAGTATGGTTAAATCCGACATAATGAAGATTAATGAAAGTTATGTGTTGGATATAATCAGTGCTTAATTTAAGTGTGCGCTGCGGCCTGCTTTTGTATTTAATTTTTATTTCCCTGTGATGGGAAATTTTTTCTTGTTCTAAAATAATGAAGAGAATTTATGCTGCATTTTTATGGCATTTTTGTTAATTGTGTGATGCAAACTTTCTGATGTTCTAATGATATTATACCATATCCGCTCTGCAAATATGGGCCTCCGGCGGAACTTGGCACCTGATTTTCTGCGTCCATTGCAGAAAACAGTATACACAGATATAATATCGGATGCGCCGATATTATTTCGTACTCCCTGGGGCAGTTTTATTTATATTACTTTCCGGCGGCCGGCTGGCTATGCGGCGCAAATGATATAGCAGAAAGGTTATGCAGATACAGCCTAATATGCCGAAAAGAAAGCTTTCAAGGCATTCCAGGAAGGAATAGTGCCTTCCTGGGATAAATATTTTCATTTTTTCTGTGAAATACGATATTATAAACAACATAAGAGTGGTTCCAAGGAACCGGTTCCTGGCGGCAGTTTTGCGGAAGGTAAGGTGGATTGACCAGCTTCCAGTAAGGCCGAGCAGGAAAAATAACAGAGCACGTCCAATCTGCCTGATGTAATAGGTGATTGTCAGGATTGCTTCCTCGGAAGGAAGGGCTGTCATTGTGTTGGTTACCTGGGATACCAGGGGTTTCTCCAGGGCCTTTGTGGCAGTGCCGGTTTGGAAGGACAATGTTAATGTAACCAGCAGGATTATTGTAAAAATGGCCCACATTGTGGGTGGCAGCCATTTGGGAGTATGACTTGGGACTTGGGGTTGGTTCATATTGTCTTCCTTATTATATATAGGTACATATCGCAATGCTCAAATATGGGAATTACGAAAATATGTAAAATTTCTGATTATTAGTATATGATGTTATGTTCTATTATGTCAATAGATTTTACGGCAAATCAAATGGTGGTTTGACTGGTTTTTATTGGTAAATGTTACAAGGGTTGTTACTTAGTTTTTTAAAACTGGTATTTTTTATACGTTTATTGCTCTATCTTGGATACTATAGCATAGTTGGGAGAAAAATTCTAGGGGGGAGATTAAAATTGTTGGGGAAATGTAAGGAATGGTAATGTTATAGTCACCATCTTTTTCCGAAAAATACTAAACTGGCCTGTCCACAGGTTGACGAGTATAATTACAATATCGGAACAGGAAGTCGAATATCTTTCCTTAAGTCAGCTCAGGGGCAGCAAACTGTATCAGGAATTACAATTCGTACTTGTAAAGTACAATAACAGCACGGCTATTTTGGTATGCTCCAACCTGACATTAGATCCGGCTCTTATCATTGAAGCCTATGCACACCATTTCAAGATTGAGTACATGTATATTGCCTTGGTAAATGCGAACTGAGATATAAACCAGTTAATCAGTTTAAATTTTTCTTTTGTGATAGTTGAGGCATGGTTTTTGATGCCATCCACAGGATCTTCAGTAGTTGCTTCAATGTAATGCTAAATTCCATATTGTCATCACTGACCGCAATTCCATTCCACTGCAACTGCTGTGTTGACCAACACTCAAATATCCTTCCTTGTAATTTCTTTATATATGATGCCAAGGTTATCCGGCATTACCTGCTGATTCAGCTATACTCAGCATAATCCTCATTGCTTAACAGGCCAATTCAACAGAGGTTCTCCAGCCCATTGATTTCCTTATTCAGTCGCTTACACAGTTTGCTGTCATTTACAATTGCTTGAATTCAGTATTTACGATCGTAATCATGCTCACTTGGTTCTTTTGATGTATTTCCCATACAGATTTTCCTCCCTTGCTTTATCTCTGTTTTTTGTTCAGTGCCTGTATCAGCAGCTCCACCTGTATACCTGTCAAAAATGGAGTCTTAATGGTAGATGCCCAATAAAAATTTCTACCAAGTATATTTTTGATTTCTGTTGGAGACAATGCCGGTAACTCAGCTGCATTTCCAGAAAAATTCTTCGGGGTAATCATCTCTACCTTCCTATAAGCTTCATCCTTGTCAGCATTAGTACACTCATCCGTCAAGACTTTTCCTATCGCAATGACGCCTCTCCCTTTGGAGTAAAACAGTGCGTAATCCCCCTTATTGAAAGAACGGATGTATTTTCTTGCGTCTCCATATGCAGATATTTTGTTCTGTGATATCATTTCACCTTCATTCTTGCCGGAATACGTTCTGTTGGTATCAAACATAATTCCTTTGCAGCCTGCAAACTGAATCTTAGAATTCTCTACCTCAGTCAGAAATTTCACCCAATGTAATACACTCTCCGGAATGATATGAACTTTCGCCGGATCTGTTGCAAAATTGAATATCGTTTCTGCTTTCACTTCAAACACATACTCATATTTATCTAAGTTGTCAATACAGCCCTCTGTAGTCAATAGGTATGTTTCGCCCTTCAATGATGCATAATTTTCTGCATCCAGATTTATCGTTCCCTTTTTAGCTTGAATATAGATATGCTTTCTGTTTGTATCCTGCGGGTCAATCAAAACACATTCATAGTTTGGAGTTGAAATCTTATTAGTTGAAGGAATACAGATATAACCCTTTGTATCATAAAGCCACAACGCCAATAAATCCTCCACATCTTCCGGTTGCAGTAAATTGTAAAAGCAGCCTTCTGACAAAGTTAAGTCCGGACTCGGATACATATACATGTCTCGATTAATATCATGAACTTTATTGTAGAGCAGCTGGCTATATTCTTTCACGCCTTCTTTGTTCACTCTTTGCAGTGTAAAACCTCTGATAAACGCTGTTGCTATCGCCCCTGGCACTGCTTCCTCATCTGCCGTATCAGATGCTGGATACCAATCAATGTTTGTCAGCTGATTAGCTGCATCAATGGCTACGGCTGACTCATTAAATTTCCAGACGCTATCTGATTTTACTCTTGCAATGTAATACTTTCCTTCCCGCGTCCGCATCCAAAGTAAGTCTTTTACTTTTACATCTTGTACCATACGGCAAACACTATCAAAATTCTTATACTCTGTTTTTGCAAATTTACAGTAATCTTCAAATTTCTGTATTCCTGCTCGGTCTGCCTGAGTTAAATCACGCAAGCTCCACCCCATTGCTGCAACATGATTTTGAATGCAATATGATGCTATGTTGGCACCACCTGTGTTTACTTGTAATCTCCAAACAGCCATTCATATCCCTTCCAAATTGTCTATTTTTATTATTCAAGACTTCTATCTATACGATGTTGGGGGCGAATAAAAGATTTTCGACCACTCAAATTCTATAGTACCTTGAAAATTTCACGCATTAAGCATTTTTAATGATTGCTGACGAGTAACTATTCAATCATGACTGTAAAATCGTTCTTTCCAGTGTTAGTCGAAGCTACCATACAAAAGTTCATCAGTAATACCTTTGATTTTAACAGTTCAAAAGTATTTCTGCCATACATTATCCGTTTTATCAGTTTTATCTTTGTAACACTTCCTTCAGCTAAACCGTTATTATAATCGTACCGTATGGCGTTGCCAACTGCTTCATAATCCCTTTTTAACCCTTCAATATATGATTTCAGTTCAGCTATATTGTCAATCGATTCTGCATCTATAATCCAAGTATTCAGTTCCTCTGGTTTCTTAGAAAATACTATTCTGTTAAATTCTTTGACTAGATGATATAAGGAAGCCAGTTCCGGATATCTTTTCAACACTGCTTCATATTGATTCTTGGTAATTAACTTTACCTCCTCCAGATTTTTATATACTAACTGAGACAAGCTTTTCCTATATACATAATCATTAATTTCGGTATTCTCAGATGTCCCCGTCACAGTATTCTTATGTGCTCTTTCTTTCTGCATGTACATTCTGATTGCTGCTACACTTCCTGAATAGCCTTTCTGTTTTATGTATTGATAAATCTCATCATATGTTTTTCCTTTGCTCCGCATATCAACAACAAATTTTTCATAAGGAGTCAATTTTCCAGGACGTTTGCAATTATAATGACCATTAATTGGTGAATACTTCGGATCCAGATAGTTCTGAATAGTTTTCCTGGTGTGATGTGTTTCTGCCGCAATTTCGGAAATAGTTTTTCCCTCACTGGATAGTCTTTTGACTAACTCTATTTCTGCCTGTTTTTGGGCAATTGCTTCCTGATGTTGGCGTTCCCTTACGATAGCCCTGTCTTCTGGAATTTCATCCTCAAGAATAGACAAATAGGTTGAAATTGTTCTCTCTCCTGCGTGGAGTAAATAGGCAATTTCTTGTGTCGTATATCCTTCTTTGTATTTCTGATGAGCATATCTAATCCGTTGAGCCCTATTCGATGTATTATATAAAGCTTTTCTTTCGTCTGTTATCTCTTTTTCTGCAGGTATCTCAACACGTGAAGGAAAGGTATTCTTTATGTAACTGTCGATGATTTCTGCAAGATTTTTTATTAGATGAAATCGATCGGTTACCTGAATAGCATCAGGATGTGATTCTCTGCCGGCAGAGGCGTATGTTGATGCTCCATCCCGTGATATCATCTGTATATTTGGATATGTCTTTAACCATTCACAGACTTCTTTTGTATCACGGGGCGGAATAATATCAATAACACGATGCGTATCCCAATCAACCATTACCGTTCCATAGGTATAACGTTTTTTTAGTGCAAAATCATCCACACATACTCTCGTAATCTTAGACTTATCCACAATGGGTGGCATTTTTTTAAGCATCTCACAAATAGTACTTTTGCTGACAGTAATACGGTTTTCGCTTAACAACTTGCTGGCTCCAACAGGGCTTAACTCTGATGAGGTTTTCAGAATTTTATCTTCCAGGCGCTTCGTTTTTCTTCCATTTTTTTCTACAAAGACATGTTGTTCTGAAAATGATGTGTGGTTGCATTCCGGATTCTGACAAAACATTTTCCGTCCATTCACTATTAATACGGTTTGTTTATCATGTAGCGGAATATCCTGTATTTCACGTGTATAATAAGAATGAACCCTATCTGTTTTGTGTCTGTAATAAGGACATTCCAATTCTATTAATGTAGATTGAATAGTAAGTATGATTTTATCTTTTTTTACTTTACAATCAATCAGTTCGTAATTTTTATCTAATTCTTTTAACTAAAACTCCATAATCATTCCGTCCCTTCATATATGTGTTTCCATATATTAAAAGAATAGAACTTTTGGGCGATAAATTCAACATAAATCGGAAAGAGCCGATTTGATGCTTACTTGGTCATTTCTTCCCGACTTTGAATGGTCAATTCCGCCCGGCGCTAACAACGCTAATAAATTTAAAAAAGTTATTTCAATTGTTTTCAATCATTCACCACTCCTTAACACTAATAAGTATAGTGTTCATAAATATTAGAGTTTCCCCTTTATAATTCTCTTCACTGTTCCTAAAAAAATCTCTTTGTTCATCGTTGCAGAAGAAAATTTTGCAGCTGTGTTCATGATGGTATGTTTATATTTTGGAACAAATCTGCCAAAAAGTCGAAGTGCTAAAATTCTATATTTCATTGTTACCCTACGTGAAAAATGATATGGTTGGTATAATGCAAAATCTTCTATAACTTCAGCATTTTCTTTTATAAAAATATATCCTTTTTCCTTCGCATCATTTAAAACCATATCAGCATTTCTATTTCTGCAAAATACTATATTCCGCCCATCCTTTTCAGAAAATGAAGGTTTATTATCTGGACCCAAATACCAAAAATCTGCACAAGCTATATCTGCATTTTCTCCAATACCATCCATACAATATTTGCATATTTTTTTTACATCTCGTCCTAAATATTTTCCCCATGCTTCTTCATATGTCATTTGATGTTTATTACCATCAATGTCTATAGCAGTAGTATATCCCGGCCATCCATTTCCTCGCCAGCGAAATGTACTAAGTTTTCTTTTGTCACATCCGACTGCTTCCAATAATTTATCATTAGCGTTATCCGAAGGTATACCGGCACAGAAAAAAGCCATTGTAAATACAATTTGTTTTTCTATATTCTTATTCACATTCCTAATATATCTTTTTAAAGCTGTAACATCACAAGGCTTACCAATAAATGCATACTTCTCCCCATCTTTCAACACTGAAAGTAACTTTATAAGTGGTGAAGATGCACAATATCTTGAACCCATATTTTTTACAACATCTTCTTTTGTCCGACTCATATACGTTTCAGTTTCCATCGGCCTTGTTTTGTTAACTCCTGTATGAATTATTCCATCTACTTTTCCTTCTTCTAAAAGATAAATCGCAACTGCAGTTAATATCCCTCCACTTGATGCATCATGTCTTATTGTAGGATCCATTGAAAATCCTTCATAAAGTCCAGCATATTTCCCCCATAATTCAAACTCCTCGCATTCGTCTGCATAGTAAAAAACAGGGCATATTTTCTCATATTCTTGGTTTTCTAATACTTTTGGAATTATAAAATTATTTTCATCTCTTTTCAATTCAGCACACATTGTTGAATGGCATAGTCCACACCCAGTACAACAGTTTTGAATATATTGTTCTCTTTTCAATTTATATTCTCTCCTTCGCTACTTTAATGGCAGTTTGAGTTACCCCTTACTTTTTTTAATGTTTTCGAAAAATCATCTAAAAACATGCTCTGCAATTCACTGAGTTTATTTCTTCCAGGGATTTCAAGTTCGATTAATTTATCTTTGATAGTAATATAATTTATTGTCTTTAATACTGCCTCTTCCGTAGACAGTTCTCTTCCATTTATAATATATGGATATTTTAAGTCATTATATACACCTTCAAATTTTCTTGAATATGCAAATGGTATTACTGGAACACCAGATGAATAAGCCGCAATAGATGCATGCATTCTAGCTGCAATTAATAAATCCATATTAGCAATATAGTTTTTCACATCCAACGCTGTTTTAAAATCATTTGGAAAAATACAATTGGGAAATTCGTCCATCAATATTCTAATCGCTTTACTATCATTTTCAAAAAACTCTTTACCTTCTCGAAAATCACACAGTACATGCGGAATTAAATGAACCTCATAGCTTTCCTCACCCAAAAGATAATCAATAATCTTTCTGCAATACTTGCAATAATCAGCAGTTAATCCAAAATTATTTTTTTGTGCTACACAGTCATCCCATAGAAGTCCTGAAACATTAATACCTATTTTAATTTTTTTGGACTGCTGTTTATCTGCTTTATACGGTAATGCAAATGCAAGATCTAAAGTATTAACAAGATTTTTAGATACACCTAATGATGTCAGATACTCATATGACATCATATCTCTTGTGTATACCTTAGCTGCTTTTTTTATGACATGTTTAGCCCATTTTTTTGCCCACGTAGTCGAAAACGGGCCATATGTTTGTGGCATTAAGATAAATGGTACCTTTGAATATACCATAAATGTTTTCACAAGATTTGTTTGTATAAACCATTCTTTCCCATAAATATCAGAAAAGCTATCCCCATGAGTGATATCTAACACTGCAGTAGCATCGCTCATTTCCTTTTTAACCTGTTTCCAAAATTTATACCTTTTCACTCTCATTCTAATATTTTTAAACTTAATATTCGGATATATGTTCGGAAATTCTCCCATGGAATCGTGAATATTGATATTCACAACCGTAAGTGGTTTTAGTGCTTCTATAGAATTTAATATAAACATTACCGAATAGCTTAATGCTTCGCATCCTTTATTTGAAGATTCAAATTCAAAACCTACCAAAATTAACTTCATGTGTAATAACCCCTTTTCTTTAACTTCTCTTCCTTCGTGTACTTAATAGTTCAATCAACCTCTTACTATTAATTAGAAACATTGCTACTATGTATCCCACTGCGATAGACCATCTCAACCAGCAAATATCAATACAGCAATAGAATACTATTGTTGCAAGTAAAACATGAATCAAGGAAGGTAACATCGTACTAATAGGATATATCTTCTTATCTAATTTTTTTGCGTATCCTGAGTGCAGGATTAACACAACAGCATATGAAATCAAAGTTGTATATGCAGCAGCAACATAACCATAACGAGGAATAAATAAAAAATTCAATACTATATTTGTTACCGCTGCAATAACAGTATTAATCGTTATATAAATTGTTTTTTTATGAAAATGCTCAACATTAACATATAATGTATATAGAAATATCAAATAATTTGCAAGAACAACTGGAGGTATTATTATGATTCCTTCCCAATATGCAGTTGAAGCCAATATCTTTACAATTTCCGGTCCAACTAAAATAAGCCCTACCATAACGTAAGTCATCAAATGAATGTAATCCAAAGACAATTTGTTTATTTCATCAACTTTTTTATTTTTATACTTGCTTGTAAACCAAGGAACCCAAACGCCTTCTAAAGAGGTCGTTATCACAGTTGCTAACATACTAAAATTGTAAATTAAACTATAAATACCTGTTTGAGACGCATCTGCAAGGACAGTTATCATTGTTCTATCTGATTGCGACAACAAATTTAATGCGATACCATGTAAAACAAGCGGTAAGGAGATTTTCAAACCATATTTAAGTAACTCTATATCATGAATATCCTTACTTCTTTTATATACAAGCACAACAATAACCAAACCAAATAAAATATTTACAAGCGCTGTTGGAACAATCCGTCCTAAATATAAATCTGTTTTTAATACAAAAAGAATCACTCCTATCGAAAGGACTACAGAAATTAAATTTGGCATTACCATCAACGCAGTACGGAACTTATATTTATACTGCATCATCAGATATATTGAATAATTCTGTATTAAAGCAGCGGAAATACCTTGTAATAAACATAAAAGCAACAACGTAATAGGTAAACTTACTTGTGTAAAATTTACAAGGCTGAGCACTACTAAACATAAAACAATACCACTTTCAATTGTAAAAGTCGTTGTAGCAGCCATAAAATCGTCAATTCGTTTTCTGTAATCTATAAACGCTGCTCTTATACCCATATGTAAAGCAAATCCAATTATCATAGATAAAATTGTAATCCACGAGTTATATGTAGTAATAATTCCATAATCTGATGTTGATAAAATCCTTGTAAAAATAGGTACAGTAATAAAAGCCATGCCTTTATTAAAAAGATTTCCTACTAAATAATAGACACTCACTTTTTTATAATTAATTTTTTGTTCTACCATAGTATCCTCCATCCCTTATGTGAAATTTTTTTACATAAGAGATAAAATTACAATTTATTTATTGTAAATTTCATCATATCTTCCATATTTATTGTACGAAATAAACAAACATGAAATTATCATATATATTCTAATTGTATCTGTTTGGTTAACAGTAAATAATGCGACGAAATATAATGCAAATAATATTAAGCAAACTTTGTTAAAACTTATTTTTCCCTCCCATAAAGCTTTTTTATTTCGTAATTTGTAACTAAATACAATTTGTACAATATTGCGAACCTCTTCTAAAATAGCCGCAAATATACCATATCTAAATAATACCAATAACGGTTGAACCTCTATAGAGGTTTTTTCATATTGATTCCCTGCTGAATTTGTAAGAAAAACATTAGTAAGGGTTGTACCAGGTCCATGTCCAAAAAGCCAATGATCTTTCATCCGATTAAAAACGATTTTCCATAAATCAAATCTGTCTGCAACGCCAGATGTATCCCATTGATAACCTAATGCTTTTAATTTTTGAGTATAAGTATCACTAAAAACGGCTAACACTAATATTGATGTTTCTTGTATCATTCTTCCTATTTCCGAAAATGCATAAGAAATAATTAGCAAAGCAATAATAATAAGTAAAGTAATTTCCACCATTCTCTCAATAAATTTTCGATAACCGCAAAACCACAATAACAACAACTGGCTAATAATAATAAATATTATTGACGAACGGGAAAACGTACACATTGCAGAAATAAACACTAGGATATATGTTGTTATATAATATTTTTTCTTTCTAGTTCCTGGCAACGTCATTCGATAGAAGATGAGCATTAAAATAAACATACAAAATAGACCATACGTAATCGGATGTGATGTAAAGCTATAAATTCTCACATATCCTAAACGAGCGCCCGTATCATATACATAATTATCAGTGTTCAAATAACTAAACACATTTACTGATGAGAGTTCTTCAAATATTCCTAAAATTGCTACAATCAACGCCACAAAAATTATAGTGTCTATAATTTTTAATAATTTTGTCTTTGAATCTACCCCTTTTATCAAAAATGGAACTATCACAACCCAAGGTAAGATCCAAGTGATAACACCGTATGAACTTCCATACATTAATGAAATTATTCCTAAAACGGTTGCCCAAATATATGTCAAATTGATTAAACTATCCAATCTTGAATGACAAATGATAGGATAGTAAAATTTTGAAAAAAATAACAAAAAAATTAAAGTACTAAATATTATTATAATATGAGCCTTTGTGCCCCAAAAACTAAAATATGATGGAGTATATATATATAAAACAGAAAACAGAAGCAATATTTTAAACACATTTTGTTGCTTATCCATTTACGCTTTCCTTTCTTTATTCAAGATTGCCTCCATATATCTATTAATAACATAACTTACTCGGAGGCTCCATTCTTCCATTCTTTAATCCACTGTAAGTATTGATATCCTAACTCTTCTGAAGGTTCTAACATCATCCCTTCACACCATTCATTCCATGCGTTAACAATCATAAGCTTTCTATCACTGTAATAATTCATATATTTCTCAAACATTTTTTTACTTATGGGAGTTATAATGTATCCTCTATTTTCATGTCTTGGTGTATTGTCCCATTCAAAGAATAGCCCTGGAATAATACTTTCACCTTTTTCATCTGCCTCAAGGATTGTCTGAAGCAATTTATCACCGTCATATTTTATTAAAGTCCTAATAATTCCTTTTTGGTTTAAACGATTTTTAATTTTATCAATAATTGTCCTAAACCAAGATTTTTTGTAGTTGTACAACGATCTCCCTGCTAAAGGTTCCGTTAAATAAATATGTTGGGTAATATCTGCCTTCTTTTCAACATAGTTTTTAAACTGGTTATCGTTAATGCTAAAACATTCTTCAATCAAATACAATCCAGAAAATCCAACCTCTTTACACCATACATCAAAACAATTGAACATTTCATTTTTTTCATCAAAATTCGAATCATATATCACAAAAACTGGCTTATTATCTATTTTAACGTAACGATCATCCCGGAAAAACGGAAGCAAATAATTAAAATGCTTTTTCCAATCTTCTTTAGTACCATATGATTGTTCAACTAATACTTCTTTTGAGCCTTTCCATGATCTATTCCATGTATGATTCGCCCAATTAAAGAAAAAAGGCTGTTGAATATCTTTCCAACGCAAAAGATTCTCTGCAGGTTTTTCTAAAAGAAGTTTTCCATTAAAATAGTAATGATAATATACAAAGCCATCAATGCCATATTCATGCATTATTTTAGTTTGCCATACTACTGTATCTTTCTGCAATAAATTATAGTAATTTTGATTTAATGGATGTTTAGGTTGTAAATGTCCCTTATAAAGTGGTTTTGATTTTTTTATATTAGTCCACTCGGTAAATCCTTCTCCCCACCACTCATTATTCTCTTTTGTCTCATGAAACTGCGGTAAATATAAAGCATATATTTTCATAACTACCTCTCAATTTAACTTCTTTCAAGTATATCTGCTATTCTCTTGCACGCTTTTCCATCACCATATGGATTAGCAGCATGTGCCATTTTAGCATATTCTTCTTCATTATTAAGCAACTTTGTAAACCATTCATATATTGTTTCTTCATTGGTTCCAACAAGTTTCAAAGTTCCTGCTTCCACGCCTTCTGGTCTTTCAGTTGTATCTCGCATTACCAATACCGGTTTCCCATAAGAAGGACATTCCTCTTGGATTCCACCCGAATCAGTCAAACATAAATGACATCTTGCTTCAAAGTTATGACAATCAAACACTTCAATTGGTTCAATAATATGAATCTGTTTGCAATCTCCTAGTTCTTGTTCCGCAGCTTTTCTTACTACTGGATTCATATGTATCGGATAAATGGCTTTCACATCGGGATGCTCATCCAAAACTCTTCTAATAGCACGAAACATGTTGTGCATTGGTTGTCCCAAGTTTTCTCTTCTATGAGCGGTGATAAAAATCATTTTATCATCACCTACCCAATTCAACTCAGGATGATGATAATCATCCACAACAGTATGCTGCATTGCATCTATAACAGTATTACCAGTAACATAAATGGTTGAAGGATCTTTTCCTTCCTGCATCAAATGTTTTTTTGCTAATTCTGTAGGTGCAAAATTATACTTACTAATAATTGAAACTGCTTGTCTATTAAACTCCTCAGGATATGGTGAATAAATATTATAAGTTCTTAATCCTGCTTCAACATGACCTACCGGTATCTGCAGATAAAAACAAGCTAAAGCTGTTACAAATGTTGTCGATGTATCCCCATGAACTAATACAACATCTGGTTTTGCTTCCTCTAGGACTTCTTTTATTCCGTTTAAGATATTAGTTGTAATATCAAATAATGTTTGCTTATCCTTCATAATTGAAAGGTCATAATCCGGTACAACATTAAATGTCTTTAGCACCTGAGCCAACATCTGTCTATGCTGTCCAGTAACACAGACAATAGTTTCTATTGTCTCACGTTTTTTTAATTCATTTACCAATGGGCACATTTTTATCGCCTCTGGCCTAGTTCCAAATACTATCATCACTTTCTTCATGACTTTTACCTCTCTGTTCAACTGCAACGTTTTTATCTCGGCAATTTTTTTGACATTTCTTCTATATGATGCATTTTATCATAATGTTTATTATAAATATTTTTGTAATCAATCAAAATATCTTCAGCGGAGACTTCTTCATCCATAAAAGACATTATTGGACTAATATCATCTACATTTTCCATTTGAATAACATACCTAGTTGTATCAACATTTTCAAGCAGTCCTTCCAAGCAAGTACTTAAAATTGGAATAACACCATTACCCATATAAGTTAATAATTTCGTTGGAGTTGCAACTCGGTTAAGTTCAAGATCTTGACGAATTATAAAACCATATTTAACTTTTTTTAATTTTTCAGGTAGCATACTTACTGGAACAAAATCAATTTCAAAATTTATAATTTCGTACTTTTGTAATAATTTCATTGCTTTTTCTTTGTTCTTAACCAACAGAAGTAACTTTGTATTTTTTCTTGTTTTTTCAATTTCTTTATATATTTTTAATGTTTCGTCTATACATTGCCAAACATTAAGACCACCTGCATAGCAAAAAATATCGTCTTTATATTTTCTTTCTTCTAAAAAACTTTGTTCATGAATTACATCATTATTGCAAGGCATCACATAACAATTATCTATTATTATATGGTATTTTTCTTCATAATGTTTCTTCATTCGTTGTGATACCATCACAAAATAATTAAATCGTTTGACTGTTGATTGTATGATGATTTTTTCGATTAAATTATAGAAAAGCACTCTTAATTTACTGTGGTATAATGCGAAATTTTCTTCTGGTAGCAATCCCTGAACCCAGTAGACATAATGTCTTCTCTCTAAAATCATTTTAAGTAATTCTTTGTATCGTGTAACAACCGTTATATCGCTTCGTTTAGGTTTATATTCATCCCACTTATAAAAATATTTAACCTCCTGATTTTGCATCTTGTATGCTTCTCCAATAACTTCCAAATAGTAATCAGTAACTTCAGGATTTATAGTTTGTTTCTTTATCCAAATCATATTTTCATTCCTTTTCTATTCATACTCTTATTCCATTTTATCTACAATGGTTACAGTAAATATTTGTCCCCCCCGCAGGATATATTTAATAACTGATTTTATTTTTTCTTTCAAGACAATACCAGGTATTACTGTCACTAAAGCTGTATTAAAACTATTTTTTTGCTTCAATACTTTGAAAAACTTCGTTCTTTTATGACTGAGTTTGGAAGGGGTTATTAATTGTTCATTATGTGAAACTGCGTTTTCAATATCTACATTTCTCAACTCCAAATTAGAATTTTCAAGCAGTTCCTTTCCCTTTGTACTCTGACACAGGATTAATGAAACTCCCGATTTTACCTCGCTTTTCAATTCCGTTCCCCACGAATCTCCTAAGGTAATATCTGAAACTCTATCAAGCGTCGCAAAGTTACACGAATAGCAGTTTTCTGTATAATCAATCGAATGAAGGAAAGCAATAGTATAGTTATCCATCATATGAAAGCGTGCGATGGCATGTTTATTACTACTAAGCTTATAAGCACTCTTCATACGGAAGCTAATATTTTCAAGTTTTTCAATCTCATGCCCATATTCTTTCAAACATTTTTTTAAAATCTCCGGTGAAGGTGTTCCATGGCAAATCAAATCTATTGTATACAAATTATCTAAACGTTTTGTAAACTGTTTTAATGCAGATACCTGACAAGGAAGTCCAATAAATAATACTTTCTCGTCATTTTTTAACAATTTCTCAATACGACTGTAGATACCTTCTGGATTACTTTTTACATACTTAGAACCTGCAAATTGTTTTGCCTCTTCAACATCACTTGTAATTTCAAATCCGAATCTTCCATTTTTAAATGCGCACGCTACAACATATCCTCCTCGCTCGATAAATCCTCTTATAATAGCAGAGGCAGCTCCTCCAGATGATGTAATATTTCTTATTTCATCTTTACCCCATCCCTGATACCAGCATTGCGGCTCTTTCTTGGACAAGGATACATTATTAGGGCATACATTCATGCAGGCACCACAGTCAACGCATAAGTTTTTATCAATAACTGCATTATACGAATCCAGATTATCATTTATCGTAATGGCATTTTTCCGACATTTGTCCTTGCATGCCATACATCCATTACATTTATTTAATTCACATACCGTTTTCATCTACTGTTCCATCCTCACATATACTTGACTTATCCTTTAACGCATCTTCAAGCCATCTCAGGGATTTATTTCTCTCAATATCAAGCAGTTCATTTATCTGTTTGTAATCTATTTTATTTTCCGTTATTTCAATATCATCTTCATTTTTGGCAACTCTATCAGTCAATCCAAGTAACTCTAATATACTTTGCAAACGAGTACTATATTTACCAGGATATACAATAACAAATTCCTTATTAAAATTTAAAGAAAATGCCGTTGCGTGAAATGAATCTGTTATAACATAATCAGCATTATCAAGTAGTGCTAAAAAATCTTCCACTTTCGGATTGCAATACATTTTACCTTTTTTATAAAATTCATGTAACTGGTAACTTAAGTATCTAATTTGCAATCCAGTCTTTTGGGAAAGATTTCCTGCATACCTATCAATTTTATGATTTCTATTTAAATTGTAAACTAAAATGTATTTGTCTTTCTTATATTTATTTGATGATACTTTCCTCCATTCACTACCATCAAGCAGCAATGTGGGATCAAGCACATTTACACAATTATCAAAGCCTAATTCCTTTACAATACTTACGCCAGAAGACTCTCTTAATGATATAGCTGCATATCTACTTAATAATCTTCTAGTTTCATCAATTTCAGCTGCATCTAATGTACTTTTTCCAAAACTAGCCGCATACGAAATTTTCTTTTTAAAATCCGGAGCAAATTTTAGAAAATATGGGGATTCAATTTTTTCATTCCATCCATAATTCCATACTTGGTCACTACCTGTGCAATATATATCATAGTCAAACGAATTATTAATCAATTCTTCCGCTTTTCTATATGTTTTTGGTGTCATCTGTATGTTAGATTCCAAAAAGCCAAAAAACATTCTAAACCTTATGAAATAAGATGGACATATTACTATTCTAGCTATAGTTCTAATGAACAGGCTTTTTTTTAACCGTTCACCCTTGTTTTTTATCCTTTTTAACATTCCTAAAGGAGTAAATCTTTCTGGATAATAATCAATAACCTCACATTCACAACCCAATTCATTTATTTTTTTTTGTAATGCATATGTCTGCAAGACAGAACCATAGTTAACCACTCTGTGTTGAGTTATTAGCCCAACTTTTCTTTTTTTCATCATATATTCTCCCCATAAAGAGTTTTGATACTTTATTCTGTGTACCACATTTTTAAATATTTTTGAGCCATAGCATTAGCCGAATATTTCACATCAAACCATTCTGTAGTCAAAGAAATTTTTCTTCGATCTCTTTTCTCATCATTTGGAAGCATTGCCGTAACCCACTCAGATATGTTCTCATCTCCAATCTCCAAAAACCTGACATCAGAAGTAATTACAACTTCTCTTGTTATTGCATTAGAAAATACACAAGGAAGTCCAGAATATTGAGCTTCAATTCCTGTAACAGGCAACCCCTCAAATAAAGAAGGTAATACAAAAAAATCCATTGCCTGATAATACTCTTCTATAGCCTTATGTACGCCCGCAAATACAACGGACTTTTGAATATTCATTTCTTTCACAGTCTTGAATATTTCCTCATACATTTCTCCATCACCTACTAAAAGCAGTTTAGCATTTGGTTGCACTTCTAAAAACTTTTTAAATATTTTTAACAAATATCTATGATTCTTTTGAAGATTGAATCGTCCGACATGCCCTATCACATAACTTTGATCTATTCCTAACTTTTTTCTCAATTCTATACGTTTTTTCAAATCAAAACTGAATCTTTTCGAATCAATACCATTAGGTACAAACTCAAATGAATCTTTACCATACAAATATTTGCCCGCCTCAGTTGAACACGCCAATCTCACATTTGCATTCCACTTTGCAGTACGAAATAAAATATACTTTGCATAACCTTTTGGTGTATGTAAAAAACCTGCACCATGGCTGTGAACGATTCTCCATTGCACTCCAAATTTTTTTGCAGCTCCTAAATACAAAACAGCCAAGCTGCTTAGATGACCATGTACAATTTTATATTCTTTATGCTGAATGAAAAAGTTTCTTAAATCTGCACAGTACTTATATATATTTTTATCATCCATTACAGAGAAATGATAAATTACTCCACCCATTTTTTCAATTTCATCCTCATATAGGCCTCGCTCTTTGTGATGAACTATGAAATCAAATTGAATTTGGGCACGATTAACACAGCGATAAATATTCATAATATAATTTTCCATCCCACCTGCATTCAAAGACGAAACAACTTGTAAAATTCTTATTGGCCCTTTATTCATACCTTATATCCTTTTTATTTTCTTAAAAACTTCATATAGAATACTTTTCGCAATGAATTTGGCAATAAACATACACACGCTTGACCTAATCCACTGATACTGAAATCTTTTAACGACATATACCCCTTTTTATACTGGCTCCATTTAAAATTAAGTACTGTTCTTGCATACTTTATTCCTCCACGTCGCTGAAAAAATTCTTCGCTTGTTCTTATATAATAAAGAGACTCTTGAATATTATAACTCTTTACATTGTGCTCAAGTACCATTCTTGCAAACAAGTCATAATCTTCATATAAAAAAACCGAATGATAATTTCCGCTTCTAAGTACTGCATTTTTTTTATACATAACCGTCGGATGCAATAACGCACATCTCCTGTGCATGAATTTATTTATCTCTTCATTAAATTCAGGCACACGATGGGTGGAAATAACATTATTTAAATCACCAATAAATTCTGCTTCATAAGTTCCAACCATTTCAAGTTCAGAATCTTTCATAAACAATTTTAATTGTTCCTCACACCGTTGATTTACTGAATAATCATCCGAGTCCATTCTTGCAATTAACTCATTTTTAGCAATAAGGATTCCCTTTGCTAACGCTGGACCTAAGCCTAAATTCACTTCGTTTATTACTATATTAAACAGTCCTGGATTTCTTTTAATAAAATCATCAATAACATCGTCCAACTCCCTTGTCAATGGACCATCTTTTACTACGATAAATTCATCTGGAGGTATCGTTTGATCAAGCATGCTTTGAATACTCAATTTTAGATACTCTGGATTTTCTTTATAGTATACAGACATTAATACTGAATACTTACTATAACCAATCGGCTCCATTTTTTATCATTCCCTTCATTTTTATAGAGCGAATAAATCAAATTACATATTATGTTAAAATTTAAACGTATCTTTAAATCCAAGCCACTTCTGATCTTTATCACTCAGATTCAGCTTCGAACCATCTTTTAAACAATATCCTTCAGTACTTGTGGTTCCCTGATATTCACCCATAAGTTGCGGCCATCGAATACCAATTTCCGGATCATTCCATGCCATACCGCCCTCATCATTTGGATGATAAAAATCATCACACTTATAGCAGAACTCAGCAATATCAGAAAGAATCAAAAAACCGTGCGCAAACCCACGAGTAATCAGGAATTACTTCTTGTTCTCTTCGGTTAGTTCGATTCCATACCACTTACCATAAGTTTCGCTGCCGGAACGCAGGTCAACAGCCACATCAAACACAGAACCTTTAATAATACGTACCAGCTTGGTCTGTGGAAAGTTCTTCTGAAAATGCAGACCACGGAGTACACCTTTGGTACTCATGAACTGGTTGTCCTGAACGAACGCAATGTCTATACCGTTTTCTTCCATATCACGTTGACTGTAAGTTTCCATGAAATAGCCACGGCTGTCCCCATGCACAGTAGGTTCTATCACACAGAGTCCTTCAATACCAGCTACATTTTTCTCTACTTTAATCTGTCCCATTTCACTACCACCTTAATTTGTTCACTAAACTGATTTCAAAATCAGTAATCAATCTCTTTTAAATATCTGCTGAGAGCATCCTGCCATGTTGGAAGAGGCTTAAAGTCCTTCTCAGCCAGTTTTCTCTTATCCAGTCTGCTGTTAAACGGACGAGCCGCTTTACTAATGCCGTATTCCTCTGTTGTAACTGGAACCACTTTGGTTTCATATCCTACCTGCTTGAAAATCTCATAGGTGAAGTCATACCAACTGATATAACCACCCTCATTGGTTGCATGATAGTAACCGCATTTTTCGCTCTCTGCCATATCCACAAGCAACCGAGAAAGGTCAAGTGTATAAGTTGGTGTACCAATCTGGTCATTGACAACACGAATGGTATCATATTTTTTTTGCCTACATTCAGCATGGTCTTGATAAAATTCTTACCGTTGACACCAAACACCCATGCGATACGGACAATGAAATATTTCTCCAGCGTATTGGCTACTGCGAGTTCACCTTCCAGTTTTGTCTGCCCATAGACATTAAGCGGCTTGTAATCGGTGCAATCAGGCTGCCAAGGCTCCGTTCCCTGTCCGTCAAACACATAGTCTGTGCTGATGTAAATCATTTTGCAATCTAAGGCATTGCAAACACTTGCAATATTCTGAGTACCACCTGCATTGATGACACGAACTTTTTCTACTTTGTCATCATCTTCTGCCATATCCACTGCCGTCCATGCCGCACAGTGAATGACCACATCCGGATTCACTTCCGCCAACACTGCTTTCACAGCATTGGCGTCAGTAATATCCATTGCTACATAAGGCATTTTTGTTACCGGTGAGCCATCTGCCGCACCGCTGTATTCCGGTGCAATATCACTGCCGACTCCTTCGTAGCCTCGGTTATACAGTCCATTCATAACATCATGTCCGAGCTGACCTCCGACACCGGTCACAAAAAATTTCATTCTCTTTTCCCCCCTGATATGTAAATTATCGATTGCTATACATCTTCTCGTAATAGTTCTGGTACTCTCCGGAAATGATGGTTTCCCACCATTCTTTATTATTCAAATACCGCTGAAAAGTTTTCTGGATATCGTCTGCAAACTTGGTTTCCGGCAACCAACCAAGTTCATTGTGAATCTTAGTCGGATCAATTGCATAACGCATATCATGATCTTTACGGTCGCCAACATGGATAATCAGGCTCTCCGGCTTATCCAAAGCTTTACAGATGATTTTTACGATATCGATGTTTTTCATCTCGTTATGCCCGCCGACATTGTAAACCTTGCCTACACGACCGTTATGAATAATCAGGTCGATTGCACGGCAGTGTTCTTCTACATACAGCCAGTCACGGACATTCAAGCCTCCACCGTAAACGGGAAGCTGCTTATCGTTCAGTGCTTTGACAATCATTAACGGGATCAGCTTTTCCGGAAAATGTTACGGACCATAGTTATTAGAGCAACGGCTTATACTAACCGGAAGTCCATAGGTTCTGTGGTAAGCAAGAACCAAAAGGTCTGCTGCAGCCTTAAAAGAAGAATATGGACTGCTGGTATGAATCGGAGTTTCCTCAGTGAAGAACAAGTCAGGACGATCTAACGGGAGATCACCGTAAACCTCATCGGTAGAAACCTGATGATAACGCTTAATACCGTATTTACGACAAGCATCCATCAGGGTTGCAGTACCCATAATGTTGGTCTGTAAGAAGATTCCCGGATCTTCAATGGAACGGTCAACATGGCTTTCAGCTGCAAAGTTCACCACCATATCCGGATGTTCTTCTTCAAACAGTTTATATACCGCTTCTCTATCACAGATGTCAGCCTTTACAAAGCGGAAATTCGGATTGTCCATAATAGGAGCCAAGGTAAACAAGTTGCCTGCATATGTCAACTTATCCAAGCAGATAATGCGATAGTCAAGATATTTTTTCAGCATATGAAAAATAAAGTTACTGCCAATAAATCCGGCACCGCCGGTTACGATAATATTCATAAGTAAATTCCTCCGGTTTTTCTTGATTTATAATATATGTATTCGATTTAGTGAAGTGCATCTAAGTATTTATCATCCAGAACATCTTTCAGGTACTGTCCATATTGGTTCTTTTTCAACACTTCGTACACTTCTAAAACATTTTCTTTGCTAACCCAGCCGTTCAGATAAGCGATTTCTTCCAGACAAGCAATCTTACGATACTGATGATCTTCTACTGTTTTTGCGAAGTTGGTTGCCTCAACCAAGCTTTCATGAGTACCAGTATCAAGCCAGGTAAATCCCTGTCCCAACAGCTCCACATTAAAAGTTCCATCCTCCAAGTAGATTCGGTTCAGGTCAGTAATTTCTAATTCTCCACGAACTGACGGTTTCAGACTCTTAGCATACTCTACAACTCTATTGTCGTAGAAATACAGACCAGTTACACAGTAATTACTCTTAGGTTTTGTCGGTTTTTCTTCGATAGAAATCGCTCTACCTTCTTTATCGAACTCAACGATACCAAATCACTCCGGGTCATCCACATAATATCCGAACACAGTAGCGCTTTTGCCGGACTCTGCGTTTTGTACTGCTTCTTGCAATCTCTTTTTCAGACCATGTCCTGCAAAGATGTTATCACCGATGAAATCTGCACCGATTATAAATACCTGTGCCAGTCCATCCGGAGACGGCTGTACTGCATAAGTCAGGTTTACTCCAAACTGATATCCGTCACCCAACAAGTCCTGAAAATGTGGGGTTGAAATGATCAAAATCTCTCTAATTCCTGCATTCATCAATACAGACAGTGGATAGCAAATCATCGGTTTGTCGTAAGTCTACAACAGCTGTTTTGAAGTCACCTTGGTCAACGGGTATAAGCGAGTACCCGATCCGCCTGCTAAAATAATACCTTTCATACTAACTTTCTCCCTCTAAAAATACGTAATGCCAACATCTATTTAAACTCGGAATTGTTTAAGAGATCAGCTTAATTTTTGCATTAAATTGACTCTGCTTAAAATTTATTCCGAGTAAAAATCAACTTCAAAATCTTTTACTATACGACAAAGAGCCTATAGCAGTTCTCCCACCATAGGCTCAAAATAATCTGCTATCTTTCTATTCACACCACACCGTATATCCTTTTCCCCTTGTTTTACTCTCTTAAAATCTATATCAAACCTCCACTAAAAACAGTTTTGAAACTTTTTCTTCTTCATCCACGACAAACAGCGGGTAGATTATCTCTATCCGCTGCGGCATACCTACCCTCCTTATGTCAGCCAAAAGTCCCGTATTTACGGGCTTTTCGTTCATTTTCCGGGTAAGAAAATATGAACTAAGAGACAAGCCTTTCATTCTCTGCTATCTCTTGTTCCTATTATGCCACATACATATAATGCTGTACCAGAAAGACAGACAATGATAAACCAACATATCTTCTTCCTGCCACTGTAATCTTGTATGTTCGCGAAGGAGTCTCAGCTTTATTCAATTCATTGCTCAAATTCTTCTCATTGGTTTCCATTGTTCTTCTCAATTCCGTTTATAAAAAGTCATTTTGTTCTTTAATATAATAAAAACTCCGAGGTGATGAACTTAACATCATAGAGTCACCACCCAAGTGACTCTCCCCGAAGTACTATTCAACTTTATGTTCTCTCTTTTCTCATTTTTTCAATTTTCTCCCGCCGGATAATACAAACAGCAGTTGGTTTTCAAGCCATCTTCTGTGCCATGCCTCCCCCCTTATCAACTAAATTCCTTGTAAACGCAAGATTTTTTACTCATTTTCTCGGGTAAGAAATATGAACTTCCCGGCCATCAAAAATCACTATCTACCGGTTTGTTCCTAATATTGCACAAGCTTATTATGACACATGCGTAATTCATCTCTAACACCGGTGCCTGCAACAGCAATTTTCCAATCTTTAAACTCTTACATAGTCGTTAACCTTCAAATTCATAGATAGCTTTTCAACTATATACGCCATACATGATTTTTTATTATAGAAAAGCATAGTTTTGCCCCCCTAAACAAATTTATTATCTCTCAGCCAACTCTCACTACCAAATTTCTAACCTCAGACCTATTTCCATCCGTATCTACCGTATATAAAGTCACCGGATACTCCCCTTCTTCATTCAATTTAACCTGGCCTTCCAACTTCAAGTTATTATAAAGCGTATTATAATCATCCTTATCATCACTCATCGTTTCTATCACTTCATTCCAGTTTGGTGCTACGCCTTTTTTGGTTTCTATCATATCTGCATTCAACACCAATAACGGATTGGGACCTACTGGTTCTCCCTCATTATTTCCTTCTCCTTGCTTCTCGTCCTGACCTTCTTCCTCTCCAGAACTGCCTTCTTCGTTACTTCCCGTCTCTGTTTCTGTAGCTCCTTCTGTTCCGGGCATATCCCCAGTCTCAAAAGTTTCTTCCTCTACAGGTAAAATGTCTCTCCCACCATAACTGCCAGCTACCGTAAAAGCTCTTGAAGCCTTCCCCACATTATTAGCCTCATCTCGCGCCACATAGGTCACTATCACTTCTTTCCCATTTGTCCCTGCCACCTTCTCCACCAGCAGACTGTCACTCACATCTCCATCCTTCTCATCCACCGCTGTTACCCCTTCCAACAGCAGTTCTTCATCCATCCCCTCCGCATATTCTATCTGCTTCTCTTCATCAAAGAATATTTCCGGTCCTTTCCTGTCTTTACCTATATATAGAACCAGACACACCACCAGCAGTACCACATCTATCGCACCAACCACAGCTACTATCTTTTTTGCTT
>PVMN01001657.1_pt1 | contig 28839 bp, 8 predicted proteins | sample 1853401 | NCBI WGS metagenome assembly PVMN01 (sample SAMN08533510, study PRJNA380276) | Human gut metagenome, whole genome shotgun sequencing project.
GCGAGACTAAAGCTAATGCATACTCTATCGGTGCACGCTATGGTAAAACTGTGAAGCTTTCAAATGGTACATACATTGAACCACAAGCACAATTGAGTTACACTCACTTCGGTGGCGATAGCTTTAATGCGGGCCGCATGCATGTAGAGCAATCTGGTGTGAGCAGCACAGCAGGTGGTCTTGGCCTTGAAATCGGTAAAAACTTTGGGGCAGGTAACATCTATACTCGCGTTGGCGTGAACCACGCCTTCTCTGGTACAGTGAAAACTGCGTACACAAGTGGTGCTACTACTAAATACACATCCGAAGACATTAAAGGTACTTGGACAGATCTAGCATTCGGTGGCCGCTATGGCTTCAATGCAAACAACAGTATCTTCGCTGATCTTAGCACAGGTCTATCTGGCGATTATAAAGCTGGTTGGTCTGTAAATGCAGGATTTACCCATAAATTCTAAGGAAGATTTAATAAATACCCCTTTGTAAAACAGCCTAAATATATAAAGCCTCCTAATAGTAGAGTTATAACTGTATTATTAGGAGGCTTTTATAGTATTTGTTATAGAGTTAACTACATAGCACCTCTTCATTTGCCTTCTAAATTTAAGGCGAAATTATATAGACGAAATACGATATATCGTGTATACTAATGGAACTGTAAGCTACCAGAGTCATTCTTGATAGCGGCTTACTTGTATTAATAAATTTACCATGCTTAGTATGGGGATCTCTATGGGGATAACAGTTCCTAAAGAGATAATATCTAGTACATGATAAATGAAGTAGCTCTGGGGAGGGCACTTCGAGAGAGGAGAACTATGAAATTAACAAAATTATTACCAATTATGGCAATTGCCGGTGTATGTTTCGCTGGTCAAGCTAATGCAGCTCAAGATCAATTGATGATGCCTGAACAAGCATCTGCACCTATGACTGTGAACGAACAAGAGGTTTCTCTTGCAGTTCCTAGCGAAGAAGTAAAAGCAGTTGTTTCTGAATTCGCAGCATTCCAACTTAATCAACCAAATACTGGCCGTGTGTCTGGTCAAGAACGTCTTGCTAACAATGCGTTGTACTACATGAACGTTCGTCGTAGCTGGTACATCACAAGCCATCGCTATAAAAAAGATAGCTATGCTCGCGTAGCATTAGATCGTATGTATTTGGATTACAAAGACTTCTTTAAGAATCCTGCAGTATCCCAATTGAGCCAAGCTGAATATGAAAGCCAAATTTTAGCTATTCTTGAAAAGAATACTGAAAACATGAACAACAACGAATTACGTTTCTACATGAACGAAATGGTAATCTACAGCTTGAAACAAGCTATGCGTGCTAAACATGCTAAACACGTTCGTTAAGCAGTAGATATAACAAAATATACATAGGAAAGAGGTAACGATAATGGTCGTTACCTCTTTTTGTTTGAGCTTAATACGTTTCGTATTGTAATAATCAATATAATCTCTTAATTTGTTGATAAAATCTTCATAGGAAGTAAATTTCTCTAAATATAACAATTCTGACTTTAGTAAACCAAAGAAGTTTTCCATCACGCTATTATCCAAACAGTTTCCTTTTCGAGACATACTTTGGATGATAGCGTGATTTTTTAATGTTTTTTGATAACTGCTATGCTGATACTGCCACCCTTGATCTGAATGCAAGATGCAGCCTATGCAGCCTGGCAACGAGAATCTAACGAAAACAGTAATACTTATTGCAATTCAAGTAGTAAACTGGAAATAGTAAATTTAAACTCTAGATTTTTTTCATCCCGAATTATATACAAATCTTTAATTAGTTGTAAATTATTCATAAAAACAACATGTAAAATCATATAAATTATAGAAAAAATGGGCATTATGACGGAGTAACCAGCTATTATGAGGTAGAAACGGCTCATTATTGGCGATATTTTATAAACATTCTAACACATGAATATAAAATGAATTTTTATTTACTGCATAGAAAAATTTTGATATGATTAGGACATTCAATGATTATGAAGAAATGGTGAAGTTTCAGTAAAGTCATTGAGAGTAAGAACTTATTTATATGTATTGTAAGCTAGAGGTTAAATTATGAATCGGATTTACAATGTTATTTGGAGTAAAACCAAAAAGTGTTATGTAGTTGTTTCGGAAATCGTAAAAAGCAGTGGTGGTAAGGTTAAATCCTTACATACTGGTAAAACATATACCCATATGAGTACAGTTATGGCTGTAGCTGCATTGTTGGCGGGTGTGAATATTACATCTGTAAATGCAGCGGCTATCATGATTGATGGCGTGAATGCTGGCTATGCAACAGCTAAAAATGGTGGTAATCAATGGAGTTATTTATACAATTATAATAACCCTGGTAATATGAGTGCCTTAGATGGCACTGCTACTACTGGATATTATTCTGGTAGTGCATTAAATGGTATTTCCATTGGTCACAATACGAAGATTCAAGAGGCTAGTGATCCTACGTATTATTCTGGTGTGGCTATTGGCGATTATGCACAAGCTACAGGTGGTTTATCTTTTTCCCTTGGTAATTATGCACAGTCCACAAAACCATCTGCTATGGCTATTGGCACGGCTTCCTTATCTAGTGGCTTTAACTCTCTAGCGATGATGCGTCAATCAGCAGCGACAGGTAATTTCTCTACAGCTATTGGTACAACTTCTTGGGCGAGTGGTACTGGTAGTTTTGCTTTGGGTTATTCTGCGCAATCGAAGGGGGATCAATCCATTGCCATCGGTGCAGCTGAGCCTATCACAGTACCAGGTAGTGGTAATGAACCTAGTGCAGCCTATAATGGTACTACTAATACTGTAACAGAAGGTGCACGTTCTCTTGCATTCGGCACAAAAGCGCGTACTACAGCAGCAGCTACAGATTCCATGGCATTTGGTTCTAATGCTAAAACTAAAGCAGCTAATGCAGTAGCAATGGGTAATTCTTCTCGTGCTACTGGTACAGATTCTTTCGCATTTGGTAATACTGCATCTGCGACCGGTGCAAATGCTATCGCTATGGGTAGAACAGCTCAGGCTTCTAAGGTGAATGCTATCGCATTGGGCGGTCAGGCTAAAGCATTAGAGGCTAATGCTCTTGCTATTGGTAGTACAGCAGAAGCAAGTAAAGCTGGTACTATGGCTATCGGTAGTGCTGCTAAAGCAACAAGCAGCAACGCAACAGCTATCGGTAATGGTGCTGAAGTTACTGGTGAAAACTCCATGGCATTAGGTTCTGGTGCTAAAATTAGTTCTAATAACTCTATTGCACTTGGGGCAGGTACAGAATTTAACGATCCTCTAGTAAATACATATGCTGCTTTCACCAACGAAATAAATCCTTCAGAGGCGGGCGTAGTAGCAGTAGGTAATAGTAGCACACCACGTCGTATCGTTAACGTTGCAGGGGGTCAAAATGATAATGACGCAGCAACGATTAAACAATTACGTTATGTAAATAATAACTTGGCGCAAACCATTGCAGGCCCTACATATACTGGTTATGAAGCAAATGGCTCTACCTACAAAGCACCAGATTTCAGCATTAAAAATAGCACATACCATACAGTAAAAGAAGCGGTAGAAGCGGCACAAACTAACTTCTTCAGCGCTAAAGGTACATCTGCTGATGCGAACTATGATAATAAAGGTGCGACAGGCACAAATGCGACAGCAGCAGGCGTACGTGCCTCTGCAGCAGGTAACTTTGGTACGGCACTTGGTGCGGATGCAACTGCAACAAGTGAAAAAGGTACTGCATTAGGTTATAAAGCGAAAGTAACAGAAGATGATGGCGTTGCGTTAGGTTCTAATTCCGTAGCAAATACGGCAGCTGGCGTAACTGGTTATGATGTAAGTGCAGCGGATAACCGTGCGAATAGATACACTGATTTAACTGGCTCTGTGGCTATATCTACATTGGGTGCTGTATCTGTTGGTCAAAGCACAAGTGTTGGTACAGAAACACGTCAAATCACAAATCTTGCTGCTGGTAAAAAAGATACAGATGCAGTTAACGTGGCTCAATTGCGCAATGTAAACCTTAAAATTGCAGGCAATACGAATGAAAATAACGGTAAAAATGACGTATTGTTAGATAAACAAACATTGACTGTAAAAGGCGATGGCACTTATGTAACGACTAAAGCTAATAACCAAACTATCGATGTAACGTTAACAAATGATACAAAGGATAAAATCGACAATGCAGCTAATAAAGATCTTTCCAACATCACAAATGTAGGTAAAAAGAATATCACTGCATTAGGCACGATTGTTGAGGCTGGTCATAATGTAACAATTCCAGCAGCTACTGTAGATACTACAACAGGTCAAAAAACATATACTGTAAATGCTATGGATACTAAGGTTTCCTTAGGTACTAGCGGCTTGATGACCCTTACAGGTGGTACACCTGATGCAAACGGTGTTCGTAACTATACTGTTGACGTAGATCCTACTAAGGTTGCTAAAACAGACTTGTCCAACATTAATAACGATGGTAAAACTGTCATTCGTGAAGAAGCTCAAAAGGCTGTAAAAGTTATTGCTGGTCAAAATACAACTGTTACAGAAGGTACAGATGGCACATATAAAACATATGCAGTCAACGTAGCATCAGCAGGAGATTACCGATTAGTAGAAAACAGTGCAGCTGCTGATAAAGCGTACACTGTAACTGGTAATAAAGTTGACTTAACAGTACAAGATGGTAGTACTCCAGCGAATACGAAGACTGTAACTATTAAAGACATCGCTTCTAAAACGGAATTGGATTTTACAAAAACTGATTTAACAAATAAAATCAGCGATACTAAAACTGAGTTAACTACAAAGATTAACGATACAAAAACTGAATTATCTAACAAAATTGATGATACTAAAACAGATTTAATCAACACAGGTTTGAAATTTGACGCTGACAATAACGATGTTAAGACAAACAAACTTGGCTCTACCGTAACTGTATCTGGCGATGCGAATATTACAACAAAAATTACGCAAACTGGTGATGACTCCACAATTGCAGTGGCTTTGAATAAAGACCTCAATGTTAAAACAGTGACTGCTACGGATACTGTGAAAGCTGGTACTACAACAGCGGGTAGCCAAACGGCGACAGATAACAAAGGTGGCACTCAAACTGGTAACTTTGTAACTGGTTTAGACAACACGGCATGGAATATGGCTGATCCTGTATTCGTATCTGGCCGTGCTGCTACAGAAGATCAACTTAAAAAAGTGAGTGATGCTGTAAGAGCAGCGAATGCCGGCTCTAGTGATTATCGGTTGATTGAAAACGATGCAGCTACTGATAAAGCGTATACTGTAACTGGCAATAAAGTAGACTTGAAGGTAAAAGACGATAAATCTGGTACTACTAATACTGTAACTATTAAAGATATTGCGTCTAAAACTGAGTTCGATAAATTAAACGATCGCGCTGTTAAATACGATGTAGATGGTTCTGGGAATGTAGATAAATCCAAGGTGACATACGAAGGCCCTACATATAATAGTACTAATAAATCTGGTGGTACTCACGTAACTAACGTGGCGTACGCAACAGGTAATGATGGTAGCGAAGCAGTTAACGTAGATTACTTAACTGACAAAATCAACGACAGCTCCGAAGCGTTGATCAACAAAGGCATGAAATTTGATGCTAACGTTGGTGGTGTTAAGACTAATAAACTAGGTTCTACTGTAAAAGTTCAAGGTGAAGGCACAGAAGCCGACGCTAACTATAGCGGTAAAAACATCAAAACATTTATTGGTCAAGACTCCAGTGGCAATACGACAATCGACGTTAAGATGAATAAAAATCTTGAGGTTGAAACTGTAACTGCTACAGGCGCAAATGGTAAAGACGGTAAAATCGGTATCAATGGTAAAGATGGTGTAACAACAAATCTTTCCATTACACGTGATGGTCAACCTGGTGTAGATGGTGCGGCTGGTACAACTACAACGCGTATTGTTTATGAAAAACCAGATGGTACTAAAGAAGAGGTAGCTACGTTAAATGATGGCCTTAAATTCAAAGGCGACATGGGTCCTACTTCTAATGTAAAACTCAATAAACAAGTGGACGTAACTGGTGGCGTTACAAATGCAGCTGACCTTGCAACAGGTAACAATATCGGTGTTACATCTGCAGCAGTTGATGCTAATGGCAATGCTAAACTTCAATTGCAACTTGCTAAAGATATTACAGGCCTTAAATCTGTAACGGCTACAGATACTGTGAAAGCTGGCACAGCTACAGTGGGTAACCAAACTGCTACAGATAACAAAGGTGGCACTCAAACTGGTAACTTTGTAACAGGTCTAGATAATACAAATTGGAACATGACTGATCCTGTATTCGTACCTGGCCGTGCGGCAACAGAAGACCAATTGAAAACTGTTAGTGATGCGGTGAAAGCTGCGAGCGCAAGTGCATCTGACTATCGCTTGATTGGTGATCCAGCTAACACAACTGACGGTTCCTACAAGGTTACAAACAACCAAGTAGACTTGAAGGTTAAAGATGATAAATCTGGTACTACAAACACTGTAACTATCAAAGATATTGCGTCTAAAACTGAGCTCGACAAATTAGAAGATCGTGCTGTTAAGTATGATTTAGATGGTACAGGTAATGTAGATAAATCTAAAGTTACATATGAAGGTCCTGCGTACAACAGTACTAACAAATCTGGTGGTACTCACGTAACTAATGTGGCATACGCAACAGGTAACGACGGTAGCGAAGCAGTTAACGTAGATTACTTAACTGACAAAATCAAAGACAGCTCCGATGCCTTAATTAATAAAGGCCTTAAATTTGATGCTAACGTTGGTGGTGTTCAAACTAACAAATTAGGCTCTACTGTGACTGTAAAAGGCGAAGGCACTGCAGCTGACGCAAACTACAGCGGTGAAAATATCAAAACATTCATCGAACAAGATACAGCTGGTAACACAACTATCAACGTGAAGATGAATAAAGACATCATTGCTGATTCCATCAAAGTTAACAAAGATGGCAGAGATGGCAAAGATGGCGTATCCATTACTGGCCCTACTGGCGTAGCTGGTCAAGACGGCAACAATGGTAAGGTTGGTATCACAGGTGCTGATGGTAAAGATGCAGTTTCCATCTCCGGTAAAGACGGCGTAGGTCACATCGGCTTAACAGGCCCTGCTGGTACAAACGGCAAGGACGGCACAAATGGTATCGACATGTCCGTTAAGAATGGTTATGACGATGCTGCTAAAGGTGTTAAGGGCGAAAAAGGTGTAGACGGTGTTGATGGTATTACACGCATTGTGTACACAGACAATACTGGTGAACACCAAGTAGCTACAATGGACGACGGCATGTTGTACGGCGGTGATGCTGGTAATGTGATTAAGAAAAAACTAAACAATCAAGTAAATGTTAAGGGTGGCATTACTGACGAAACTAAATTAACTGCTGACGATAACATTGGTGTTGTATCTGATGGAACAGATACGTTGAAAGTTCGTTTGGCAAAAGATCTAAAAGGACTTAATACTGTAACAGCTGCTGAAACTGTGAAAGCAGGTACAGCGACTGTAGGTAACCAAGAAGCAACTAAAGCAGATGGCACTAAAGAAACTGGTAACTATGTAACAGGTCTTGATAACAAAACTTGGGATGTTGACAACATCGTAACTGGTCGTGCTGCTACAGAGGATCAATTGAAAGATGCGTTGGCAAACCAATCCAATGCAGGCCTTAAATTCGACGCTAACGTTGGTGGTACTAAGACTAATAAATTAGGCTCCACTGTAATTGTAAAAGGTGAAGGCACTGATGCAGATGCTAACTACAGTGGCGAAAATATTAAGACTTTCATCGACCAAGATAATACAACTGGCACTACAACGATTAATGTTAAATTGAACAAAAACCTTGTAGCCGATTCCATCAAAGTCAATAAAGACGGCAAAGATGGTAAGGATGGCGTATCCATTACAGGTCCTACAGGTGTGGCTGGTCAAGACGGCAACAATGGTAAAGTAGGCATCACAGGTGCCGATGGTAAAGACGCAGTTTCCATCTCCGGTAAAGACGGCGTTGGTCATATCGGTTTAACAGGTCCTGCAGGCACTAACGGTATCAATGGCACAAATGGTATCGACATGTCCGTGAAAAATGGTTACGATGATGCTGCTAAAGGTGTGAAAGGCGAAAAAGGAGTAGACGGTGTAGATGGTATTACACGTATTGTGTACACTGATAACACTGGGGAACACCAAGTAGCTACAATGGACGACGGCATGCTCTACGGTGGCGATACTGGCACTGTAATCAAGAAAAAACTTAACAACCAAGTCAATGTTAAGGGTGGTATTACAGCTGCAGCGAAACTGTCCAATGAAGATAATATTGGGGTAGTAGCTGATGGCACTGATACATTGATGCTCCGTCTTGCAAAAGACCTTAAAGGCCTAAATTCTGCTACTTTCAACAATGGTACAGATGGCAACACTGTTGTAAACGGTGGCGGCCTCACTATTAATGATGCAGCAGGTAATCCGTTGACGACCGTAAATAAAGACGGCGTTACAATTACAGATGGTCCATCTATGACTAAAGATGGTATCGACGCTAGTGATAAGAAAATCACTAACGTAGCTGACGGCACAATCGGTGCAGGCAGTAAAGATGCTGTTAACGGCGGTCAATTACATACAGTGGTGGAAGACCTTAAAACTAAAGGCTTCGGTTTAACTGCTGAAGATGGCGCTTCTGTTAAGAAATCCCTTGGTGATACTGTAACTGTAAAAGGTGACGGTACAAATATTACAACATCCGTAGATAATGGTGCTGTGAAAGTAGCATTGGCTAAGGATCTCAATGTAGATACTGTTACAGCAAATACAGTGACTACAGGCGATACTAAGATGGATACAAATGGCGTAACTATCAAAGACGGCGCTAATGAAGCGACTAAGTTGACTAAAGATGGCTTGCAAATCAACGATGGTGGTAACAAAGCGGTTACTATCGATAAAGACGGTTTGACTATCGAAAATGGTCCTAAGGTAACAAAAGACGGCATTAATGCTGGTGATAAGAAAATCACTAATGTAGAAGATGGTACAATTGCTGCCGGCAGCAAAGACGCTGTAAATGGCGGTCAATTGCATACTGCAATGGAAGACATCAAGGCACAAGGCTTCGGTCTTAAAGCAGAGGATGGTCAATCTGTGAAGAAACCTCTTGGTGAAGTAATCGACCTCAAAGGCGACGGCAACATCAAGACTTCCGTAGATGGCACTGCGATTAAGATGTCCTTGAATGATACAATTACACTTGGCACAGATCCAGCAAAACAAGTTAAAGTTGACGGATCTACTGGTACGATTACTGCGGGTAATGGCGCTAACCAAGTTACAATCGATGGCAGCACAGGTTCTGTTACAGCAGGTAACACTGTGAAAGCTGGCGATGTAATCATGGGTAACCAAAACTCCGGTGGTCAAAACGGTAACTTTGTGACTGGTTTGGACAATAAAACATGGAATCCTAACAACCCTGTAGCTGTTACAGGTCGCGCGGCAACAGAAGATCAATTAAAAGCTGTTAACGACGACTTTAACGAAAAAGCTAAAAATGGTCGTGTATTCCAAGGTGACCAAGCTGGTAACGATGGTAAAGTTGTTCGCGGTTTAGGCGATACAATGAACCTAAAAGGTGGCGCTGATGTAAATCGTTTAAGTGACAATAACCTGGCTGTTGTGAAGAACGCTGTAGGCGATGGCTATGATATCAAGTTGGCTAAGGACCTCAACCTAAAAGACGGTTCTACTACGTATACAAAAACTGTACCAGGAACTAATACTACAATTCCTTATACAGTAGATACGAAAGTAGATGGTGGTGGTATCACAATTACTCCATCCATCAACGGTCAACCTGTACCAGGTCACACTGTAAGTCTTACAGAAAATGGCTTAAACAATGGTAATAATACGATTACTAATGTAGCGCCAGGCATCAATGGCACTGATGCGGTTAACGTTAATCAATTGCGCAATGCTATGCATAGTGTAGATGGTAAAATCGCTGATGTTGGTGCAGCTAGCGCAGCCATGGCAGGTCTTAAACCATTGCAATATGATCCATTAGAACCTACACAAGTGTTGGCGGCTGTTGGCAACTATAAAGGTAGTACTGCTGCTGCTATTGGTATCGCTCACTATACAAATGAATCTACAATGCTTCATATGGGTGTTTCCTTAGGTGGTCATGATAATATGGTTAACGCTGGTGTATCTTATAAATTCGGTACATCTGACGCTAAAAAAGCAATTCCAGCACGTTACAAAGCAGGCCCAATCAGCTCTGCTTATGTAATGCAAGATGAAGTGGCTGCATTGAAAGCTGAGAACTTACGCATGAAACAACGCGATGAGGAATTATCTGCTAAGTACGAACAAGTACAACGAGATAATGAAGAGATGAAAGCTCAAATTGCAATGCTTATGAAACAAGCTGGGTTAACCAAATAATCATTCACTTGAGAGTGTATTGAGTATTTAAAACATAGGAAAGCCGCCCTGGGGAGGGCGGCTTCCAATGAGGGGACTTATGAAACTAATTAAATTATTACCAGTTATGGCAATTGCTTCTGTATGTGTTGCTGGCCAAGTACATGCGGCACAAGATCCTTTGATGATGCCTGAACAACCTGCGGCTCCTTTGACTGCAGAACAACAAGACATCTCTCTTGCTGTTCCTAGTGAAGAGGTAAAAGCTGTAGTATCTGAATTTGCAGCATTCCAATTGGGGATGAGCAATGCTTTAATCCAAGACGACAATCGCGTAATGTCTGGTCAACAACGTTATACTAATAACGTGTTGTACTACATGAATGTTCGTCGTAGCTGGTACATTACAAGCCATCGCTATAAAAAAGACAGCTATGCTCGTATAGCATTAGATCGCTTGTACTTAGATTACAAAGAATTTTTCACAAACCACACAACTGTGTCTGACATGAACAAAGCTGAATATGAAAACCAAATTTTGGCAATTCTTGAAAAGAATACAGCTAACATGTCTAATGATGAATTGCGTTTCTACATGAACGAAATGGTAATCTACAGCTTGAAAGAAGCTATGCGTGACGGTAATAACCGCGTTAAACGCATCCGCTAATCGGTATATATAACTATATATCTATGAAAGAGGTAACGGCATAGGTCGTTACCTCTTTTTGATTTAGGCTTATTTTATTTAAAAAGATGTGTTGGAAATCACATAATAGTAGTATTATTAGGTCTATACTATACCCATGGCCGTATAGCACTTTATATATAGACAACCCTTACGTACTATACATAAATTTATACACAGGTATCCGAATATATGCAATTACTCCTAGTTACACAGCAATTACAATCCTTTTGGATACCCTATTTCTCTCTCAATAAGCTATATGGTCGTTGTTAAACAAATAGCCCCCGTAGGTTTTCCTACGGGGGCTTGTTTGTTAAAGAGGTTTAGTAATCTTATAAGTAGTGTATCAAGTATTACTATAAGAATTGTTTAAAAGATTATCGTAAGGATTGTTTTATTATAAGGATTATTTTGTAAGTGTTAAGAATATATCAGGGTCACAGCCTAGCTAAATAGTATATGGGATGGCTATCTAGCTGGCTAGCTAACTGACTAACTAATTAACTAACTAATTAACTAACTAACTAACTAATTAACTAACTAGCTAGTACTATTTGTCTAATTTAGACATGAGCTGACGTACTGTTTCTTGGAGCTCTTTATTTTGTGTTTCCAACGCTTGTACGCGAGCTTCAAGGTTTTGTGGGTGGTTCGTCATGTTAGACTTACCAGGTTTATAGGTAAAGCCTACATTAGCCATAAGGTGGCTATTGAGTGTTACACCTGTAGTTAATAATAGATTGTCGCGATGGTAGTAACCAACACCGAGGGCAAGGGCATTGGCATTTTTATAATGACCATAGCCTGCCATATATTGGATGCGGTTGTCTGGATCGTAGCCCATAGGATGTAAAGCAGCTAGTGCAGCGGCGCGAGCATCGCCCTTATTGGATTCCGACTCGACGCGACCAATATTTTGCTCTACGCGATTTATGTTTTGCTCTACATGACTAATGGAGCTTTGTAGTTGCGCATTTGTACTTTGACCAAGAGAATCGATCATTTGATGCACACCGTATAGTTGGGAACCGTTGATAGCATCTGTAGAGGTAGCGCTTACGCGACCTGCCGCTACATTAGTTATAGTCCGTTCTTTATCTTTAGCGCCTACAGATACGGTAGAAACAGGTGTAGTACCTGCATAGTTTACAGTCGTACCATTCTTAAAGGTATAGCTCGATGTGCCTACCACATCGCCATCCGTCGAATCGTTGCCGAGGATAACGGCATTCTCTAATGCTGTAGTTACATTATTACCCATGACGAAGGTGTTGTTCCCAGAGATGTGGTTATAGTTACCAATGCTATAGGAACCACTTGCATCAATGGCAGTTTTCCCATATTGACCTTGACCGAATACGCCAGACTCAGTGGCCTTATCGGATAAGGTATTATAGGAACCGATAGCGAGGCCCTTCTTGGCATTTACATTCGTATAATGACCAATGCCGAGGGTAAAATCAGCTTTCACCGAAGAACCAGAGCCAATGAGGACGGAATTGTTAGCCGTGCTATTCGCCCCTTGGTAATGACCGAGCCATACGTTTTTAGTACCTTCGGATTTCTCGCCCGATTGGGTACCCATGATGATGGACATGGTCGCTTTCGCATTGTTGGCAGTGAGGGAACCAGCGATTACGTTGTTGTCGCCCGTGCCATTAAGGAAGGTTTTGCCGCCTAATGTAATATTGGCGCCTCCCTTGGAACCATTACTGGATAGGGTGCCGATGGCGATGTTATTACCGTTCGAGTTAGGACTGTTGATCACTTGATGGGTGCTATTCGCAGCCCCTGCGGCGTGACCTAAGGTAATGTTGCCATCATTTGTGAAAGTCGTACCTTCCGCGCCTATATTGTGTCCCGTCTGAACGATGTTAATCGGCGCTGCAGAAGCGACTCCCACAGATAGTGCAGTTAGCACGATACCAGTTAATACAAAATGTTTCTTACTCATCGCAATACACTCCTTTGCATATTATGACTTCACAAAACTTTCATAAAAACTTACAGATTCATAATAATACATAAAAAGCATATTGTAAATGAATATTTTGTATATTATGGGTATAAAATACACCATAAACGGATATTTTAGAGAATGTTTATGCAATGGTATAAAAACGTTTAAGTCGAAACGGAAAAGGTTAATCTACATAGAAACATTTCTTTATAGTTTAGGCTATATATGGTTCTAATTTCTTGACAGTGGTGCCCATTATTCGTTACACTAATATATATTTCATTTATTGTTCATGAATTTTATGTGTAGAGAATAATAAAACGTTGTAGAGAGTCATGAAACGTATTGTATGTGTAGCCTTGAGTGCCCTTTTGTGTTGTGTGGGTTCCGCAGAGGCAGAAAAGCAACAATTGCATAAGGGGGCAGACCAGTCAGTCCAAAGGGAGCATACCCTTACAGTGGCAACGAATACTCGTGAGGAGCATGTCAAAGCAGCAGCTGAGGACTTTCATATTACGCCTGCGGCCACACCAGACCATGTGATTGGTGAAGGTGGCCCTCTCGTGATGGATCGCCAAGAGACCAAGACGGTGCAGTACAGCGACGTAGATGCAGTAAACCGCGCTATCAATGCGGTGGCTATGTCCAATGTATCCAATGTGATGTATGGCGCTAAAGGTAAACCGTGGATGCGACGCACTATGTTGAGCTTCCAGTTCCAAGAGGGGTGGAAGCCATTGTACTCTGTGGAGACGGTTCAGCCCCTAGGCCATTACGATGATAGGTCGCGCGACGTATGGTTTACGCAACAGCGTATTTCTCGGGCCTCTGATATTGGGACAACCCTTAACGTAGGTGTGGGGTATCGACGCATCTCGAAGGATGATCGCCGCCTCTATGGTGCTCATCTCTTCTATGACCATCGCTTCTTGCGTCATCACGACCGCCTCAGCGGGGGCCTTGAATATATGTCTGGTGAAAGCGAATTCCGCCTCAACTGGTACGGTTCTGCTTCTGATGAGCGCGTCCTCGATGCGAACCTCCATACCTTGGAGCGTGTAGCAAATGGTTATACCCTCGAATATGGCAAGACTTTCAAAAATGCTCGCTGGGCGAGAGTCTATGTAGAAGGGTACCATTGGAATCAAGAACGTCAGGCTGATAAGAATGGTTTGCGCGTTGGTTCCGAGTTGCAACTCACACCGCGTGTGTCTGTCGATATGGGCTATAACAAGCCTGAGCATAATTCGGGTGGGGCGTATGGGAAGATTACATTCCGCTTAGCTGGATCTCCTGTAGCTTGGTATGGTGGTAAGCACAGTGTAGAGGGTGCTATGAGTGTTCGTTCCAAAATGTTAAGCCTTGTAAGACGTCATAATACAATCTGGGTTGAGTAATAATTTTTATAATACAACTCATCAAGTGAATAGAACTGTGATTCATTCGGCTCATTATTTTTTAATGAAAATTTAATGAAAAAATATCTATTATCTGAGCTTAATAAATGATATACTAATGATAAGGAAGAGTTAGGATTAAGTTTAACTGTTCTTTATAGATAATGGCTCTTATGTAAGGCCATTATCTTAATGTGGAAACATTACTTTTTTAGTGCCGTGTGATCGCCCGTTCATTATTAGTTACTCTCTGTTACTTCAATAACTATTGCGGTGTATTTACTTAAAAATCTCTCTCTCAACAACAAACCTGAATCATGCGGCAATCGTAAGAGGTTTGTCTTACTCTTACCGAAAGTGGGTAGTTAATCTGTATGGATTAACTACCCACTTTTCGGTTTATCTACTTCTTATCTACTTTTATATAGCCTTATATATTCTTATATATAACATTATTATATATAAGGACATAAGATCTATAGAGCATATAACCACATAGACTATTGTAGGTTTTATAGGTCATTTACATATCTGAATAATATGAAAACAGTTTCTGCTTTTAAATACATTTAATGGATATATAAAAAACTGTTTACAAAATGGATATTCATGCTACAATGTTCATATAATACTCATGAAAATATCGTGAATTATTTATATGTTATTTGTAAGAGAGATAGTAATTAAAGTACATGGAGGATACTCATCATGAACAAACGGAGACGTTTATTAACTTTGTTAATTAACGGTGTGTTGTTATCCAGTTTGTGGGTTGTTGCAAGTGCGGCAGACACTACGACTGGCGGTGGTAGTGGCGTAGCATACGGCACTGGTAGCAGTGCACCTAAAGCGGAAAACGTGGCTGTCGGTAAAGGTGCCGCTATTCAATATTCTAATGGTGCTAGTGCTGCTACAGGCGATATTGCTGTAGGTAGCGGCGCTGTAATCAATAACTATGCTAGCCAAGGTGGTAGCGTAGCTATCGGTAAAAACGCAAAAATTGAAAATATGGCAGGCGGCGTAGAGGCTGCCTTTGCTTTGGGTCAAACTACTTATAGCGGTGGTTTATTCTCTGCGGCTCGAATTCCTGCGGATCCAACTAAGGTAGTAGGCAGTGTAGCGATTGGCGACAATACCTTTGCTCGTACTGGCAGTACTATGATTGGTTCCCATAACTATAAAGGTGACCTTGGTGACACAACTGTAGATTCTGCCAAAACTCGTACAGATGCATTGAACGTATATGCTACTACAGTGGGCGCTAACAGCTTCACAAATGGTGCCTTTGCTACAAACACTGGTACGTACAATATTATTTCCAGTGAATATAATGGTGGTCGTTTCTCCAATCCTGTTAAAAACTTAGCATCCACTGTGAATGGTTCTTTCAATAGTAATGAATCTAAAACGGCTAGCAGCTTCTATTCTGGTATCGGTAACAGCATCGTAGGTACAGCGAACAGAACGTTCAACGCCAACGGTTCCATCGTGATGGGTGCAGGTAACGAAATTACAAACTCCGTTACAACGATTCCTGTTAATACAACTGATGCAGGTAGTTCTGCTAAGGAATTTGCAGAAACATTGCGTACTGCTGTTAAAAACGCTAACGGTGGTGGCTCTACGATGGCCCTCGGTGGCGCTAACAAGGCTGACTACACGTTACGTACATCTATGATCGGTATTAATAATACTGTGACAGGTGTTAAGGGTGGTGAAAGCAAAGACAACCTTGCTATGGGCGTAGGTAATACGGCTACTAAAGTTCAGCACATGACAGCTATTGGTTCCAAAAATACTGTGTCTGATGCAACTGACACAATTATCGTAGGTGATAACCGTACTGTAACAGGTGCTAACAATACTGTTACAATTGGTTCTAGCGATGCTGGTACTACAACAACTGTGAACGAAGCAGTAGCTATTGGCCACAACACAGAGGTAACTGCTGAAGGCGGCGTAGCTCTTGGTAGTGGCTCCAAAGCAACAGTAGCAGCTGGCGGTATTGGCTATGATGTTAAAACAGGTGCTGCTTCTACAGAAACAGGTGCTGCATGGAAAGCGACAAGCTCTGCCGTATCCGTTGGCGACGTAGCAAATAATGTAACACGCCAAATTACATCTGTAGCAGCTGGTACAGATGACACTGATGCAGTAAACGTAGCACAACTTAAAAAAGCAGAAGAAAAAATCAACGATGTTGAAGCGGAAGCTAAAAAACATACTACAGTTGTAGCAGGAGATAACACAACTGTAACAGCAGGTACAAATGCGGCTGGTGGTGCTGAATACAAAGTGTCTGTAAAGAAAGACTTAGAGGATATGAACTCTGTTAACTTCGGTAAGATTACAGACGATGTACGTGCTCGTATCGATAAAGATAGCGCTCGCTTCTTCAACGGCAGCGAAAACATCGGTATCACACCTAAAGGCATTCAAATCGAAAATACAGATACCTTAGAACAAGCGAACTTCACTAAATACGGTATGTACGCAAGTGAAGGGGATAAAACTGTTTACTACACTACAAACGGTATTAGCGCTGGCGATCAAAAAATCAATAATGTGAAAGCTGGCGAAGCAGATACTGATGCAGTTAACGTAGGTCAACTTAAAAAAGTAGACGACAAGGTGACTGCTGTAGAAAATAAAGTAAATACTGTAGAGACTAAGGTTAACACCATTGAAACTAAGGTTAACACTATTGAAACTAAGGTTAATGATGTAGAAACTAAAGTAAACAATGTAGATACTAAAGTTAATAACTTAGAAACAAAAGTTAATACAGTTGAAGCAGAAGCTAAAAAACATACTACAGTTGTAGCAGGCGATAATACGACAGTAACTCAAGGTACAAATGCAAACGGTGGTGCTGAATATAAAGTAGCTGTAAATAAAGACTTAGTAGAGATGAACTCTGTTAACTTTGGTAAAGCAACGGACGACGTTCGTGCTCGTATCGATAAAGATAGCGCTCGTTTCTTCAACGGCAGCGAAAATATCGGTGTTACACCTAAAGGTATCCAAATCGAAAACACAGATACTTTAGAACAAGCTACTTTCACAAAATCTGGTATGTACGCAAGTGAAGGGGACAAAACAGTTTACTACACTACAAACGGTATCAGTGCTGGTAATCAAATCATCAAGAATGTGAAAGCTGGCGTAGCAGATACTGATGCGGTTAACGTTTCCCAACTTAAAAAGGTGAAAGACGAAATCACCGCTGCTACAGGTACTACAACAGTAACAGCAGGTGACCATATTACGGTAACACCAACAATCAATGGTAATAGCCGTGATTACAAAGTATCTTTGTCTAAAGATATTACGGACCAAATCAATAACAATACTACGAATATCGACAAAAATAAGACTGAGATCAACAAAAACCGCGATGACATCAACAAAAATCGCAACGATATCAACAAAAACAAAGATGACATCAAGAACAATCGCAATGACATCAATAAAAACCGCGATGATATCAACAAAAATGCAGGTAATATTGCAAACAATACTACAAACATCGCTAAGAATACAGAAGACATCAAAAACATTAAAGGCAATGTAACAGATATTCAAAACAATATTACAAACATCAATAACAATATGAACTCCTTCAAGGGCGACCTTTCCAAGATGGATAAACGTATCGACAAATCTGTAGCAGGCGCTGCAGCGTTGGCGGCTTTACATCCACTTGATTTCGATCCAGATGCTAAATGGGACTTTGCTGCAGGTTATGGTCACTACCGCAGTGGTGATGCGGCAGCTATCGGTGCTTTCTACCGTCCTAACGAAGACGTACAACTTAGCATCGGTTCCACAGTAGGCGGCGATGAAACAGTATTCAATGCTGGCTTGTCTGTGAAAGTAGGCGCTCATAGTGGTGTATCTCGTTCTCGTGTAGCTATCGGCAAAGAGGTATTGGCTCTTAAGAAAACTGTAGCTGAACAAAATGCACAAATCCAAAAATTGACTGCATTATTGAACGGCGTAGCTGGTACTAAGATGAAAGCTGACCACACTACATTGTTCCCAGACGTGGCTGCAAACCACTGGGCATATGAAGCAGTAAGCGATTTATCTCGCCGTGGTCTCGTTGAAGGGTATCCAGATGGCACATTTGGTGGTGACCGTTTGTTAACTCGTTATGAATTCGCACAAATCGTATACCGTGCAATCCAAGACGGCGTAACAGTAGATGATCGCCTCGTTACTGAATTCAGCCCAGAAATGGCATTGTTCCGCGTGGACACAGTAGCGAAAAATGCTCAAGGTGAACCAACAATTGAACGCGTTCGCGTAAACAAAAAATAGAATAGGTTATAAATAACTATTGGCTACTACACAGATTACCTCACTTCTAAATATAATTAAGTAGTAGCCAAAACAAAAAAGCGTAACTGATATAGACGGCACTCTATACCAGTTACGCTTTTATTTTTGTGTGATTAAATTTTGAAAGTGAAACTAAGGCTTACTTTTTCTCTTGTTAAGTCGCAACTATGTCATACCTTAATTAGAAGTAATGTAATAACTTAAGTAGTGACGTATGAAAATAAAAAATGGTGTTTTAAGATTGGTGTCTAAAATAGCCAAGCTCTACTAAATGTTTAATAGACTCATCGAGGTATTGTTCACTTGGGACAGTGAAGGTCTCACCATCTGCTTTCGTACGAGTGATGGTTAGCGTTTCATCTAGAATTTTAATTAACTCAGCACGAGTTGTTGGCTGCGCCATTTGTTTCATGACGTACAATAGCCCTTCGTCTACAGTAGGATCCTCTTGATTAAACATATTGCCTAAGGACATATATTGTTTACCGTTGCCTTCGATGAGGGTAGAAACATATCTAATGAAACGTTCTGGGATGTAACTCACATTTTCTACAAATAGTAATTTTTCATATTTCTCAGCATACGAACGGAGATGGCCTAAAATGGTTAGCAAGAATAGCTGTACGTACAATCTGTCCTTGCTATATTCCTCATTAGGATGATTCTCAGCCATGTAGTCTACAATATCTTGAACATTAAATTGTTGGAACGTGCGCATAAATTGTTTGAGCGTAATGCGTAGCGTATCGGTCCAATCCGAAGGCATGCCTAAGGAATCTTCAAAAGGTGCCGCAAAGTACAACGTGTCCAGAATATCTTTTTGAACCGTTTCGTCCCGCACAATTTTGTCTCTATTGCATGGTTTTGTTAATAATGCCATGCGGAACTGTGTATCATAGACAAAGTCATAATATTGCTCTTTATCCTTATGATTACCGTTGGCAAGGGCTTTAATATTATCTACTACCTTATCATTGAGCCACGTGATAAAGGATTTTTCGAGGCTTTCATCACCGATATATACACAGCCCTGCTGTTCTGCACGGTCAATAAACTCAGACACATACACAGGATCGTTGAAGGTTTCTAAATATTCATGGCCTACATAATAATCATTGGACGCTAAAACGCTATTGATATTGGCGATTTTGTAACCTGACCGCTCTTGAGAACGTTGATCCATGTTCATTGTTTCGCCAAGGAGTTTTAACACGTTTTTAGTGTATACAGTACGTTCTTGCAGTGATTGAGACTTTAATTGCTTTTCAGAATAGAGCATAATATCTCGCATTTGCTCTAATCGTTTCCAACCGGGATACGTGTTGTAGGACACATAGGCGATGCCGCGGTCAGATAGATTGCGATTACAAATGCTGAGGATTTTATCCTTAACGATATCAGGTACCCAAGACCAAATGCCGTGAACGAGAATGTAATCGAAGGTGCCAAAGTCATCATCGATGTCCATGATATCTTTTTCTAATAAGGTTACATTGGTGAGCCCCATGGATTCGATTAATTCGTTACCGTGTTTGATTTGTACCGATGACAGGTCGATGCCTGTGAAAGTAGCCTCTGGATAGTACAGCGCTTGTGGAATGATATTACCACCACAAGAGGAGCCTAGCTCAAGTACACGCGCACCCTTAATTGGCGCCGGATCAAGACCGTAGATGCGCGCCGTTGCAATTAATGAATTTATAGAACAACTAGCAAAGGCTTTAGATACATAAAGGAAATCATCATACGAGTCCTTTAATGCCTCAATGCCCGCTTGGTCAGTAGACGGTTGATGCGGAGGGGGACTAATGGCTTGGCCTTCGCTGCTATTACCTTTTACTATCTCTTCTGTGGTTTCTTTATACATATCTTTATGTGCTTCTTTTTGTTGTGTGTCCATGGTAAATCCTCATTGTTACAATATGGTTAAATTTTACCTCATTATGATTAAGTATATCATAATTTCTATTATATATAGGAGAACAAATTCATAATTATTTCATTTGCAAAGAGGTATATGAAATATTTATGAAGTTGCTATCAAAGGATTGAATGAATTTCATATATAGAATTTTTTTGAGATCAAAATTTATAGATAATATAGAAATAGAGTTTGAAATCGAGAAAAATCAATCTTCATAAATCGATTAAACCTTTATTTATAAGTTTTGGTAATGCGATTATCGAAAATAATAAAACTGGATAGAATAAAATAGATTAGATTTTATAAAATACGTATAAATCGTCAAAAAAATGAGTAAAAAAACGACCATATATTAAATTTTGTTTAACAAAATAAAGGTTCTAATAATAAACTTCGGTGTTTATGATAAAAAGATGAAGTATACTATTTACAAGATTTTCGATATATGATATTCTGTTCATGACACAAAATGAAAAGAATATGAAAGACACTCAGAAAGCCATTAAGTATGGGATATTTGGTATTTTAGTCTTTTGTATTTATTGATTATTAATTATAAGGATTGTAATTGTGTCTAGTTAAGAAAGGGGTTCATAGTAATATGAATAAAATCTTTAAAGTTGTTTGGAGCAAAACTAAAGAGTGCTACGTAGTAGTTTCCGAAGTTGCAAAAAACAATGGTGGTAAGAAAAAAGTGTTAGCTAGCGTATTAGCTGGTTTGGCTATGGTAGGCGCTGGCGCAATGGGTACACCGGTACATGCGGATGTAAACTTAGGTAATAGTGCGGTTAATATTTCTCCTAACGGTACTTATAATGGTTCTAATAGTGTAGGTCAAAACTCTATTGTTGTAGGTATGCAAAATACAACTGATAACAATTGGGGGACTATTGCAGTTGGTGCAGCAAATACTGCAACAGAAAATTCTGCAATGGCTGTAGGTAATGGTAACAAAGCAACTGGTGGTGCAGCAGTGGCTATGGGTGCTTATAACCAAGCAAAAGGACGTGCTTCTGTAGCTATTGGTAACGTATCTATGGCATCTGCTGAAGACTCCATTGCGATTGGTAATCGTGCGAACTCTAATGCAGCGAACCAAGATTTAGGTTCTGGTCAATTCTCTATTGCTATGGGCCGTGAAAGCTGGGCAAAAGGTACTGATAACATCAGTATTGGTCATAATGCTAAAACTGATTCTAGTGGTGATAGTATAGCTATTGGTCGTGATTCCACAAGTAACTCTGTAAATACTGTTACAATCGGGGCACAGACTAAAGCCACTGGTGGTTATGCGGTAGCAATCGGTCGTGAATCTGAAGTAAATGCTAACTTTGCTACTGCAATGGGTTACCAATCCAAAGCAAAAGGTAGTGCATCTATCGCTATTGGTAAACAAAATAATTCTAATCTTGGTGATACTATTACAGTAGGTAATAGCAATACTGCTAATACAATGGGCGGTATCGCAATTGGTAAAAATAATATTGCTGACTCCTCTATTGGGGATCCTACAACTGCAAATAAAGAAAATTCTCAAATCGCTATCGGTTTAGACAATAAAGCAACAAGTCAAGATACTGTAGCTATCGGTCGTGAAGCTGAATCTACAAAAACTGGTGCTGTTTCTTTAGGTGCGCGTACAAAAGCGAAAGGTGACTATGCGGTAGCTATTGGTTCTGCTTCTCAGAATAAAACTGTAGAGGCAGCTGATTATGCGGTAGCAGTTGGTGCGATGTCAAAAGCAAATGGGGATCGCTCCGTTGCTATTGGCGGTGGCGCAGAAACAACTGCATCTCGCGCAGTGGCACATGGTTATAGAGCTTCTGCATCCGTAGCTGATGGCGTTGCTCTTGGCTCTAACTCTAAAGCAACTGTAGACAAAGGTGTTAAAGGTTTTAACCCTGCTGAAGATCGTGATAATAAATACGGTGGTTTAGCTGGTACTGCACAAACATCCACATTGGCAGCTGTTTCCGTAGGTGACGGTGCTACTGCAACTCGTCAAATTACAGGTCTTGCTGCAGGTAAAGAAGATACTGATGCTGTTAACGTAGCTCAATTAAGAAGCGTTAACTTGAAATATGCTGGCGACACTGGTAAAGGCGATGTATTGTTAGACAATGGTACATTGACAGTTAAAGGTGAAGGTCTTCTTTCCACAGAAGCTGATGCTACTGGCATTAAATTGAAACTTAAAGAAGGCGCTACAATCACTGATAACAACGGTAAAGTTGTACCTCCTACTACAAATGGTGTAGCGACTACTGATAATGTAGCACAAGCTATTAACCGTTCCGGTTGGAATGTAACTTCCGCTAATAATGGTGGTACTACAAACGGCACTACTTCTGAAAAAGTAAGCCCTGGCAACACTGTTACTTTCAGCGCTGGTAAAAACATTGTATTAGACCAAGCTGGTAAACAATTCACATATTCTTTGAATAAAGACGTTGATTTGACTAAAGATGGTTCTTTAACAATTGGTGACACTGTAATCAACAATGGTGGTATGACTATCACTGGTGGTCCATCTGTAACTAAAACTGGTATCAACGCTGGTAACAAAAAAATCACTAACGTAGCTCCTGGTACTGATGATACTGACGCAGTTAATGTAAAACAATTAAAATCCGCTAAGACAGAAGTTAAAGCTGGTGCAGGCGTAACTGTAGCTAAATCTCAAGGTGCTGAAGGTCAAGATATCTACACAGTAAGCTCCACTGGTGCTACTGGCTCTACAGATCCTTCTAAACTTGTAGATGGTAAAAATACTAAAGTTGAAGGTGACGGCACAGCAGCTACTCCTTACAAAGTAAATGTAGAAGGCGATTTGGCTGATATCTCCTCCATTACAAATGGTGCTGATTCTGGCAAACTTACTTTCGAAGGTGACAAAGTTGTAAAAGTTGGTGGTGACAACCCTATTTCCTTAGATGGTAAAGGTGGTTATGTAACTGGCTTACAAAATAAAGATTGGGATATTACTAACCCAACTGTTGTTTCCGGTCGTGCAGCAACTGAAGACCAATTGAAAAAAGTAAGCGATGGCTTCAACAACACAATTAAATTAGCAGGTAACACTGGTAACACAGATACTCAAAAATTCAATAAAACTGGTGGTTTGAGCTTCGGTGTAGTTGGTGCTAACAACGGTCAATACATCAAAACAACTGCTTCTGGTACAGATGTAGTAGCTGACTTGTCCGATGACGCAAAAGCTAAATTGAACCATACCGTTGAAGTAGCTTCTGGTTCTAAGAATGTAACAGTAACTAAAGATACAACTGATCCTAATAAAACAGTTTATAAAGTAGCTGTTGCTAATACTTCTTCTGTACCTGGCGGTGCTTCCTCTACTGAAAGCGTAGTTAAAAAAGCTGATGCAGCTGGTGACACTAACATTGCTGACATCACTGTAGGTAATGGTAAAAACTCTGGTGACCCAGATGCTCAATACGAAGTTAATGTTTCCCGTAATGCTGTTAAAGATGCAGCTCGTGAAGCAGTAACAGTTAACAACGGTGGTACAACTACTGGTGGTAACTACACAGCTGATACAAATAACCCTATCACTGTTAACCCTGTGAAAGATGATGCAAACCATAACACTACATACGAAGTGAAATTCGATGGTGAAAAAGCAGCTAAACAAATTCCTTTGACATACAAAGCTAATGGTACTGGTGACCAAAAAGTTAAATTGGATAAAGGTTTAGACTTCACAAACGGTTCTAATACAACAGCTTCCGTAGCAGCTGATGGCGTAGTTAAATACGACTTGAACAAAGACGTTGATTTGACTAAAAACGGTTCCTTAACAATTGGTGACACTAAAGTTAACAACGATGGCGTGACTATTACTGGTGGTCCATCTGTGACTAAAACTGGTATTGATGCTGGTAACAAAAAAATTACTAACGTAGCACCTGCTACTGATGGTACTGACGCTGTTAACTACGATCAATTGAAAGCAGCTCGTACAGTTGTTACTTCCAACGACAAATCTGTAACAATCAACAAAACAACAAATGGCGACCAAGTAACATATGACTTGCATGTAAATGCAGCTGCTGGTACAGCATCTACTTGGAACTTGAAATCTGGTGCAGTTTCTGCTACAGAAGGTACACATTCTGGTGACACAGATCAAAACATTGCAGACGGTAAATCCGTTACAATGCAAGCTGGTAAAAACTTAACTGTTAAACAAACTAACGACGGTAACGGTAATACAGAAGTTGCATATGCTCTTGATAAAAATCTTAAAGATCTTACAAGCGTAACAACTGACAAAGTTACTACTAAAGAAATCGGCTTACAAGATCCAACTGGTAAAACTACAACAATCAAGAACGATGGCGACCGTATTACATACACTAAAGACGGTGAAACTAAAGTTCATGAAGTAGCTACTCTTGAAGATGAAAAACACATCAAACCTGGTAGCTATGCTGTACAAAACGACGGCAGCGTAACTATGACTTACGTTGACGGTAAAGGTAATGACGTAGCTAACGAAGAAGCTAAAATTACTGGCATCGCTAAAAACGATCTTTCCAACATCACTGATGATGGTAAGAAAGTAATCACTGGTCTTGGTTCTAAAGTTAAAGCTGGTGACAACGTAACTGTTACTGATACAACTGATGCAACTACAGGTCAAAAAACTTACACTGTAAATGCTAAATTAGCGAAAATTGAAAACGGTAAAAATACTACTAAGACTGGCACTGGTACAGACGCTGATCCATACAAAATCAACGTTGAAGGTGACTTAACTGATATCAACTCCATCACAAATGGCGCTGGTACTGGTAAACTCACATTCGGTCCTAACGAAACAGTAACAGTTGGTGGTACTAACCCAATCAGCTTGAATGCTAAAACTGGTAATATCGGTGGTTTGACTAACAAAACATTCGATCCTAACAATATCGTATCTGGTCAAGCAGCTACAGAAGATCAATTGAAATCTGCACATGATTCTTTGAAAGCTTCTGAATTACACATCGCTCCTACAGCAGTTAAAGCTGGTAGCACTGAAGCTAAAGGTGGTGTAGCTGCTGGTACTGAAAACGTATACAAATACGATGCAGGTACTAAGAAAGTTACATTGACTTACAACGATGGTAACGGTAAAGCTGTAACTGATACTAAAGCAGTTATCGACTTCTCCGACTTGAACATCCCAGCAGCATCTACTCCTTACAGCTTCAAAACAAATGCAACTGGTAACCTTGAAGACGGTTCCAATGCAGCTGAAACTGCAGTAGCAAGCGGCAAAACTGTAAACTTCGGCGCAGGCAAAAACTTGACTGTAAAACAAGAAATCGGTGCTGATGGTAACCAAACTTACACTTATGCATTGAACAAAGACTTAACTAACTTGGATAAAGTAGTTGTTAACGGTAAAGATGGCGTTAACGGTCAAGACGGTGTAACAATCACTGGCCCTCAAGGCGCAGCTGGTACAGATGGTAACAACGGCAAAGTTGGTATCTCTGGTAAAGATGGTAAAGACGCAGTATCTATCTCCGGTAAAGATGGCGTAGGTCACATTGGTTTGACTGGCCCTGCTGGTAAAGATGGTAAAAATGCAACTGCTGACATCACTGTAAAAGATGGTGTTCCAGGCGTTGACGGCCAACCTGGTGAAACTATGACTCGTATCGTATACCAAGATAAAGATGGTAACGAACATCAAGTAGCAACTCACGATGATGGCATGAAGTTCGCTGGTGACGACGGTCAAGCTGATCCAACTAAAGTTATTAAGAAACATCTTAACAACGTAGTAGATATCGTTGGTGGCGCTGATAAAGCTAAATTGACTGATAACAATATCGGTGTAAACAACGACAATGGTAAATTGAAAGTTCAATTGTCTAAAGACGTAGATCTTACTAAAGATGGTTCCTTAAAAGTTGGCGATACTAAAGTTAACAACGATGGTTTGACTATTACTGGTGGTCCATCTGTAACTAAAACTGGTATTGATGCTGGTAATAAAACAATTACAGGCGTTAAAGCTGGTGAAAACGATACAGATGCTGTAAACGTTAAACAATTGAAAGACAAAGTTACAACTGTTGAGTCTTCCAATAACTCCATTAAAGTAGTTGATAAAAACGATCCTACATCTGCAACTTATGATGCAGCTAAAGGTCACCAATATGACATCACTATCAATAACCAATCTGTAGTTGAAAAAGCTCAAACTCCAGTGGTTTACACTGATAAAGATGGCAACAAACTTTACAAAATTGTAGATCCTGCTACAGGTAATGTTACTTTCAATACAAAAGAAGATGGTTCTGGTACTACAGTTCAACCTGCTGATGTAATTGCATCCATGAACAATGGTGGCGATTCCACAACAGATCCTATGAAGTTGAACAACGTAGGTTCCTCTATCGCTGATAAAGCTGGCAACACTTACTTAGACAAAATTGATGCAGCAGCTGCTGATAACAAAACTAAGAACGGTGCGGTAAACGTAACTGACCTTAAAAATACAGCTGACGCATTGATCGACAAAGGTCTTGTATTTGATGCAAATAACGCAGATCCTAAGACAAACAAACTTGGTTCTAAAGTAACTATTGCTGGTACAGGTGCTCTTGCTAATGGCGAAAACTTTGCAGACAAATACAGCACTAATAACATTAGAACTAATATCGCACAAGATCAAGACGGTAATACTACTGTTGAAATCGGTCTTAATAAAAACCTTAAAGGTTTAGAATCTGTTAACGTTCCAGGTAAAGATGGCGTTGATGGTAAAGACGGTGTATCTATCACTGGTAAAGATGGTGCTAACGGCGTTGACGGTAAAGTTGGTATCGGTAAAGACGGTAAAGATGCTGTATCTATTTCCGGTAAAGATGGCGTAGGTCACATTGGTTTGACTGGCCCTGCTGGTAAAGATGGTAAAAATGCAACTGCTGACATCACTGTAAAAGATGGTGTTCCAGGCGTTGACGGCCAACCTGGTGAAACTATGACTCGTATCGTATACCAAGATAAAGATGGTAACGAACATCAAGTAGCAACTCACGATGATGGCATGAAGTTCGCTGGTGACGACGGTCAAGCTGATCCAACTAAAGTTATTAAGAAACATCTTAACAACGTAGTAGATATCGTTGGTGGCGCTGATAAAGCTAAATTGACTGATAACAATATCGGTGTAAACAACGACAATGGTAAATTGAAAGTTCAATTGTCTAAAGACGTAGATCTTACTAAAGATGGTTCCTTAAAAGTTGGCGATACTAAAGTTAACAACGATGGTTTGACTATTACTGGTGGTCCATCTGTAACTAAAACTGGTATTGATGCTGGTAATAAAACAATTACAGGCGTTAAAGCTGGTGAAAACGATACAGATGCTGTAAACGTTAAACAATTAAAAGATAAGGTAACAACTGTTAAATCTTCTGATGGTTCTATCTCTGTAACTGATACTAACACTGACCCTACTAAAGGTCATGCTTATGATATCAAGATCAATAGCCAAGGTGTTGTAAACAACGCTCAACTTCCAGTGGTATACACTAAACAAGATGGCACTAAAGTTTACAAACAACCAGATGGTACTTTCAACACAGCTAAAGATGGTTCTGGTACTGTTGTAAATGCTGGTGATGTAATCGCTTCCATGAATAGTGCAGGTGACTCTACTACAGCTCCTACTAAGTTGAACAATGTTGGTTCCTCCATCGCGGATAAAGCTGGCAATACATTCTTAGATAAGATTGATGCAGCTGCTGGTGACAACAATACTAAGAACGGTGCTGTAAATGTATCTGACCTTAAAAATGCTGCTGATGCAATCGGCAACAAAGGCTTGAACTTCGGTGCTCAATCTGGTGCTGATATCCACAAAAACTTGGGTGAAAAACTTGAAATCGTTGGCGAAGGTACTAAAGCTGATAACAACTACAGCGGTTCCAACATCAAAACTATGACTAAAGATGGTAAAGTTGTAATCGGTCTTGATAAAG
>PVMN01001664.1_pt1 | contig 28787 bp, 23 predicted proteins | sample 1853401 | NCBI WGS metagenome assembly PVMN01 (sample SAMN08533510, study PRJNA380276) | Human gut metagenome, whole genome shotgun sequencing project.
TTCCAAGTATACGGATCTGAATTTAAGTTCGGCAACGATCCGGAATGAGATGGCAGATCTCGAAGAGCTTGGTTATATCATGCAGCCTCACACATCAGCAGGAAGGATTCCGTCGGATAAAGGTTACAGATGGTATGTGGATATGCTGATGAGCCAGAAAGAACAGGAGATTACCGAAATCAAAGGTCAGATGCTTGAGAAGGCTGACAAGATGGAAGAACTTCTGAAGCAGGTTGCAAAGGTTCTTGCGAACAACACGAATTATGCGACGATGATTTCGACTCCGACTTACAACGGGAACAAATTAAAATTTATCCAGCTTTCACAGGTTGATGACCATCAGCTGATCGTTGTGATCGTGATGGAAGGCAACATTGTAAAGAACCAGATCGTGACACTGGATGAGCCGCTCAGCAATGAAGCACTATTGAAGCTGAATATGCTTCTGAATACTTCGCTGAACGGAACTTCACTAGAGCAGATCAATCTGGGAGTGATCGCAAGACTGAAAGAACAGGCAGGGATCCACAGTGGTGTGATGAGCAGTGTCCTGGATGCAGTAGCGAATGTGATCCAGCTGGATGACGACATGGAGATTTACACCAGTGGCGCGACGAATATTTTCAAGTATCCGGAGCTTAGTGATAAGCAGAGCGCACAGGAGATCATCAGTGCTTTTGAAGAAAAGCAGCAGCTTGCCGCTCTGGTAACAAAGTCAATGGCAAACGGCGGTGAAGACAGAGACATCCAGGTATACATCGGAGATGAATCGAATGTGGAGAACATGAAAGACTGCAGCGTAGTCACAGCAACATATGAGTTGGGCGAGGGCATGCAGGGAACCATCGGAATCATCGGACCGAAGCGAATGGATTATGAACATGTCATGAAGACGCTTAAGACACTGATGGCAGAGCTGGATGACATATTCCACAGGGATGAGCCGAAAAAGCTCGAATAAGAAGTAAGAAAGGTGGAAGAACCATTGGATAAAAAGATGAGTAATGAAGAAATGGTAAAAGAAGCGGTGGAAGAAGCAAAGAAAGCTGCGGAGGCAGAAGCCAAAGAGCAGAAGGCAAAAGGGCAGGAACCGGAAGAAACCGAAGCAACAGAGGAAGAAGCTGTTGGTAAAGAGACGAATTCCGAAGATGCTGAAGAACCAAAGAAAAAGAAGCTGTTTGAAAAGAAGAATAAAAAAGATAAAAAGGATGAGCAGATCGCAGATCTGACAGACAAACTTACGAGACACATGGCTGAGTTCGATAATTACAGAAAGCGTACTGAAAAAGAAAAGTCAGCGATGTATGAGATCGGAGCCAAAGATGTTGTAGAAAAAATTCTTCCGATTGTAGACAACTTTGAACGCGGACTTCAGTCCGTACCGGAAGAAAAGAAAGATGATCCGTTCGTAGATGGAATGGATAAGATCTATAAACAAATGATGAGCACACTGGAAGGAATCGGAGTAAAACCGATCGAAGCAGTTGGTCAGGAATTCGATCCGAATTTCCACAATGCAGTGATGCATGTGGAGGATGAAGAACTTGGTGAAAATGTAGTAGCCGAGGAATTCCAGAAAGGATATATGTACCGTGACTCAGTCGTAAGACACAGCATGGTAAAGGTAGCAAACTAAGATATACCGTGTACCGCATTTACGATACACTTTATATAAATAACAAAGCAAAATACAATTTTTATTATATTAACAGGAGGTCTTCATAATGGGCAAAATCATTGGTATTGACTTAGGTACAACAAACAGTTGTGTAGCCGTTATGGAAGGTGGACAGCCGGTCGTAATCGCAAATACAGAAGGAGCAAGAACTACACCATCTGTAGTAGCATTTACAAAGACAGGAGAACGTCTTGTAGGTGAACCTGCAAAACGTCAGGCAGTAACAAATGCAGAAAAGACAATCTCATCTATCAAGCGTGAGATGGGTACAGATCATAAAGTAGACATCGATGGAAAGAAATATTCTCCACAGGAAATTTCAGCTATGATCCTTCAGAAATTGAAAGCAGATGCAGAAGGATATCTTGGAGAAAAAGTTACGGAAGCAGTTATCACTGTTCCGGCTTACTTCAACGATGCTCAGCGTCAGGCTACAAAAGATGCAGGTAAGATTGCAGGCCTTGATGTAAAACGTATCATCAACGAGCCTACAGCAGCAGCTCTTGCATATGGACTTGACAATGAAAAAGAACAGAAGATCATGGTATACGACCTTGGCGGTGGTACATTTGATGTATCTGTTATCGAGATCGGTGACGGCGTTATCGAAGTTCTTTCTACAGCTGGTAACAACAGACTTGGTGGAGATGACTTCGACCAGAAGATCACAGATTATATGCTTGCAGATTTCAAGGCAAAAGAAGGCGTAGACCTGTCAACAGACAGAATGGCACTTCAGAGACTGAAAGAAGCAGCTGAAAAAGCAAAGAAAGAACTTTCTTCTGCAACAACAACAAACATCAACCTTCCGTTCATCACAGCAACAGCTGAAGGACCGAAGCATTTTGATATGACTCTTACAAGAGCTAAATTCGATGAACTGACACGTGACCTTGTAGAAAAGACACAGGAACCGGTAAGACGTGCACTTTCTGATGCAGGACTTACAGCAGCAGACTTAGGTCAGGTACTTCTTGTTGGTGGATCTACACGTATCCCGGCAGTTCAGGAAGAAGTAAAACGTCTGACAGGAAAAGAACCAAGCAAATCTCTTAACCCGGATGAATGTGTAGCACTTGGTGCTTCTATCCAGGGTGGTAAGCTTGCAGGAGATGCAGGTGCAGGCGACATCCTTCTTCTTGATGTAACTCCACTTTCACTTTCTATCGAAACAATGGGTGGTGTAGCTACAAGACTGATCGAGAGAAACACAACAATCCCGACAAAGAAGAGCCAGATCTTCTCTACAGCAGCTGATAACCAGACAGCCGTTGATATCAATGTTGTACAGGGTGAAAGACAGTTTGCAAGAGATAACAAGTCCCTCGGACAGTTCAGACTGGATGGAATTCCGCCGGCTCCACGTGGAATCCCACAGATCGAAGTTACATTCGATATTGATGCAAACGGTATCGTAAATGTATCTGCAAAAGATCTGGGAACAGGAAAAGAACAGCACATCACAATTACAGCAGGATCTAATATGTCTGATGCAGATATCGACAAAGCTGTAAAAGAAGCTGCAGAATTTGAAGCTCAGGATAAGAAACGTAAAGAAGCAATCGATGCTAAGAACGATGCCGACGCTATGGTATTCCAGACAGAAAAAGCACTTGGCGAAGTTGGAGATAAGATCGATGCAGCAGACAAAGCAGCAGTAGAAGCTGACGTACAGGCTCTGAAAGATCTGCTTGCGAAAGCGAATACAGAAGAACTTACAGATGCTCAGGTTGCAGAAATCAAAGCAGGAAAAGAAAAACTGATGGAAAGCGCTCAGAAACTGTTCACAAAGGTTTACGAACAGGCAGGCGCACAGGCTGGTCAGGCAGGACCACAGGCTGGACCTGCACCAGAAGCAGGACCGGCTCCGGAAGGATTTAACGGAGATGACGTAGTTGACGGAGATTACAAAGAAGTTTAATCCGTAAGATAAGATGAGAAACTGCAAGGCGGCATTATACCGTCTTGCAGATTTCATGTGTCATAAATAAAAATAGTTTTTTATGACATAAAAAGCCTCCGGTTAGGTGAACTGCATGTGCAAAGAAGATGTTGCAGAGAGCCGGCGCGGGCATGAGAATGTGCCAGGGTACATTCTGTATTAAAATACTTTGAGAAATATCTAAGTGAGGTAGGATTATGGCAGAGGCAAAAAGGGATTATTATGAGATCCTGGGCGTATCACGAGATGCGGATGATGCGACTCTGAAAAAAGCATACAGAGCTTTGGCGAAAAAATATCACCCGGATATGAATAAAGGAGATGCAGAAGCAGAAAAGAAGTTAAAGGAGGCTTCTGAAGCCTATGCTGTTCTGAGTGATGCAGACAAACGACGTCAGTACGATCAGTTTGGTCATGCAGCGTTTGAAGGCGGTGCAGGCGGAGCCGGTGGATATGGCGGTTTTGATTTTAACGGGGCAGACTTTGGTGATATTTTTGGTGATATCTTCGGTGATCTGTTTGGCGGTGGCAGAAGAGGCGGACGTGCGAACAATGGTCCGATGAAAGGCGCCAATATCCGTAAAGGTGTCCGGATTACATTCGAGGAAGCAATTTTTGGATGCGAGAAGGAACTGGATATCGTTCTGAAAGATCCATGTACAAAGTGTAACGGAACAGGAGCAAAACCGGGAACAAGTCCGGAGACCTGTTCAAAATGTGGTGGAAAAGGTCAGGTTGTTTATACATCACAGTCGTTCTTCGGAACGGTGCAGAATGTGCAGACCTGTCCGGACTGTCATGGAACGGGTAAGATCATTCGTGAGAAATGTCCGGACTGTGGTGGAACAGGCTATACTTCAAGCCGCAAGAAGATCAAAGTCACAATCCCGGCAGGTATTGACAATGGTCAGAGCGTAAGAATCCGTGAGAAAGGTGAACCGGGTGTGAATGGCGGACCGAGGGGAGACCTTCTGGTAGAAGTTACGGTTTCCAGACATCCAATCTTCCAGAGACAGGATGTTCATATTTTCTCAACTGCACCAATTTCGTTTGCGCAGGCAGCACTTGGTGGTGATGTGCGAATCAAGACGGTTGATGGTGATGTGATCTATACCGTAAAACCGGGAACTAAGACTGATACAAAAGTACGCCTGAAAGGAAAAGGGGTACCTTCTTTGAGAAATCCTCAGGTCAGAGGTGATCATTATGTGACGCTGGTTATTCAGACCCCGGAAAAATTAAGTCCGGAAGCCAAAGAAGTGCTTAGACATTTTGATCAGTTGACAGGAAATACACTGAACCAGGAAGAGCCGGCTTCTGAATCGAAGGGTAAAGCTAAGAAAAAAGGGTTCATGGATAAGTTAAAAGAAACATTTGAAGAATAATAAAAAGGTGGCTGCGAAAAACCCGATTGAGTTTTTCGCAGCCACTTTTTTACTATTCTTCTTCGTCTTCCAGTTCTCCTCCGATGACACCTCCGAGAACGGCAGTGAAAGAAGCAACAACGACAGCGGCGATGATTGCTACACCGATCAGTGCTACTAATAAAATACCCATAACACGTACCTCCTTTTCTCGTCCTTTTTATAGTATAACACGGAGGCATGTAAAATTAAATGAAAAAATGTGACTTTTTTCATTTAGTATGCTATAATGTCAAAGAGCAAATGATAACACAGCGTATTGTCAGTTTTGCGGATTTAAAATAGTAAGGCTTAGCGGTTAAGGAGGGCAAACCAATATGGCACTGAAAAAACAGATAAAAGAAACAAAGGCAGCAGAGGTAAAGGCAGCGGCAGAAACTAAAGAAGAAGTAAAAACAGCAGTTAAAGCAGCAGAAGATAAAGTCAGCGAAAAAGTAGAAGAAGTAAAAGAAACTGCTAAAAAAGAAGCACAGCCGAAAGAAGTAAAGGCTACTGTTGAAAAGAAAGCGCAGGAGGTAAAAAAAGCTGCAGGAGAAGTGAAAAAAACAGTAGAAGAAACAGCTGAAAAAGCTGCAAAAGAAGTGAAGAAAACTGCAGAGAAAGTTACAAAAGAAGTAAAGAAAGCAGCACCAAAAACAACAGCAAAAAAATCTGCGGCAAAGAAAGAAATCAAAACAGAAGTTGTTCTTCAGTATGGTGAAAAAGAAGTAAACACAAAAGATATGATTGCTTCAGTAAAAAAAGACTGGACAAAACAGAAACATAAAATTTCCGAGATCAAGAGTATTGAGCTTTATGTAAAACCGGAAGATTATGCAGTATACTATGTAATCAATGGCGAACATACCGGAAAAGTATGGTTATAAGATAAGACTGAAAGATTTAGTCCGAACCGCAATCTTTATTGAACGGTTCGGATTTTTTTAAGGAGAGAGGTAAAATGCAAAAGTTTATACAGTATACCCCGACAGAAATCCTGTTTGGAGAAAACACACAGGCAGAAGTTGGGAAAGAAGTTAAGAAATGGGGCGGAAGCCGTGTATTTATCGTATATGGCGGTGGAAGTGTAAAGAAAAGCGGACTTCTTGCGCAGGTAGAAGAAGCACTGGAAAAAGAAGGACTTGCTTATGAGGAATTTGGCGGAGTAAAGCCAAATCCCCGGATGGCATATGCACAGGAAGGCGTTGAGAAAGCAATTGAGTTCGGTGCGGATTTTCTTCTTGCAGTAGGCGGTGGAAGTTCTATTGATACAGCAAAGGCAATCGCCCATGGTGTGGCAAACCCGGACTGGTCTCTGGAGGAAATCTGGGGAGGTGAAATCATACTTACCAGATCGACACCGGTAGGATGCGTACTTACGATTGCGGCAGCAGGAAGTGAAACAAGCGATTCCGCAGTTCTGACAAACGAAGAAACAAGGAAAAAGGGAGGAATCAGCACTAGCTTGAACCGCCCGAAGTTTGCGATTATGAATCCGGTTCTTACCTATACGCTTCCAAAATATCAGATTGCGTGCGGAATCGTGGATATCATGATGCATACACTGGAGCGATATTTTATTCCAAATACGAGAAATCAGATAACAGATGAGATTGCAGAGGGAGTTCTGCGGGTTGTGATTGAAAATGGAAAGAAAGGTCTGGAGAATCCGACAGACTACGATGCCATGAGTGAAATCATGTGGGCAGGAAGCCTTTCCCATAATGGTCTGACAGGTCTCGGAAGAGCAAAAGATTTTTCTGTACATAAGCTCGGACATGCACTTGGTGCAAAATATGATAAGGCGCATGGTGCAACCCTTTCAGCTGTCTGGGGATCCTGGGCAGAATATGTCTATAAAAACGATGAAGAAAGATTTGCGCATTACGCAAAGAAAGTATGGGGCGTAGAGGAAGAAGATGTGGCGAAAGCCGCAAAAGAGGGGATTCGCCGGACGGTAGAATATTTCCGTGAGATTCATATGCCGACAAATTTAAAGGAACTGGAGATCGGAGAAGTATCAGAGGAAGATCTGCGGGAACTTGCAATGGCGGCGACATTAAATGATACCGTAAAACTTTCAAAAATCAAAGAACTTACTGCCGAAGATGTATACCAGATTTTTCGGAAAGCAGCAGGAAAATAAGATGGAAATAAATAAGAGAAAGTTTTACAGACAAGTGTTCGCACTTGTAATTCCAATGGCACTTCAGAATCTGATCAATGTGGGTGTGACGGCGGCAGACGTGCTGATGCTTGGAAGAGTCAGCGAAAAAGTTCTTTCAGGTGCATCCCTTGCAGGGCAGATACAGTTTGTCATGACACTGATCCTTTTCGGTACAACATCAGGTGCAACGGTTTTGACCGCACAGTACTGGGGAAAGAAAGATACACAGACGATTGAAAAAATCCTTGGAATGGGAATGACCATCGGTGTCAGCTGTGCAGCTCTTTTTACCATTGTTGCGGAAATCATTCCGGAAGTGCTGCTTCACATCTATACCAGTGACTCGGCCGTGATCGCAGAAGGTGTGAAATATTTGCGGATCGTGGCGCTTTCCTATGTCCTGATGGCGGCAACGCAGGTCTATCTTTACATTATGCGGAGTATCGAGCAGGTTGTGATTGCAACGGTTGTCTACAGCGCGTCACTAATTTGTAATGTCCTGGTAAATGCGCTTCTTATTTTTGGCTTATTTGGTTTACCGAAGATGGGAATTATGGGTGCGGCAATCGGAACTCTGACAGCAAGGATCGTAGAACTTATCATTGTAATCTGGTATGCAAAAGTAAAAAACCATGACGTTAGATTTCACCCGGTCTATATGCGTAAGATCGACAAGGTGCTTCTAAAAGACTTTCTGATTTATGCGAGTCCGGTGATCTTGAATGAAATGATGTGGGGACTTGGTTCTACTGCGAATACAGCAGTGATCGGTCATCTGGGAAGTGCTGCGGTGGCAGCAAATTCTGTTGCTCAGGTTGCAAGACAGCTGGCAACGGTGGTTGCCTTTGGTGTATCCAATGCGACGGCCATTTATCTTGGTAAGACCATCGGTGCAAAAGAGTTTCATCTGGCAAAAGAATATGGAAAAAGATTTTTGTGGCTGAGTATTATTACCGGTGCGGTAGGAGGCGGCATCATTCTGATAGCTGCTCCGATTGCAAATCATGTGATGACACTCTCACAGGAAGCGCAGGGGTATCTTTATTTTATGTTTTTTGTTATGTCTTACTTTACACTCTGCCAGGCGATCAATACGACCCTTGTGGTGGGTGTATTCCGGGCAGGAGGAGATACCAGGTTTGGTCTGATCCTGGATGTGTCTACCATGTGGGGATGCTCTATTCTGCTGGGTATGATCGCTGCCTTTGTCTTTCATGCGCCGGTACAGGTTGTTTATATCCTTCTGATGAGTGATGAGGTGATCAAAGTACCGATCACAGTCATGCGCTACCGGAGCTATAAATGGATTCAGAATGTGACGAGAGAAAAAGCAGAGCTGGCATAACATTGTATGTGAAAATAAATTTGGAATTTTGAGGTAGATGTGATATGCTAGAGAAAGAATATATTTGAAAAGGAGATTTGCAACATGAGATTAGTATCAACAGAAAAAGCACCAAAAGCACTTGGACCATATTCCCAGGGATATGTACATGGGGGAATTCTTTATTCGGCAGGACAGATTGCGATCAATCCGGCTACAGATACTGTAGAAGCTGATACTATCGAAGGACAGGCTGACCAGGTATGCAAGAACATCGGAGCAATCCTTGAAGAAGCAGGAACTTCTTTTGACAAAGTATTAAAGACAACCTGTTTCCTTGCTGATATGGGAGATTTTTCCGCATTTAACGAAGTTTATGCAAAATATTTCACATCAAAACCAGCCAGAAGCTGTGTTGCTGTAAAGACACTTCCGAAGAACCTTCTTTGCGAAATTGAAGTGATCGCAGCAGTGGAAGAATAGGATAGAGAGATATCCTGAAAAAGTAGGAGGTTTGGCATTATGGCAGAAGAAAAAAGCAGCGGATGTTCGCCGGAATCATGTTCTTCCTGTGCACATGCGGGTTCATGCAGCAGTGCGAAGAAAGATCTGAAAGCACCGGCAAATCCGTATTCACAGGTAAAAAAAGTAATTGGAGTAGTCAGCGGTAAAGGTGGAGTCGGCAAATCAATGGTGACAGCATCTCTTGCACGTATGATGGTACAGCAGGGATATTCGGTTGGTATTCTGGATGCGGATATCACAGGACCATCTATCCCGAAGATGTATGGAGTGCATGGAAGTGCAGTCGGAAGCGAAGCGGGAATGTTCCCGTGCGTTGCAAAAGACGGCACGAAGATCATGTCGGTCAATCTGCTTCTGGAACACGAATCAGATCCTGTCATCTGGAGAGGACCGGTGATCGCAGGAGTAGTAACCCAGTTCTGGACTGATGTAATGTGGGGAGATCTGGATTTCTTATTTGTTGATATGCCACCGGGAACAGGGGATGTTCCTCTTACGGTATTCCAGTCACTTCCGGTAGACGGCGTTGTGATCGTGACTTCGCCACAGGATCTGGTACAGATGATCGTAGAGAAAGCTTACAATATGGCAAAGAAGATGAACATACCGGTTCTCGGACTGGTGGAAAACTACAGTTATCTGGAATGTCCGGACTGTGGAAAGAAAATATCTGTATTTGGGGAAAGCCACATTGACGAGATTGCAGAAAAACTTGGGGTAGAAGTACTCGGAAAGATGCCGATCGATCCGAAACTTGCCGAGATTGTAGAACAGGAGAAGTTCTATGAGGCAGACAACCAGTATCTTAAAAACATCATTGACAAGTTCAATTAAGAAGAAAGCTCCGGCGAGGTGATGATCGCCGGGGCTTTTTAGCTATAGAGGCACGGAAAATGTGAAAAGCCATATCATGACAGGACGGATACAATTGGCAAGGAACATGTGTTTATGGTATGATAACAGGTAGCAAAAAGCGGAGGCAGAAAGAACATGGACGAGAATCTCCCGGTGATCCGGATTTCGGTGCGAAACCTTGTGGAGTTTATTTTAAGAGAAGGGGATATTGACAATCGAACAGGAGGCGGACAAGATCCGGAGAATATGCAGATGGGAAGTCGGATTCACCGGAAGATCCAGAGACAGATGGGATCGGATTATCAGGCGGAGGTACCTCTTAAGACAGAGATTGTCTGTGATGGGTTTACTTTGAAAATAGAAGGACGTGCCGATGGACTGATTCATACAAAAGAGCAGGTCATGGTAGATGAGATCAAGGGTGTTCTGCGGGAACTTGACCGGGTGCAGGAGCCGGCAGGCATTCATCTGGCACAGGCAAAATGTTATGCCAGCATGGTAGCAGAACAGGAAGGGGTGGATGAGATCGGGGTACAGATGACCTATTGTCAGATGGAGACGGAAGAGGTGAAAAGGTTTCAGTATTCTTATCAGAGTAACGAACTGAAAGTCTGGTTCGATGAAGTGATTCGACAGTATAAAAAATGGGCAAAGTTCCAGATTGAATGGAGAAAGGCAAGAAATGCATCTATTAAAGGGATTGAATTTCCGTTCCCATATCGTAAAGGGCAGAGAGATCTTGCGGTATCTGTTTACCGGACGATTCTTCGGAAGAAAAAGTTGTTCATCCAGGCACCAACCGGAGTGGGGAAGACGATTTCAACGGTATTTCCGGCAGTGAAAGCGGTTGGAGAAGAACTGGGTGAGAAGATTTTTTATCTGACGGCAAAGACAATCACCCGGACGGTGGCGGAGCAGGCATTCGAAACCTTACGGGAACAGAATCTGAAGTTCAAGGTGATCACTTTAACGGCAAAAGAAAAAATCTGTTTCTGTGAGGAGACAAGCTGCAATCCGGATGACTGCCCATATGCCAAAGGGCATTTTGACCGGGTAAATGACGCGGTCTATGAGCTTTTGATGCAGGAAGATGTGATGAGCCGGGAAGTGTTGGAAGCGCAGGCAAGAAAGCATAAGGTCTGCCCATTTGAAATGGCACTGGATGTGTCGACCTGGGTGGATGGTGTGATCTGCGATTATAATTATGTGTTTGACCCAGATGCCCGGCTCAGGCGTTTCTTTGCAGAAGGTGGCGCTGGAGGATATTTGTTTTTGATCGATGAGGCACACAATCTGGTAGAACGTGGACGGCAGATGTACAGTGCAGAGTTATGCAAGGAGGACTTTCTTGCGGTGAAGAAACTGGTAAAGGGAGAAGCACCGCGGTTTGCAAAAAGACTGGAGGCATGCAATAAAATTCTTCTGGCAATGAAAAAAGAGTGTGAAAACTATAAGGTGCTGGACAATATTTCGCATTTTGGAATCCAGCTTATGAATGTACTATCTGAGACAGACCGGTATCTCGAGGAATGTGTGGATAAAGAAGTCCGGGAAACCGTATTGGATTTTTATTTTCAAGTGAGATCTTTCCTGAATATATATGATGGGTTGGATGAGAACTATGTCATCTATACGGAGTATCAGGAGAATGGAAGATTTGTTCTGAAGTTGTTTTGTGTTAACCCGGCGGCAAATCTGCAGAAATGTCTGGATAAGGGGAACAGTGCTGTATTCTTTTCGGCAACACTTCTGCCAATCCAGTATTACAAAAGACTTCTGAGTACGGAAAAAGATAACTATGCGGTCTACATTGATTCTTCGTTTGATACAAAGAAGAGACTGCTTATGAATGGTGTGGATGTGAGTACCCGTTACGCCATGCGTTCCAGGGAAATGTATCAACGATATGCGACATACATTTTCCGGGTAGTGAAAGCAAAAATGGGGAATTATCTGATCTTTTTCCCGTCTTACCGGTTTATGGAAGATGTGTATCAGGAATTTACACAGCTTCTTGCATCAGATGAAGAAGAGATGGAACTGGTTATTCAGCAGAAGCACATGGATGAAGAAGAACGGGAAAATTTCCTGCGTGCATTTGAAATGGGAAGAGAGAAAAGTCTGATCGGTTTTGGAGTTCTTGGCGGGATTTTCTCAGAAGGAATCGATCTGACAAATGAGAAGCTGATCGGGACACTGATCATCGGAACAGGGCTGCCGCAGGTGTGCAATGAGCGGGAAATCCTGAAAAGCTATTTTGACCAGAAGGGACTTTACGGGTTTGACTATGCTTACCGGTATCCGGGGATGAACAAGGTTTTGCAGGCGGCAGGAAGGGTGATCCGTACAGAGGATGACCGCGGAGTGATACTTCTTCTGGATGAGCGTTTTCAGAGGGAGAAGGGGAAAGAGATTTTCCCGAAAGAATGGGCGGACTGTGAAAGATGCCGGTTAGACATTGTGGAAGAAAAAATCCGTCTGTTCTGGGAAAAACAGACGGATAATTAAGAAACTTTTTATGCATTAAAGTAATCCAGAAATGCCTGAGTCGCGCGGGAAACCGGAACATGTCCGTTCCATGCGGCAACCAGCTGACGCTTTGGAAGTTGTTCTTCGGTCTGGACGACAAAGAGCTGATCGGAATTCTTTGGTACACAGTAGTCCGGAATAAAAGCGATGCCAAGTCCGATCCGTGCGAGATCGATCAGAAGATCGTTGCTGCTCAGCTCGATTTCAGGAACCAGATCCAACTGATGCTGCTGGAAGAGAGAATGCAGAAATTCACTGGTTGTACTTTTTCTGTCCAGCATGATGATCGGATAACGCTGCAGTTCTTTGAGGGAAAGCTTTTTCCCCTGCAGTTCCGCAAAGGACTGGTTTGCGATAAAGACATCGTGAAAATCACGGATCTTTCGGAAGGAGGCAAGACTGCCAAGGTAAACGTTCGGATAGTTAGCGACAATGAGATCTACCTGACCGTTCTCAAGAAGTTCCGTACACTTGATCGAAGTGGCATTGGTCACTTTTATATGTGCGTTAGGGAAAGCTTTGTGGAAACGTTCCAGATAAGGGACCAGAAAATACCGGCAGATGGTGTCGCTGGCACCGATGCGGATCTGACCGCCGGTAGAGGCTGTTTCCATGATCTGGGATTCCCCGCGCTTGATCAGATTGATCGCCGGTTCGATATGACGCAGAAGGATCTCGCCTTCCGGGGTGAGCTGAACTTTTTTTGTGCTTCGGATGAAAAGAACCTGATCCAGTTTCTTTTCCAGTGCTTTAATGGACTGGCTGACAGCGGACTGTGAAATAAAGAGCTGCTTGGAAGCCTCAGAAAAGCTGAGTGTGTCTGCAACATAATAAAATACTTTATATAATTCATAGTTGATATCCATTATTAGTCCTCCTTATAAAACCTATTAGTATTATAAGTGATAAAAAATAAAATTTCAAGAGAAAACCATTTTTGACAAATGAAGACAGGGTTGCTAAACTATAGACAAAAAAGAGAAGGAGAAAAAGGATGGCAAAAAAGAAATGGCTGCATAAAATCCTGGCGATTTTGCCGAGTATTTCACTGATCGTGATCCTGCTGATCAGCAGTTTTGAGATCGGTGCATACGGAGACTGGAATTTTTATGAAAAAGAATATGAAAAATATAAGGTAGCGGATGAACTTTATATGGAGATGCCGGATATTATGAAGGTGACAAAATTCATGATGTCTTATTTGCGGGGAAACGAGAAGAAACTGAGTATTGAGACAGAAGTGGAAGGAAATATACAGGATTTTTTCAATGAGAAGGACCGGCTTCATATGGCAGATGTGCAGGGGCTTTTTCTTGGCGGACTTGCAATCCGGAGGGGAGCGATCATCGTACTGCTTTTTTCAATGGCGGCACTTGTGCTTATGAAAGCAGACTGGAAGAGACTGATCCCGCAGATGTATCAGCGGGTGCTGGCGGTATTTCTGGCACTTACCGCGGTAGCAGGATTTCTGTTCTCAAGAGACTTTAACAAATATTTCGTGATCTTTCATCATATTTTCTTTAACAATAACTTATGGATCCTTGATCCGGCAGAAGACTATATGATCCGGATGCTTCCGGAGGGCTTTTTCTATGATATGGTGATGAGGATCGGAAGTATTTTTGCTGTGTTTTTAATTGTATCTCTTGTCTGCAGTATTGTCCAGAAAAAGATAAATAAGAGATGCGATTCACGGTAATTGTAATAAATAAGATATACTTATAAAAAGATTTAGTTATATTTATTGTACTTATAAAAGATGATGTGGTAAAATAAAAATCGAGGAAACTGCCGTTATGCCGGATCAAGGCATGCGGTTTCAATATTACTACCAAAGCTAATGGAGGAAATTATGGGCGTAAAACGTGTATATGTGGAGAAAAAACCAGAATTTGCAGTACAGGCTAAAGAACTTCGCCATGAGGTGAAGAGTTATCTTGGAATTAAGACGGTGAAGAATGTACGTGTACTGATCCGCTATGATGTGGAAAATCTTTCTGATGCAACATTTGAAAGAGCATGCAACGGTGTGTTTGCAGAACCACCGGTAGATGTGCTTTACAGAGAGGACTTCCCGCGCGAAGAAAGTGACCACATTTTTTCTGTAGAATTTCTTCCTGGACAGTTTGACCAGAGAGCAGATTCTGCTGTTCAGTGCGTACAGTTTATCAAAGAGGATGAGCTGCCGGTTATCAAGACAGCGACCACTTATGTGATCGAAGGTGAGATCAGCGAAGAAGAGATGGAAGCTATCAAGGCACACTGCATCAACCCGGTGGATTCCAGAGAGACAGGACTTGAAAAACCGGAGACACTGGTTACGAAATTTGAGGAACCTGCAGATGTAAAGATTTTTGACGGATTCAAAGATATGCCGGAAGCGGAACTGAAAGAGTTATACAGTTCTCTTGGACTTGCTATGACATTCAAGGATTTCCAGCACATCCAGAATTATTTCAAAGGGGAGGAACACAGAGATCCATCTATGACAGAGATCCGTGTTCTGGATACTTACTGGTCTGACCACTGCCGTCATACTACATTCTCAACAGAACTTACAGAAGTATCCTTCGGTGATGGCGATTACAGAAAGCCGATGGAAGATACTTATAAAGAATACCTTCAGACACACAGTGAGATCTTTAAAGGACGCGAAGAAAAATTTGTATGCCTGATGGATCTTGCACTGATGGCAATGCGGAAGCTGAAAAAAGAAGGAAAACTTCAGGATCAGGAAGAATCCGATGAGATCAATGCCTGCAGTATCGTTGTCCCGGTTGAAGTAGATGGTGTGGAAGAAGAGTGGCTTGTCAACTTCAAGAACGAGACGCACAACCATCCGACCGAGATCGAACCATTTGGTGGTGCAGCTACCTGCCTTGGTGGAGCAATCCGTGACCCGCTGTCGGGACGTACTTATGTATACCAGGCAATGCGTGTAACCGGTGCGGCAGATCCGACCGTATCTGTAAAAGAGACGATGAAAGGAAAACTGCCGCAGAAGAAACTGGTGCGTAGTGCAGCACATGGATACAGCTCATATGGTAATCAGATCGGACTTGCAACCGGACTGGTAAAAGAGATCTATCATCCGGATTATGTGGCAAAGAGAATGGAGATCGGTGCGGTTATGGGTGCTGCTCCGAGACGTGCAGTTATCCGTGAAAATTCGGATCCGGGAGATATCATCATTCTTCTTGGCGGACGTACCGGACGTGATGGCTGTGGTGGAGCAACCGGTTCTTCCAAAGTTCATACCGAAGAATCCATCGAGACATGTGGAGCTGAGGTTCAGAAGGGTAATGCGCCGACCGAACGTAAAATCCAGAGAATGTTCCGCAGAGAAGAAGTCAGCAAGCTGATCAAGAAGTGTAATGACTTCGGAGCAGGCGGAGTATCTGTTGCAATCGGAGAACTTGCAGATGGTCTTCAGATCAATCTGGACAAAGTACCGAAAAAATATGCAGGTCTTGACGGAACAGAGATTGCAATTTCTGAATCCCAGGAGCGTATGGCTGTTGTGGTAGATCCGAAGGATGTAGATGAATTCCTTGGCTATGCAAAAGAAGAGAATCTGGAGGCGGTAAAGGTTGCAGTTGTTACCGAAGATCCGAGACTTGTTCTTTCATGGAGAGGAAAAGAGATTGTAAATATTTCCCGTGCCTTCCTGAACACCAACGGTGCACACCAGGAGACAACGGTTAAAGTTGATATTCCTTCAAGAGAAGATACCATCCTTAAGAAACAGGTTGAGGTTGGCGATGTAAAAGAAAAATGGCTGGATACTCTGAAAGATCTGAATGTATGCTCGCAGAAAGGTCTGGTTGAGATGTTCGACGGATCCATCGGAGCAGGCTCGGTTTTCATGCCTCACGGTGGAAAATACCAGATGACAGAGACGCAGAGTATGGTTGCAAAGCTTCCGGTTATGCATGGTAAATGCGATACCGTTACGATGATGAGTTATGGATTTGATCCGTATCTGTCAAGCTGGAGTCCGTATCACGGAGCTGTCTATGCTGTCACAGAGTCTATGGCTAAGATCGTGGCTTGTGGTGGAGATTACAGCAAGATCCGTTTTACATTCCAGGAATATTTCCGCAGAATGACAGAGGATCCGGAAAGATGGAGTCAGCCATTTGCAGCACTGCTTGGTGCATATAAGGCACAGATTGCTTACGGACTTCCGTCAATCGGAGGAAAGGACAGCATGTCCGGAACATTTGAACATATCGATGTACCGCCGACACTGGTATCCTTTGCAGTTGACATTGCCAAAGAAGGAGATATCATTACTCCGGAACTGAAAAAAGCAGGTAATAAACTTGTATGGATGAAGATTGAAAAAGATGAATATGAGCTGCCGGTATATGAACAGGTAATGGATCAGTACGGTAAGTTCGCTGATGATATCCACAACGGAAAGATCGTATCGGCTTACGCACTTGACCGCCATGGAGTGATCGCAGCTGTCAGCAAGATGGCATTCGGTAACGGAATGGGTGTGAAGATCGAACACAGCATGGATGCAAGAGAACTTTTTGCACCTGCATTCGGTGACATCGTAGCAGAAGTTCCGGCAGACAAGGTTGGGGAACTCTCCATTTCTTACACTGTGATCGGTGAAGTGACAGATGATGCGAAATTCGCATTTGGAGATACAGAAATCACACTGAAAGAAGCAGAAGATGCATGGACAGGAACTCTGGAACAGGTATTCCGTACGGTATCTGACGAAGCTTCTGACGAAAAGGTAGAATCTCCGCTGTATGATACAAAAGACATTGTGATCTGCGGACACAAGATTGCACAGCCGACTGTATTTATTCCGGTATTCCCGGGAACAAACTGTGAGTATGACAGTGCAAAAGCATTTGAAAGAGCAGGTGCAAAGGTCATCACAAAAGTATTCCGTAACATGGATGCAGCAGATATCGTAGATTCTGTGAATACATTTGAAAAAGAAATTGCAAAATCCCAGATCATCATGTTCCCGGGCGGATTCTCAGCAGGTGATGAACCGGATGGTTCAGCAAAATTCTTTGCAACTGCATTCCAGAATGCAAAACTCAAAGAAGCAGTAGAAAAACTTCTGAATGAAAGAGATGGTCTTGTACTTGGTATCTGTAACGGATTCCAGACACTGGTTAAACTTGGCCTGGTTCCTTACGGAGAAGTTGTGGGACAGACACCGGATTCTCCGACACTGACCTACAATACCATCGGACGCCATATTTCCAAGATGGTTTACACGAAAGTTGTTACCAACAAGTCACCATGGCTGCAGGGAGCAGAGCTTGGCGGAGTTTATACCAATCCGGCATCCCACGGAGAGGGACGTTTTGTTGCAAGTGAAGAATGGCTTGACAAGCTCTTTGCAAACGGGCAGGTTGCAACACAGTACTGTGACCTTGATGGAAATGTATCTATGGACGAAGAATGGAACGTCAATGGCTCTTATCGTGCAATTGAAGGTATCACAAGTCCGGATGGCCGTGTGCTTGGTAAGATGGCACATTCAGAACGTCGTGCAGATTCCGTGGCAATCAATATTTATGGTGAACAGGATATGAAGATCTTTGAATCCGGTGTGAAATATTTCAAATAAGACGGGAAATCTGGAATAAAATGCTTCGAATGAGACGAAAATGCAAGATTGTCGACACGAACTTGCAAAAAAGAGAAGAAGTATCAAGAAAAAAAATGAAAATCAGCTGTATTTGAAACAAAAATGTAGTGGAAATTCATAAAAATTGAAAAATATGCAAAAAAATCTTGACACAGGCGCCTGAATGCTTTACTCTGTTAAAGAACAAAGGTGTTCCGGAGGGACAGACATTTGTTTGTCCCTCTTTTTTTAGCAAAGAAGTGTGCAAAGTCACATTTTTGTAAAAGAACATTCAGGAGGTATTGAGTAGTATGTCTTATGTTGATGAAGTAATTGAACTTGTAGTAAAGAAAAACCCAGATGAACCAGAATTTCATCAGGCAGTAAAAGAGGTTCTGGAATCTCTTCGTGCAGTTGTAGAAGCTCATGAAGAAGAATACAGAAGAGACGCTCTTCTTGAAAGACTCGTTGAGCCGGAAAGACAGATCAAATTCCGCGTACCGTGGGTAGATGATAAAGGTCAGGTTCAGGTTAATACAGGATACCGTGTACAGTTTAACAGTGCAATTGGACCATATAAAGGAGGATTGCGTCTTCATCCTTCAGTAAATATCGGAATTATCAAATTCCTTGGATTCGAACAGATCTTCAAAAACTCTCTGACAGGTCTTCCGATCGGTGGAGGTAAAGGTGGATCAGATTTCGATCCGAAAGGAAAATCAGATCGTGAAGTTATGGCATTCTGCCAGAGCTTTATGACAGAGCTTTGCAAATATATCGGAGCAGACACAGATGTACCGGCCGGAGATATCGGAACAGGTGCAAGAGAGATCGGATATATGTACGGACAGTACAAGAGAATCCGTGGATTATCAGAAGGTGTTCTTACAGGTAAAGGACTCAGCTACGGTGGATCCCTTGCACGTACAGAAGCTACAGGATACGGACTTCTGTATTTTACACGCGAAATGCTCAAACTTGCAGGAAAAGACATCGCTGGCAAGACAGTTGCTGTTTCCGGAGCAGGTAACGTTGCAATTTACGCAATTGAAAAAGCACAGCAGATGGGTGCAAAAGTTGTAACATGCAGCGACTCTACAGGATGGGTTTATGATCCGGAAGGAATCGATGTTGCAGCACTGAAAGAAATCAAAGAAGTGAAGAGAGCAAGACTTACAGAATACAAGAATTACCGTCCAAATTCAGAATATCATGAAGGACGCGGTGTATGGTCAGTAAAAGTTGATATCGCTCTTCCTTGCGCAACACAGAACGAACTTCATCTTGAAGATGCAAAACAGCTTGTTGCAAACGGATGTATTGCAGTAGCAGAAGGAGCTAACATGCCTACCACACTGGAAGCTACACAGTATCTGCAGGAGAACGGTGTATTATTCGCACCTGGTAAAGCTTCTAATGCAGGTGGTGTTGCTACATCAGCACTTGAGATGTCACAGAACAGCGAACGTCTCAGCTGGACATTCGAAGAAGTTGATGCAAAACTTCAGAACATCATGGTAAATATCTGCCATAACGCAGCAGACGCAGCAAAACGTTATGGAGCAGAAGGAAACTATGTAGTAGGTGCTAACATTGCCGGATTTGAAAAAGTTGTAGACGCAATGCAGGCTCAGGGAATTGTATAAGACATATCCTCTATGTAAAATATAATCAGAAAGATCTTCGGAGCAATCCGGAGATTTTTCTGATTTATGCGAAAATGTTGGATGATATAGGTTGTGTGGGCGGTCGCCGGAAAAAGAATCCAAACGATTCTTTTTCCAGCGCTTGTCTGTTCAATGGCATCGAATGAAAAATGGTAAAAATAAAACAAAAAAATGAAAAAAATAGTTGACATTTAGAAGTAGATAATTGTATAATAACGAAGTCGGTTGTAAAACGGACGAACATATGGGATCATAGCTCAGCTGGGAGAGCATCTGCCTTACAAGCAGAGGGTCATAGGTTCGAGTCCTATTGGTCCCATTTCGCGAGAAAGTTTTTTAAAGTCGAAAACATTGAACGCGAAATGTGACGAGCACTTCGTGCGATGCACACAGCTCTGAAGAGCTGACGCAAAAACATATCATATGGCGGGATAGCTCAGTTGGCTAGAGCACGCGGTTCATACCCGCGGTGTCGCTGGTTCAAATCCAGTTCCCGCTACTACAAGAAGGAGTCCTTGTGTGGGGCTTCTTTTTGCGTTATATCTATATTATCATTCATGAAAACGCTGAATATCATTTGCCATATTCCAACTTTTATACTCAAACTATAAAATTCACAAATATTAAACTACAAGCGATCCATTGCCTTAAAATTTCCCAACAAAGTACCCCTCCAATACAAAAGCCATTGATAAATCTCCAATTGCATAGGTGCTTAAACTCAACATTTCCCAGGCAGCCGCTTCCAAGCGCTGCCGTCTTTTCAGAGAAAGTCAGCAGGAGGAGAAAAAATATCCCACCAGATTCCATGTTTGGACAAAGGAATCCGGTGGGATATTTTTTCTCCTCCTGCGTCCCCTCTGAACACCCGCTCCATTTCGTCTGTCTCCCAACAAAACCTATGCAATCCCCTCAAGATGTGATAAAATATCCCTAGATTACGACAAAACGGAGGAATTTTCATATGACATCTAAGACAAAACAGATCATCATGGCTGCAATCGGCGCATATCTGGTATATACCGGCATATCACTTGTGCAGGACACAATTGTCGGAGAACCGAAAAACCAGATCCTTTTTATTCTGGTCGGAGTATTTTTTGCACTGTTTGGACTGGCTACGATTATCTGGAATATAAGAACAATCGTAAAAGAGACAAAGGCAGAAATTCAGGGTACAACTGCAGGGGCAGAAGAAAACGAAGATGGCGAAGAAGCGGCAAAAAAGGTTTCTTCAGGGAAAGGAGTTGCAGACGTTCATGTAGGAGCTGATACAAAAGAAGAGAAGTCTGCGGATAAAGAGGAAAGGAAAGAAACAGCTGCTGAAGAAAAAGCGGAAGACGGTGAAAAAGAGAAAAAGAAAGCAGAAGATGATACAGAAGCGGTAAAAGACGAAGAAAAGAAAACTGTGGAGGACAAAGAAGATAAGAAAGCAGAAGAGGTGCCGGAAGAAAAGAGCGACAAAAAAGCAGATGCCAGACAGGAAGGAGAAGTGTAGAAGATGCGTGTTGGAATGGGATATGATGTTCATAAACTGACAGAAGGAAGAAAGCTGATTCTTGGTGGGGTGGAGATCCCATACGAAAAGGGGCTTCTTGGACATTCGGATGCAGACGTACTTCTGCATGCGATCATGGATGCCCTGCTTGGGGCGGCATCACTTGGAGATATTGGAAAGCATTTTCCGGATACAGATCCCGCATACAAAGGAATTTCCAGTATTAAGCTTCTGGAGCATGTAGGAAAGCTGCTGGATGATCGTATGTATGTAATTGAGAATATTGATGCGACGATCATTGCGCAGAGACCGAAGATGCGCCCACATATCGAGCAGATGGAAAAGAATATTGCAGAAGCACTGCATATTGAAACGAATCAGGTAAATGTCAAGGCAACGACGGAAGAAGGTCTTGGATTTACCGGAAGTGGGGAAGGAATTTCTTCCCAGGCAATCTGTGCAATCGAAAAACTGACTAATTTCAGCAGTGTAGACGTAGCAGCACCTGTAGGTGGCTGCGCAGGCTGTGGAGGTTGTGCAGCAAGACAGATGTAGATCAAGTCTGAATAGAAAGGCACGGCGAAAAAGTAAAATGAAGATACTGAAAAAACTGAAGCCGGAAGAACGTGGGCTTACAAGAACACTGTGGGAACAGGTATTTACAGAAGATACGAAAGAATTTCTGGACTACTATTACACAGAAAAGACGAAGAATAACGAAATCTATGTGATCGAGACAGATCACGATATCCGGGCGATGATGCAGCTGAATCCTTATGTAATACAGATGGGGAAAAAGGCAGTAGAGAGCAGATACATTGTTGCAGTTGCAACAGAGCCTCTTTATCGGCACAGAGGTTATATGGCAGAATTATTAAGTAAGACAGCAAGAGATCTGTATCAGCAAAAAATGCCATTCTTTTTCCTGATGCCTGCAAGTGAGAAAATTTACTATCCACATAATTACCGGTTTATTTATGCAGCCGATGTGTGGAGTGCAAAAGGAACAGACGGGAAAGAACTGACAATACAGAAGATCGTGGAATTGCAGAACGATTCCGGCGTGAGACTCAGAAAGGCAGAGGAAAAAGACTGTAAAAAGCTGGGGGATTTTGCGGAAGAAGTTCTGGAAAAACAGAAAATACAGGTATATACCAAGCGGGATGCAGCTTATTATATGCGCCTTTTGAAGGAACAGGAAAGTGAAAAGGGCGGAATCCTGATCGCAGAGCAGGATGGAGAGATGCGAGGAATCCTTGTTTTTGATGAAGAAGATGGGCTTGCAGTAAGAGAGCCATTGATCCGAAAGGGATATGAAGATGTTTTTGATAAGGCAGGAGTCATCCTCAAAAAAGAAGAAAAGAAAAAACCGTTGATCATGGCACGGCTTTTGAATGTAGAAAGTCTTCTGTCTTCAATGGTGTGCAAAGAAGAGATGGATCTGGAGTTTGTTCTGTATGATCCGATTATCCGGGAAAATAACTGTCTGTTTATGCTAAAAGGCAATGAAGAACATCTTGTAGTCCGGACAAGGACAGCACACACCGGCAAAGATGATGCTGTGCAGAAGATCAGTATTGATGCGCTTACATCGATTGTATTTGGCTATAAAGAGCTGGAAAAGATTGAAGAGGAAGAAAAAGAGATCTTTTCGGCAGAATTCAAAGAAGAAATCAGTAAATTGATGCCGTTTTCTCCTGTTTTTATCAACGAGATTGTCTGATAAGCGGGTTGACAAAATAGAAAAAATCGCATACTATATGTACTAGACATGAATGAAACTGAAAAGACGGAGAACGAAAAGAGTAGTTATCCTCAGAGTTCCATCAGAGAGGATCTGTCATCGGCTGAAAGCAGATCCGGGAGCAGGGATGATGAAGTGCATTCGGGAGTTGACCGGGCGAACGTGAAAGTGAAGATTTCACAAGTAGCCGGGTACGTGTGGCAGACGTTACAGGCCGTGAGAGAAAAGCAGGAGAGCTGCTTTTAATTTAGAGTGGAACCGCGGAAACTTCGTCTCTTTTTGAGACGGAGTTTTTTTATTTCACAGGAAATTCCAAATCAGAGGTGAATGAAATGGGAGTTATTTCCTATATCAAAGAAGAAATCAAAGTAGTAAAAGAACGAGATCCGGCTATCAAATCGGATATAGAAGTACTTCTGTATCCAAGCTTTAAGGTAATGCTTCATTACAGGATCGCACATAAGCTGTATCTGAAAAAACACTATTTTCTGGCACGGTGGGTGTCACAGCGTGGTGTCAGAAAGACAGGAATTGAGATCCACCCGGGAGCAACCATTGGAAAGGGGCTTTTTATCGACCATGGAAGTGGCGTTATCATCGGCGAGACTGCAATCCTGGGTGATAATATTACACTGTATCAGGGAGTAACCCTGGGTGGTACAGGAAAAGAGCAGGGTAAGCGCCATCCAACGCTGGAAGACAATGTTATGGTCAGTGCTGGTGCGAAGGTCATCGGTTCCTTTAAAATTGGAAAGAATTCCAAGATCGGAGCAGGATCTGTTGTTATAGAGGAAGTACCTCCGAACTGTACCGTTGTCGGTGTCCCGGGAAGAATTGTCCGCATGGGTGACCAGAAAGTTCCGAGTGCTGACCTGGATCAGATCCATCTGCCAGATCCGGTATCGAATGATATCCGTCAGCTTCAGACTGACAATATCCGTCTGAAGAAAGAACTGAAAGCATTGAAAGAAAAACTCGCGAAAGAAAAAATAATCGAGGAAGCATAGAAAAAAGAAGGAGTAGCTTTATGAAAGTATTTAACACACTTACGAAAAAGAAAGAAGAATTCGTTCCTCTGGAAGAAGGAAAGGTAAGAATGTATGTCTGCGGACCGACCGTATACAATTATATCCATATCGGTAATGCAAGACCGATGATCGTATTTGATACCGTCCGCCGTTATTTTGAATACAAAGGATACGATGTCAATTATGTATCGAACTTCACAGATGTGGATGACAAGATCATCAAAAAGGCAATTGAAGAACAGGTATCCGCGCAGGAAATTTCACAGCGCTATATCGCAGAATGCAAAAAGGATATGGCGGGAATGAATGTAAAGCCTGCAACCAAGCATCCGCTTGCTACAGAGGAGATCTGCGGTATGGTAGAGATGATCTCTGAACTGATCGACAAGGGTTATGCTTATGAAAAGAACGGAACCGTTTATTTCAGCACAAGAAAATTTAAAGACTATGGAAAATTATCCCACAAGAATCTGGATGATCTCCGTTCCGGTGGACGTTCTCTTCTGGTAAGTGGAGAAGATGAAAAAGAAGATCCACTGGATTTCGTACTCTGGAAACCGAAAAAAGAAGGGGAGCCTTTCTGGGAATCACCATGGTCAGACGGACGTCCGGGATGGCATATTGAGTGTTCTGTGATGTCGAGGAAATATCTTGGCGAACAGATTGATATCCATGCAGGTGGAGAAGATCTGATATTCCCACATCATGAAAATGAAATCGCACAGAGTGAAGCCGCTAACGGTAAAGAATTTGCAAGATACTGGATGCACAATGCATTCCTGAACATTGACAACCGCAAGATGTCAAAATCACTCGGAAACTTCCGTACGGTAAGAGAGATCAGCGAGCAGTATGACCTCCAGGTGCTTCGTTTCTTCATGCTGAGTGCACATTACAGAAGCCCGCTGAACTTCAGTGCAGAGCTGATGGAAGCATCCAAGAACGGTTTGGAGAGAATTCTCAATGCAACCGATAATCTGAAACATCTTATCGCTTCAGTGGCAGCAGAAGAGATGAGTGCCGAAGAAAAAGAAGCATTTTCAAAAACTGATGCATATGTAGAAGAATTTGAAAAAGCAATGGATGATGATTTCAATACAGCAGACGCAATCGCAGCAATCTTTGAACTTGTAAAATATGCAAATACCACTGCGACAGCAGAAAGCTCAAAGGAATATCTCCGGGGATTACTGGACAGAATCGTAAAACTCGGTGATGTCCTGGGACTGATCCTGGATAAGAAGGAAGAACTTCTGGATGCAGATATTGAGAAATTGATCGAAGAGCGTCAGGCAGCAAGAAAAGCAAAAGATTTTGCAAGAGCCGATGCGATCCGTGACGAGCTTCTGGAAAAGGGAATTATCCTGAAGGATACCAGAGAAGGAGTACAATGGAAAAAAGCGTAGAATTTGAAATTGCTGACTATATAAAAGAAGTGCTTGAGATGAAAGAGGTGGAGCCGGAAGGCTATTCACCTCTTACCCTGGCTTATATAGGGGACAGCATTTATGATCTGATCATCAAGACAAAGGTGATCAGCGAAGGAAATAAACAGGTAAAAAAATTACATCAGGAGACAAGTAGTATGGTGCAGGCGTCTGCCCAGTCAGAGATGATGCGTGCCCTTCAGCCATTGCTTACTGAAGAAGAGCATGCTGTTTACAGAAGAGGCCGAAATGCTAAATCAGTATCGCCGGCAAAGAACCAGTCACTGACCGATTACCGACGTGCAACCGGATTTGAAGCGTTGATGGGATGGCTTTACCTGAAAAGAGAATGGAAAAGAATGGCAGATCTAATCAAGATCGGTCTGGATCACTTAAGCGAATGCGAAGAAGAAAAGAAGCAGGAGAAATAGAATGGAAGAAAAAAAGATGAACAGTCAGCAGATCGAGGGAAGAAATGCAGTAATGGAAGCATTTCGCTCCGGGAAACCGATTGACAAAGTATATATTCTTGACGGATGTCAGGACGGACCGATCAGAAGTATCGTAAGAGAAGCAAAAAAGCATGATACGATCCTGAATTTTGTAACCAAAGAACGTCTGAACCAGATTTCAGAGACCGGAAGACATCAGGGGGTCATTGCACAGGCAGCGGCTTACGAGTATGCGCAGGTGGAAGATATGCTGGAGCTTGCAAAACAGAAAGGGGAAGATCCTTTCCTGATCCTTCTGGACAATATTGAGGATCCACATAATCTCGGCGCAATCATTCGTACTGCCAATCTTGCAGGTGCGCATGGTGTGATCATTCCGAAGCACCGCGCAGCAGGTCTTACTGCAACCGTTGCAAAGACATCGGCAGGTGCGCTGAATTACACACCGGTAGCAAAAGTCACCAATCTGGTGAAAACCATGGAAGAACTGAAAGAAAAGGGACTCTGGTTCGTCTGCGCAGATATGGATGGGGATGTGATGTACCGCGTGAATCTGAAAGGACCGATTGGTCTGGTGATCGGAAACGAAGGCGAAGGTGTTGGACGTCTGGTAAAAGAGACCTGTGATATGACGGCAGCCATTCCGATGAAGGGAGATATTGACTCCCTGAATGCGTCTGTGGCAGCAGGTGTCCTTGCCTATGAGATCGTGCGTCAGCGCATGAGTTAGGAAAATCGGAGAATGAAAATGGATCTGGGGAAAATGACGGATGAGCAGCTGATTGAACTGCTTCGGGAAGGTAAGACCGAGATCACGGATTATCTGATGGAAAAATACAAAGACATGGTACGCAAACAAGCGCGTGCCATGTATCTGTGGGGCGGAGAAAATGACGATCTGATCCAGGAGGGGATGATTGGTCTTTTTAAAGCGGTGCAGGATTATGATCCGAAAGAAGGTGCAAGCTTTTCAAGTTTTGCCGGACTTTGTGTGTCACGCCAGATGTATACGGCGATTAAGGCTTCACAGCGGAAAAAACATCTGCCGCTCAATTCCTATGTGTCGATTTACGCATCTGCCAGTGACAATCCGGAGGAGAACGGGCTTTCCATAGTAGATACGATCGAAGCAGGGAAAGAGAGTAATCCGGAGCTGATGATTCTTGGAGAAGAGTATACGAATGCATTTGAAGAGGAACTGAAAGAAAAATTAAGTAAGCTGGAGCGAAAGGTGCTGTATCTTCATTTGCAGGGAATGGAATATCTGAAGATTGCAGAATTTATGGACAAAAGTCCGAAGACGATCGACAATGCCCTGCAGCGGATCAAAGCGAAAGCACGCCAGCTTCTGGAAGAAAAACGCCGGTCTGAAAAAAAGTAAAAATAAAAATTTAAAAATATTGACAAGCAAAGCAGTGATGTGCTATATTAAATGAGTCGCGAAAATGCGCAGGCTGCCTTGGCTCAGTCGGTAGAGCGTCGCCTTGGTAAGGCGGAGGTCGGCGGTTCGATTCCGCTAGGCAGCTTATTTATTTAAGAAGCAGAGTTGTATTTCCGGTTGGAGATTACGATGTCTGCTTTTTTTGTACTTGTTCATGTATAGAAAGTGTGATAAACTAAAGAACATGAATCAAAAGTTGTCTACAGGGCAATGATTGAGATACATGACATGAAAAAGACTGCTACATACCGGCAGATTTTGAAGTAATAGAGAGACGTGAGGAGGAACTTCAATGGCAGAAGAAGCTGTATCAAAGAATTTTATAGAACAGGAAATTGAAAAAGATCTTGCAGAAGGCGTATACGATCACGTATGTACCCGTTTTCCACCGGAACCGAACGGATACCTTCACATCGGACATGCAAAGTCTATCCTTTTAAACTACGGACTTGCACAGAAATATAACGGAACATTCCATATGCGTTTTGACGATACCAACCCGACAAAGGAAAAGACAGAGTTCGTAGAATCCATCAAAGCCGACATCAAATGGCTGGGTGCTGACTGGGGAGATCACCTTTACTTTGCATCTGATTATTTTGATCAGATGTATGAGTATGCGATCAAACTGATCAAGAAAGGAAAAGCTTATGTCTGTGACCTGACAGCGGATCAGATCCGTGAGTACAGAGGAACTCTGACAGAGCCGGGAAAGGACAGCCCGTACCGTGACAGAAGTGTGGAAGAGAACCTGGAGCTTTTTGAAGATATGCGTGCAGGCAAGTATGCAGACGGAGAGAAGGTTCTCCGTGCGAAGATAGATATGGCATCACCGAATATCAATATGAGAGATCCGATCCTCTACCGTGTAGCACGTATGACACATCACAATACAGGTGATAAGTGGTGCATCTACCCGATGTACGATTTTGCACATCCGATCGAGGATGCAATCGAAGGAATTACACATTCTATCTGTACACTGGAATTTGAAGATCACAGACCACTTTATGACTGGGTAGTAAGAGAATGTGAATTTGCAAATCCACCGCGTCAGATCGAATTTGCAAAATTATACCTGACGAACGTAGTTACAGGAAAGCGTTACATCAAGAAACTTGTAGAAGATAAGATCGTAGACGGATGGGATGATCCGAGACTGGTTTCTATCGCAGCACTTCGTCGCCGTGGATTCACACCGGAATCTATCAAGATGTTCGTTGACCTGTGTGGAGTTTCCAAAGCACAGAGCTCTGTAGATTATGCAATGCTCGAGTACTGCATCCGTGAGGATCTGAAGCTTAAGAGAGCACGTATGATGGCAGTCCTTGATCCGATCAAGCTTGTGATCGATAACTATCCGGAAGGACAGATTGAATATCTGGATGCACCGAATAATCTTGAGAATGAAGAACTTGGAAGCCGTCAGCTTCCATTTGGAAGAGAGCTTTATATTGAGAGAGAAGACTTTATGGAAGAGCCTCCGAAGAAATATTTCC
>PVMN01001717.1_pt1 | contig 27664 bp, 26 predicted proteins | sample 1853401 | NCBI WGS metagenome assembly PVMN01 (sample SAMN08533510, study PRJNA380276) | Human gut metagenome, whole genome shotgun sequencing project.
CAAAGCGATACGGTTTTTTCGTTTACTTCATCCTGCACTTATCTCACTCCTCCTTTCTTTATTCTTCACTGTCACCATACATATCGTGCTGCACCAGTGCGGAATAATAATTGCTGATCGTAAGTGGTGCATTATATAAAACTGTCAGTAAATACTGCCGGATATTGATCACCTTACTGGTATTCTCCTTCAAGCATTTCAGGACAAACCGGATGTGTTCAGAATTCAGTTTCAAAAACTGACTTTTAACCACATCCTTTGGCTTTCTGTCCCCACCTATCCGTATCATTTCCTGTTCGGAACAGACAGTATCCACAATCAGCTCCACAATCTCGTTCAGCATATCCCGGTTATACACATCAACCAGATATTCGTACCCAATGTTGTTCAAGATCATCTGGTGGTATACCTCTCTTTCCATTCGTTTCCTGTGCATTTCTTCACTCTCTTCAGAATAGAAAGAAAGATACTCAGTGTCACTTATTTCAGTCTTATTATCCTCAGTATCATTACCCGGCATTTCTGACATATCTGTACCTGTCATATTGGCATTTCCAGAAATGTCATTTTGACGTGTCTGGATATTCCTTTTATACATATCCTGTTGCGTACATTTGCGTACATAAATCCTATCCGGTCTGCCTAACCCCTGCCGTATCCTCGTAATCAATCCAATTCCTTTCCGACTGTCAAGCTCTGCTAACAGATTCCCTACCTTTTTCAAGCCACATCCCATCATGCCGGAGATCTGCTCCTGGGAAAAATAAATATATACCTTTCCCTCTTCATCCAGCCACCGATTCTTTATAGATAGCTGCATACGGTCAAGCAAAAGTCCATAAAGCAATTTCGCTTCACAGGAAAGGCTCTTAAACTGCGTATTTGTAAAAAGGACTTTAGGCACACGGTAAAAAGAATAGGATTCCGCTTCTTCACCGTAATGATACGGAAATTCATATGTATTATCCTGTGTTCCGATGCTCCTTCACTTCTTTCATAGCCTTCACAATGCAGTAACCCAGACAGGGAGTATGTTTTCCATAGGGACAGCCTTCACATGGCTCCCAGTGAGTTACCTTCCTGCGAAGTGGCGGAGAAGAAATACGATAAAAACATTCTTTCCTTTTGCATTTCTTTCTCCTGGCACTAAAGAAGTAACAATACGCACAGTCCGAAGGCTTATCACTTGCATACCCTACTTCTGTCATCTTCCTGCTCCTTTCCTTCTCTCAGCTTGTTATACTGTTCATCGGATTCCTTTCCAACTCTTATGCAACAGTATAAAACAAACCCATATACCAGGAATACGATAATCCCTGCAACGATTAATACGGTTTTCATCCCATTTCTTCTCCCTTCACTTTTTTATCAGTATTAGCAAAAAGGGCATCTATGAAACACTTGTCCATAAATGCCCTATTCCTCTTTAAGAAATCTTAGGATCTCTTATTTTTTCTTCTTTTTGCGGAGAATCACAGTACCTCCGACTCCTGCCATTCCAACTCCTGCAAGCAGGATCCAGAAAAGGATTGGTGTGTTATCTCCTGTCTTCGGTGAAGTAGATGTCTTTGTTGTCTCAGTATCTTTTGTTTCTGGTGTTGATGTTGTTTCTGGTGTTTCCGCCGGAGTCTCTGTTGGTGTTTCCGTCGGCTTCACTTCGTCCTTCATCACTACTTTCTGGATCTCTCCTGTATCTTTTACTGTAAACTTCACATCTTCTGCTACCAGGTATCCATCCGGTGCAGTCTCTTCCCGAAGTGTATATTCTCCAATCGGAAGCATTTCAATATAGTGTGGTTTTTCCTCGGATGTCCAGCTCTCCACTGTCTTTCCATCTTTATCAAGGATTGTCAGCTTCGCTCCCGGCAGTTCCTTACCAGAAATATCGGTCTTGGAAATCTGCACTTTTGTCACATCATCCTTCATTTCTACCTTCTGTACCTCACCGGTATCTTCAACCGTAAAGGTAATGCTCTCTGCTGTAACATAGCCATCCGCTGGAAGTGTCTCTGTCATGGTATACTTTTTACCAACTGTCAGTTCTTTAATGATATGCGGCTCTTTTCCGGAAGTCCATTCATCCACGGTATTTCCACTTTCATCAGTCACTTTCAGTTTTGCTCCCTCAATCTCTTTTCCATCCGTCAGAGATGTCTTGGTAAATTCTACGGTTGTTTCCTCATCTTCAAAAGTAAACTCATAGGAAAGAGTCTCTTTTTCAGCCTCACCATACTCAAAAGTAAACTCCTGTACCTGATCTGTGGTCGCAAATCCCGGTGCTGGTGAAGTTTCTTTCACATAGTAGGTATAACCAAGAGGAAGATCCGCAGTAAAAGTCAGTTTTCCATCTTTATCTGTAGCCTGTTCCTCAATCACCGTATCCGCTTTCAAGATCACATCACCTTTTGCATTGACAATATCATCCTTATTGCACAGAGCAAATACAGCTCCTTCCAATACACGGTCAGAATCTTTTGCTTTTTTCAGCACTTTCACTTCTGCCTTCTGACGTTTATTCTGCCAGTCCGCAGAGTAAGTAACTTCCGCAGTATTCTGGTCACGGTAAGTCAGGTCAACCTCACGGATTTCCCCATCAAGGACATAACCGTTTGCTGTCTCTTTCTCTTTGACATAATATTTGCCAAGAGGAAGATCGGTCAGTTTTGCCACACCAGTCTCATCCGTTGTAATGGTTGCTACCAGTGCATCCTTTTTGTAATAATCCTCACTCTCACCATCCGCCGCTTTAATATCCTCTAAGGCATAAACTTCAAAAGTAACCTCCTTCAAGGAACCAGAGAGATATTCAAACAGATGCTTAATCCATCCACCAACGGAATCCAGTGCAGATACTTTGTCCAGGAACTCACCTTTTTTATTGATGATCAGTGTTCCGGTCGGTACGTCATCTTTCATTTCCACCTTCTGAATTTCTGCAGTATCCTCCACAGTAAATGTGATCTCTTCTGCCATCAGATAGTCATAAGGAGCCATTTCTTCACGAAGTGTATAAGTCTCCCCGGCAGTCAGTCGCTCAATCAGATGTTCTTCCCCTTTTACAGATTTCCATGTATCCACCACATTTCCATCTTTATCAAGCACTGTAAGAGTGGCACCGGAAAGTTCTACTCCTGTAGTAATATCTGACTTCTTGAATGTTACTTTTGTTGGCTGGTTCTTAAATACAGATTCCAGTTTTACCACTTTCACATCCTGTCCCTGATATTTCGCAGTTACTTCCAGTGTCTCAAATGAAGATACATAACCGGCAGGAGCTGCCAGCTCTTTGATATAATAGTTTCCGAATGGAAGATCAGATTCAAACACTGCCTTTCCATCTTCATCGCTGACTGCTTTTCCAAGCAGAGTGTCTGCTTTCACAATCACTTCTCCATGAGCAAGAATATCTTCCTTTGCATAAAGTCCAAATTCTGCACCTGCTACAACCGTCTCATTCTCTGCATCCTGTTTTACTACGGATACCTCTACTTTCTGACGGTCATTCTCAAAAGCAGCTGTCTGCTCGATCACTGGTGTTTTCTGGTCTTTGTAAGAGAAAGTAACGGTCTGTGCCTCTTCGTTTAACACAAAGCCCTCTGGTGCTGTCTTTTCGACAACCTTATACGTTCCAAGAGGAAGATCAGCAATCTGAGCCTTTCCGTCTTTATCGGTCGTAACCGTTCCTACTAATGCTCCAGAAGCATATTCCAGAATACGGTTGCCCTGGTCATCTTTCTGGAAATCTGCTGTGTAAATATCCTCAGCTGCATATACTTCAAAAACTGCACCTTCCAGATTTTCTTTCTGGTAAGTGAAATCGTCCTTAAATCCATTCAGAATCTCACCCTGTTTTACGATGTTCAGTTCCCCTTTGACCGGATGGTTTTCATATGCGATCTCAATGATAACATCACCAGAAGTTCCGTCCATCTGATATGCTGTATTGGAATCTACATTCACCTCATAGTAATTCTCATTCAGAGTATATCCATAAGGTGCGTTTACTTCCTCAATGCGGTAATGCCCGATTTTAAGATTCTGCGGAAGGATCAAATATCCCTGCTCATCTGTAAAATAGGATTTATGTTTTACCGTAGTCGGATAAGTTGTTACCTGCTCCACATATTTCTCAGTGTCCATGTTGAAAATCTTGAACTCTGTATTCTTCTGAAGCACTGCTTTCTTTGTCTCGGCATCCTGTTTGATGATTTTCAGCTTCGCTTCAAACTCTTTATCCAGCATCACTCTCCACACCTGCGGAGTGCTTGGATGGTTCTCTGTAATCTGTACAATGAAATCATCTACCGGAGTATAGTTATGCGGAGTTGTTGTCTCACGGACAATATATGTTCCATAAGGGATCGCAATACTGCAGGCATAACCTTTCTCGTCTGTAAAGATTTCTGTAGCACCGTTTTCTCCAATCACTACTGGTTTGGCGGAATCAAAATCATAGCTGCCATCTTCATTTACTTTCAGGGAAGATACCAGATAAGCGGTAAATCCTGCCCCTTTCAGTAAGTCTGCATCTGTCTTTCCATTGTTCGCTGCTTTAATGATCTGGAATGGCTGTTTCATCACCTGCTCCAGAGACAGGCAATCACGTTTTACTTCTGCTACAAGGTCACCCTCGTAATTGCAGACCAGATCATGTTCTTCCTCATCTGCCAGATAACCGGTTGGAGGAGTGATCTCTTTTACATAGTAATTGCCAAGATATAATCCATCCACAGAAGCCTGTCCATTCTTATCTGTCGTAAGAGTGGCAACCTGTTCTCCTGCTTTATAGACCACACCAGTCGCACCGTCTGGATGCACAATGTCCTCACGGGCATAAAGTCCGTACACTGCTTTTTCCAAAGTGGCATCGCCCTGTGGAACTGCCTTTTTGGTTTCTTTATCCTGCTTCTGCAAAGAAATCTTAGCTGTCACACGCTCATTTTTGAATGTATGCTTAAATGTCTGTTTTGCCTCTTTATCATTTGTATATGAGAGAGCAAACGTATAAACATCTTCTGTATTTCTCACATAACCTTCCGGAGCCTGCACTTCCTTCACATCATAAGAAAATCCAAGTGGCAGATCTGCTGTAAACTTTGCTGTACCGTCTGCTCCTGTTGTCGCTTTCTGGATCAGCGTACCTTTCTTCACAACAACTGCACCATCCGCATTGGTAATATCACTTGCAGCATAAAGTCCAAAGATTCCTCCATCCAGAGGATTTTCTGTATCTTCGTCCTGTTTTGTAACAAGCACTTCTACTTTCTGTTTGTCGTTCGTAAAAGTTGTCTCGGAAAAAACAACATCCACATTTTGTCCGGCATAAGAAAGAGTCACCTTCTTCTCCTCTCCAGCATTATAAAATCCTGTCGGAGCCTGCTTTTCCTTTACAACATATGTACCAAGATGCAGATTTTTCAGAACGATGGCTCCATTCATATCTGTTGTCAGATTTTCTTTTATCAGATCACCCTTGCTGTAAACTTTTGTACCATAAGCAGTTTTAATATCTGCTCCGGCATACACATCGTAAACAGCACCTTTCTGTCTGCGTTTCTCATATTTAAATGTTGTGCCGTTCTCTGCCACATCTGCACCAACCAATACCTCACCTTCTTTATAAACGGTAAGCTGTCCCAGCTGTTCTTCATCTGGAACTGTAACGGTTGTGGTCTTGCTGACTTCCAGTTTCACATTGTAAGCGGTTGCATTGACACGGTATCCGCTTGGAGCTGTAATCTCTTTCAGATATACGGTATCCTGTGTCTTAACAATCTGTACAGACGCTTCACCATTTGCATCTGTTGCCGGTAACTTTGTGATCAGCTTCGTACAATTAGCATCGCTGTATAAGCCAAACACTCCCCCGGCCAGCTTCGCATTCGCCTTGGCATCTTTCTTAATCACCTTAACACTTGCGTACTGTACCCAGGTTACTTTAAAGTCCACATATTTCTCATCATCCACACCTTCACCAAATACCAGTGCTAAATCCTGTGAACCTGACCCTGTGCTGATCTTATACGCAGAATAGTCTTTGGTTACGCTTCCTTTCATCGTAGCTGACCAGCTTCCTGCAACATCCTGCACCTGTGTCAATGGTGCTGATAAATAAAACTTCGTTCCACCAATGATCTCTACGGCTTCCCCGGCTTTACTTGTCTTTCCGGTTGTTACATTATGAAGCTTCACGCCACTTGGAAGTTTCATCGTGATACTCTGTAGTTTGTCTGCCTTAAATGTAATCTCCTTTGTTCTCTGACTGTTGCCATCTACATAAGCAGTTACATTTGCATCTGAAAAACTCATATCGACATCCGGAATCTCTGGCTGTGAAATACAGTAGTTATACAGTTTCATAGCAAGTGTTTTTGCTTTGCTGCTTGCTCCGGAAAAAGCGGAATCTCCACCATTTGCATAAGATGCAGCAAGATGAACCAGAATAAATCTGGCACCAGCACTTAAATTGCCATAACCGTTCTCTTCTGTAAAGAATCCTTCATCACCTGCCGCCTTCGTTCCATAATAGCAAACCTTAGCCAGCTTTTTCCCATCACTCAGTTTTGTAATATCGTATGTTCCGGTTCCAGGACTGGATTTCTCCGGCTGGATACAATAAGCGGTTGCAGAAACATTTCCAAACTTCACGGTGTACTTATACGTCAGATAGCTTCCATACCCATAATCCGAATACTGATAGCAGGCTCCTCTGGTCACAGTTACCTTCTTTGTGCTTCGGGTTGATGCTTCCCTTGCCATGAAAGTAACCGCTTCCCCTTCTTCCATTGAATAAAGGTCAATACCATTATCCTCTGCCTGATCCATTACTTCAGAGACAGTTAATCCAGACTCTTCATCTGTTGTAACTTCTTCTGTCAGATCTGTTACTATTTCCGTCTGCCCTTCTGCATCGGCATCTTCTTCCGCATTACCAGAATCTTCTGTCTCGCCAGCATTTCCTTCACCGGCGGTATTTTCAGAAGTATTTGGTTCTGTCAGCTGTTCCGTTTCCGGCTCTTTTACGGTTACATTTCGGCTGATACGATAAGAAGGATTTCCACTGACCGGCTCTACCTTATAAACTGCTTTATAGGTATCTGCCTGGTATGTGTCAAAATCATCTCCTGCTTCATTCTTCGCTTCATACAGCTCTACTTTCACTTTGGCATCATTGATTCCTTCAATACCGGAAAAATCCACCTTAATATCAAAATCAGAACCATAATCAATGCTGTAATCATTGGCAGTTAAAATCTCATCCTCCGCCAGCTTATCTTTCACCGCTTCCAGTTCCGGATACTGTGCTTCAAAAGAAGAAGCTGCCTTTTCCGGTTCTACTGCATAAGCAGTCATTGGCTGTGCCACAGCACTTGCAATCGTAATAACAGATAATACTCCAGACATTACTCTTTTCAATGTCCCTTTCATTCTCAATACCTCACTTTGCTTTATTTTTTCTGTTACCGGTTTACAGGCTTTCACCTGTCTGATACAATCAAATCATAGGCATCACCCCGTTTTAAATTATTTGTGCCAAAATCATTACTGATGACAGCACAGTCATACGCCGGAACCTGCAAAAGCAAAAGCTCCGACGCATGGTCTACTGTCATCGCCCGGCGAACCGGGCATAACAAAAATAAGGATTGAGCATTTCCGATCAGAAGAGAACTTCCACTGGCCGCAAAATGCGTAGCTGAGCTTTCATCCTCTCCTGACCTTTTATTCAGTTATCAAGGTACGGCGGATTGGGATTAAATCATTTAGAAATGTTGTCTTGAATGACTTTGCCCTCTTTCCACTAATCACAGGCGGCAGAGGGCAAAAGGTCACATGGATTTGAAATTTTTTTAAAAACTTTATTTTTTCTCTGGAGAGACTATTTCAGTTCCCCATATTCATTGAATTTTTCTTCGATTATGTTAAGAGCATTCTGCAGCATATTTGTCACCGCAGTACGTCCAGTTCCATTTTCCTTTGCAATCTGTTTATGTGTTTTCTGATTCCAGTAAAATTCCTGAACTACTTTTTTCTGCTTATCACTAAGTACACTCATCATCTCTTCTGCAATCTGCTGACGGTTCACACGTTCTTCTACATCCATCAATTCATCTTCCATTCCTTCAAAATCCTCAGAAATGCCATTAAACGAAATGCAGCGTCCCCGATCACGGGTAGCCAGATTATGTGCCAGCCGATCCTCACCAATCAGCATCAGACGCAGATACCATTCTTCCTTTTCAAAAAAGCTTTCCTCTAATTCACAGAAATACTTCTTCTCACGAAGTCCTGTCTCTGGATTCCAGGTATTATACTTCTCATCTTCCTTTCTCTTCTTTTCTGTCACAGAAGAATAACCATAACCAAGTTCCAGATTTACCGGGAATACCGTTGCTCTGTTTCCGATGCCATAAACCGCATATCCTGACTGATATACAATAATATGTACCTCATTCACTCCTGCTCCTGTTATTTTATGAGCAACTACCGGTGATTCCCCTGTACGAAGCTGCTTCGGTGTAGGAAGTTTTTCTCCTCTCTTTGGTGTGTCGATCAGTTCTTTCAGTGTTCTTAATGTCAGCATAATTGCCACCTTTCCCGCAGGAACCGGTGACAAAAAGAAAGGCAGCTAAGCTAAATAGACCCCGGTTCCGCTAATTTTTTTTATTAGCGGAACCGAAGCTCCAGCCTGCTGCCTTCTGTATGGAAAAACCTGCTGCACAATCACCGTGCTAAGATTCAACCAGCATTATTTACTTCTATTTACTACTGATGCGGTATCCGTCTTGTTCTCTTTTTCTTTCTGACGGATTTCCTTTAATACATCTGAATAATCACCAAAGGCATCGTAGGGACACCTGCGGCGAAACTCCAATTCTTCCTGAGTCATGTTCTGTCCTCCTTATTTCAGCACCTCGCTGTTGATGATTTGATTATAAAATAAACATCTTTGTTTTTCCCCGGCAGATGTGTGGAAATCCTCATACTTCTCCCCACATCTGTGGAAATAAAATTTTGTACAAAAAAAGCACCTACTCATTTTTATAAGTAAGTGCTAAACCTAAATTTTTAAAGACTTGCCAGATTATCAAGCATGGATTCCACCATTGATAATGCAAACTGCTTTTTATTCTTATCTAATCTTTGTATCTGGAAGAACAAAGACACTATTTTACTATCGGGTTCTGGTACTTCTAGATCTTTAAGTAATTCATATGGACTTGCTTTTAAAGCATTTACAGTTTTTGCAAAGGTATGTACATCCATCGTATTCTCTGCATTTTCATACCGGGATACTGCATTAGAGCTTTTTCCAATCTTTAGTCCAAGCTCTTCCTGCGAAAAACCACTTTCCCTACGTTTCTCACTTAGAGAATTGCCAAACGCAATTCTTTCATCCATGTTTTTTTCTTTCGTAGACATGCAGTACCCCCTTTCTTTTATATTTTGGGAAATAAAAAAGCCTGAAATAAACAGTAATCTCCTTACATACTAAAAATGTGCATAGTAAAACCCAAGTTCCAACTATGTAAAATCATCCTCAAGTATGTATATTGTACTGTTTATTCCAGGCTAAATATTTGTAGTCTTATAGAAATAAACTTTTCCTTATGTAAATTATTTATTTTTCTTAACATACTGAGTTTATCACAAGAAATTATTTCTGTCTACTTTAATTATCCATTTTCTGGTATAAAAACGCAAAAAACCGACAAAACACTATGCTTAATCGCTATGTTGATAATATATAGGTATACTATCCCCATAAACTTCCTGCATATGTTTTGCCGGGTTCCTGATGTTTCTGTGCCATCTCCAACACGTTCAGCAAACTCTTGAATATCCGTGCTGTATGTGAAGATTCCTGCTGTCTAATATTACAGATTCACAGATATTCTCATTCCTGCATATTAAATTGTATCACTATACTTTACTCTTCTCATTCTTCCGTATCCCGGAGAACTCCTACCAGATGTGACATATACATCTCCAGACGGTCAACTTCTTCCTTTGACCGCTTCTTGCTCATATCAATGCCAACGACAACTCCTACATCCGCAAATGCAGTCAGATCTCGATGGCATCTCTGACAACGTACTTCTGAATAAGTAAAAATGCTTTTCTGGTTTACTTTGCCGCATACCGGGCATGTAACAAATAATGGTTCTTTGCTCATCAATAATCCTCCAAGTAATATCTACACAAACTATCACTCAAACGGATAAGGGAAATGAAAACCGTTGATGAGTTAATAGCAGGCGATTCCGTAGCACCGAAGCCATGCCACCTGCTATATGATCTTCCCCTGGGATTGGCTCTGACAATCTCATCGCAACCTACACCTGCTACTGTTCATGTCATCTACTCCAATGACTTAATCACATGAACAGCAACACCCTGAACAGTACAATTCTGTGTATAAATATCCGGGTACTTCGGATTCTCCGGATGCAACCGTACACACCTTCTTTCTGTATCAAGGAAAAACCGCTTTAATGTGGATTCATTATCTACAAGTGCTACAACAATGTCTCCATCCGAAGCTGCATTCTGCTTCCGGATCACAATCATATCTCCACTGTTGATACCTGCTCCGATCATAGAATCTCCACTGGCCCGCAAGATAAAGAACTCACCCTCTCCAAATAATGAAACAGGAAGAGAAACATATTCCTCAATATACTCTTCCTCCAGCTGCGGCATACCACAGGATACTGACCCAAGCACTGCCGCTGGCTTCGTAAGTAGAGATATTTTATTCGTTCTCTCAGTAACAATCTCCCCATTGCGGTAGCTTAACATTCCTCTGTCATTCATAGCAACAAGGTACTTGTATACTGTACTCTTGACTATACCGAGCGCATCTGCGATTTCGCTGGTATAAGGTGAACGATGATTCAGCAACTGAAACTGTTCTGCATAATCCATAATCTGCTTCATCAATTCTTCGCTTTTATGCCGCATCTTTTCACCTTACCTTTCTATCGGAAACGTTGCGTTTCTGATAGAAATAATTATACCGAACAAATTTTCGTAAGTCAATATGTTTTTTCAATTTTCCGAACATATTTTCTTTTATTCATCCTCAAATTCCATTTCATTCATTTCTGGAAAATCCAGCAACTCAGAAACAGTCATATTAAACCCCATAGCAATCTTACGCAAAGTCTTCAGCTTTGGATTCTTTGTTTCTCCTCTCATCATACTATTAAGCGTTGATTGCGTAATCCCTGACAATGTAGCAAGTTTATTTGTCGTTATCCCTCTCTCAACACACAGATCAGTCAATCTCTTTATTATGGCATCTGAATACGTCATGCAAATTCTCCTTAAATCACAATATATATTCAGTATAAATGATTTCTCCTTCGTTTATTAACGGTGTACCGTTGACATTTTCGCAAACTGATGATAAATTAACGTTATACCGTTACTTTACTTGTACAACTTTAAGGAGGGTTTATATAATGAGCAAAAAAGAACAGAAACTAAAAAAGAATCTCTATAAAGCACTCACAGAATATTTCATTCATAATCCTAAAAACAGTCTGCCATCATCAGAAAGTTTTCTCGATCAGCTTGCAGCTTTTCGTATGGAAACAACATTACCTATTGCAATAAAGCACGATGTAAAATATCAAAAAGCTCAGAAAAAATGCAATAAAGCCAATGAAAAAATACGGGATCTTAATCTAACTCCTCAACAATGGGACACTGTTGATGCCGCTATCACTGCTGAAAACATTTCATCTATAGAATATATACGGATTGCCTACAAACAAGGAATCATTGATGCATTTTCTATTTTACGAGAAACTCTTTAATATATCCATGTTAATCTAATCACTTGCAGGCAATGAAGCAGAGATCGGATTTATCTCTGCTTTCCCATTTTCTTCTCTATTGCTTCCGGAACTCTGAGCAAGCCAAATCGCCATAGTATCGGATAAATATATGAAACTCCTCTAATATCTCCAAGTGCCTTTGGTTTCTTTACCTCTTCGGAAATCTTCATACTATTTTCAAATGCCAGCACCATACTACTCCAGGCAAGACTCTTACTTTTCTCTCTACGATCTATCAGCAGCTCTCTGTTATACTCTCCGTTTTTACCAACCTTTAATTTATACCGAAATGGTAATCCTGTTGCCGTTTTAAATGGATACTCCTGAAATGCAATAACAGCCTGCCACAGATTTTCCACTGATGGTATTTCCTTTAGAAGCCGAACCTGCTCTTGTCGAATCTTATATGTCCTGCATCGCTCCGCATTTAGACTTATCTCTGCTGCATTATAAATTCCTTTTGTGTAGGGCAAATAGGAATGTACCGATGCTCTGGAAAGACCTGTGTGTTTCATAATCTCCGGAATCTTTTTTCCTGACTGATGCAGATCATTGATTTCTGTACATATATCTGATGTGAATACATCTGCAGTAATAAGTAGCTTACGGAGTTTAAGCAGACTAATATTTAACTCATCTGCCAGTGACCTTAAAGAATCTGCTTCTTCATAGGCATCTCTTAACTCTTGAAGAAAATTATTAAATTGAAGTTCTGGATTATATTCTGGTTTCTTTTTTAATCTTCCAGGCATACCTTTTCCTTTCATTTTCATGTTAATCTAATCACATATGTTTAAAACAGAGGAATTGCCATCCGCAGGCACTGACCTATGTTGTCAGATTCCTCTGTTCTGATTTTATGTAATATCTACATCCTATAATTATTTATCAAATTCGATATTTAAAAAGTTATCAATCTTTTCTTACAGATCTGCAAACAAATCTTCTTTGTACATACCGTCTTCTAGCATTTTTCTAAAGCTATTTTTTACAGCTTCAACATCCTCTTTATATGTCATACCATACCAAGTATCATTGCTTCGCAAAACTTTTACAGATATTCTATCTTGTTCAAGTAATTCACCAATAAATGTCGGTATCAGATATTCAGACTTTAATGGATTCTCTGAAACTTCCGTTTCAAAAAATTCTTTAAAACCATCCTCTAGTACTTCTAAGAAATCTGGAGTTAACCCCCACATATTCATAGATACTAATGAATCTATGTTGATAATAACACCGTCTGCTTCTGCTCCATTTTCTGTCTTAACAATATTTCTTGTTTCATCAACTTTTGTTAGATTATTAGAATCATCCATCTTACAAATACCACGAGTTACTCCGCCATTATCTGATAATGTATTCTTCAACACAAAACCCGCCATACAAGACTTTCCACCACTTACCAAATACTCATGAACTGCTTTGAATCCTTCCTTCCCATAATAATCATCAGCATTAATTACAATAAATGGAGTATGTAACACATTCTTTGCTGCAAGAACCGCCTGACCAGTTCCCCAAGGCTTTGTTCTTCCTTCTGGTAATGATCCCGGAATGTCATTAATATCCTGAAAAGCATAATCTACAGTCACACCATGTTTTCCACTTATTCCTGCGATTCGCTCACCAATGACCTCTTTAAACTCTTCCTCAATATCTCTACGGATAATAAATACTACATGGTTAAAGCCTGCCTCAATCGCATCATGAATTGAATAATCCATAATAATGTGGTTATTATTGTCAACTGGTTCTAACTGTTTAATTCCTCCACCGAATCGTGAACCAATACCCGCTGCCATAATTAATAATGTTGTTTTCATTTTTACTCTCTCTCCTTTTCATAACCATTTTTTTATTAATATCTTTGAGAAATTTCATATTGAAATCTTAATTTGCGTAAATTTCATATATTTTTTGAATAATACGTTCATCCACAGCACAATCAAATTTTCGTGCAAACATCAAATCAGATTTTCTCAAATCATCTAAATCATCATATCGAAAAACATGTGGGCTTCCACTTGACCAGTCAACGAGACGCATCGTATTCTTATGTGTTCCATCAGATTTACTGTAATACAGTTTATCTGTATAATCTGAATTTATAATAATAGTTTGTAAAAACACTTCATCTACACAGAAACCATTTTTAAATACATTTTTTATCCACTCATCTTTACTAAGTACATACCTAGCTAAGCCATCAGTAATGCTAAACCATTGTGCACCTTTTTGAAATTCTATATTTTCATTCCGTTTTATATTTAGCTTTTTTTGCATTTTAAGCAAAAATTTATCAACTGACTTTAATATACTTTTTCTCTTTCCAGCTAGCTCTTGAAAGAAATATCTATAATATACTCTATCACCATATGTAAAAATATCTTTATCAAATCCAACAAATTCTTTATCACTATTTTTTAGGAAAAATTTTTGAATGGTTTCTTGACTCTGAATCGGAAGATCCTGACCACTTAATAAGTGATAATGATTATAATGTCCCACCTCTGTAGCTTTTCGCAATAAAATCATTTCTGCATTTACGAGACTATACCCCCCCATGCAACATTTGATCGTTCTGTATGATAAATAATTGATTTTTTTGCCATCTTTTCAATTGACTCTTCATCATAATTTTTACTTTTTTTATCCATATGTATAAAAATATCATTATTTTCATTATCTAACATTGAAATCAGTGTCCGAAATGTTAAATCATCCTTATGTGCAATAATCAGATATGCTTGTTTCATGCTTAATCCTCCATTTTTAATATCAATTCATTTCCCGTTTCAACTAAATCTTAAACGGACAAACTTTTATACACTGATAGCAACGAATACACTTACTGTCTTCTATTTTGGGATATTCAAAGCCTTCATTATCCGCTAACATCAATATAGCTTCTTTCGGACAAACTGAATAACAGGCCGAACATCCACAACATTCTTCTTTTCTTTTATATAACACTGGTATTTCTTTTTCCACTTTTAACCACCAACTTTTGCTCTTATATTATAGTTTATTCAAAATCGAAGAAGATAAACAAAACGCCATAATTATAGATATTATACCCCCCCCGCTTTTGAATAATTGGAGCAATTATATGTTTTATTTTTCTCTTTAGCTCAATTTTTTTTGCCTCACTAGTAGGTACGGCATATTTTGAAACAAGTTCATTAAAATTTAAATTCGCCATATCTTCAAAAAAAGTATCTCTTTGACTAGGACGACTAGGTGAACTATATTCTGCCGGGTTTCCTCTTACCCCATCTTCATATGAAACCTCTTTCCATTTCATCTTGTCACGAATTAAATTAAATACCTGCTCTCCATGCTCGGATCGAATCAATACTAATGATGTTCCTTTTCCATCATTCATTTCTGTAGCGACTCTATGAATTCCCCAAAAGTCTGCAATAGTAATATCAGATTTTTTTACCTTTTTAGCAATACACTCATAGCAAGAAGGTCGGAGACAATAATCCCTAAGAAACATTAACATATAGGGATCAATATCTTTAGAAATAAACTTCTTTTTCAGTTTTTCCCCCTGTATTATCTCTTTCATGCCAAAATTTGTCCAAGATTCATCTTTACACCGAAAATTGACATATTTTAATTTCCCTTTATTCTTTTTTTCTTGATAATATACATATTTTCTCCATAATTCCGGAGATGGAACTCCATGGCAAATTACGTCTACACATATAAGGTTGTTATAATCTTTCTGAAGGAAATTCTTTAATCCATTAATTTGGCATCCAGTTCCAGTAAATAATACTGTTTTTCCATCTAATAAATCTTTTTTTACATTTTTATATGTATCACCAATCTTCGCTTGAAGATATTTTGATCCCCTGAGTTTCTTTAATCCTTCTTCATCTGTTACAGAAATAAAAACTGCCGAACGGCAATCATCTGCCATCGCAACACCATACACAACACCATTTACTGAAAAAATGTATGAAGACAACGCAGAAAATACTGCACCAGATGAACTATTCATACGCTTATTATCATCCTTTAGGTAACAGGCATATGCTTTTACTGGTTCCACTTTATTTTCTCCTTTCATTACAGTTTTTAATATAATCCTAATAAGAAATTTTTTCCATCTTTCCAAATCATTATAAAATGAGAATATACAATTACACTAATTGTACACAAAACAAATTCAAATGTATAATTTGTTTCCAAAGATATTCCAATTATTTTAAACAAAAATTGAAAAGCATAAACCAATGTAAAATGAGTAAAATATATAATCGCACTCATTTTTCGCATATAAAGGCTTGACTCTACCTTTAAATTAAGTTTCGTATTTAATGTCGTAATAAACACAATTCCAACAATTATCAATTTTAAAAGATGAGAAACTATCAAAAATTTTTTTCCAAAAATCCAATATACACACATATATATCAAATAAATTGCAATTACAATCATCCACTGATAGCTCACTTTAAAACAACTATATTTTTCTTTCAATTTCGATTCATTAAGCAATATTCCAATAAAAAAATAAATTCCCCACCACACAAAATTATTCGTTGTTAAAAAAATACTATTATATGTTCCAACAACTAAATCAACCAATGGTAATTTAATAAATATTAAAATATCTGGAATAAAAAAACACACTAGCAAACCAACAGCAATTCCTACAATTTTTTTAGATCTGTGTTTATCGCAATAATACAAGATTATGAGCATAATCAAGAGAGCTTGAACATACCATAATCCCCCCCCAGGGCTACTTACAATCCAATTATGTATACCTGATTTTAACGCCTCAATAACATTTTTGTGGTTTCTTACTATTTCATTTACTAAAACAATAAGAAAGTACCAACATCCCCATATTAAATACGGTTTTAAAAGTCTCTGTGCATAATTTTTTATAATCAATCTATAATCACTTTTTTGTAAATCTTTCCCATATATTTTACGTCCCAAAAAATATCCGCTACATACGAAAAAATATGGTACCGCAAAAGAAGTAATACAATATGTGAATGCGAAATAAGCTGATTCACCGTGATCCTTAAATGCCATTGTATGAATTGCAACTACACAAATTGCAAATATACATTTAAATAAATCAACAGCCGAAACTGTATTAGATTTCATTTTCAATTCTGCCATAATAAACTCCCCTCCAGTTTAGCTTATCTACTAAACTTATTTCTGTTCACTCTTACATTATTTTTTAAGTTTTTTCAAAAGCATGACTGCCTGCTGAAATTCATCGCAATTATGATAAACCATATAATAAATAAAGTTTGGCAAGATACAGCATATAATCGCACGAACTACCAGATTTAATATTGTCGGCAATACAATTCGTGAGCAAATATAATATGTAACGACACAACTAATTGTAATAACCACCACGTAGCCTACAATCTTTTTTAAATAAAGGGCTAGACAGGCTCTCTCAAACACATATGTAAACAAATTATGTAAAAGCCAAGGAATTCCAACAATTAAGACCGCAATGACGGTTGATAAAAGTATTCCATAAATACCTATAATTCTAACCAAAATAATATTAAGAATTAAATTGGTCAAAGCTGCTATTAATGGTCTATACCTATCCTCATGCCACATTCCTGAAGCATCCTTATATAGGTTAAGAAGACCGTTTAATTGCCGAATAAAAAAATAAATGGAAAAACAAATAACTGCATAAAAAGAAAGCATTAATTCCTTTCCAACCCATAACTCCATAAAAGGTTGGTATAAACACAATAAGCAAACTGTACAGATTCCGGCAATCCAACAAATAATAAACGAGAATTTTTTTAAATCCTTAAAATTTTTTTCCTTTGTTTCAACAACCAAACTATTTCCTATTCCAGCCGTACATGAACTGAAAATTATTGTTATAAAACCGGTAATAGCATTCAATATATAGAAATAGTTCTGATATACTGCTAAAACAGTTAATCCTAGAAATGAAGAAATAACAATCGTGTCTGCTGAATCATATATTACACTTCCGATTTTTGATGTAAACAAATCTTTAATACGTTGATTTATTTGCTTAATTTGTTTCTTATCAACATTACCTTGTGGTTTATACTCTGGATACATTCTATCCGCTACAATCGCTGTTATAATGTTTGTTAATGCTTGAGTCATAAGCATCACCAAAACATATAAATAGTAATTTTTAAAAACAACTAATATTAATAATTGCAGACCATACTGAACAGTTATTGTAAACAAAGAAACCTTACTTACAATATCTGTTCTTTGGAAAGCCTGAAGAATACTATTTTTATACGCAAACAGCCAGTATGACAAAACTGTTGCTCCTAAATTAAGCAAATATAATACATAAATATTAATTCCATTAGGAACTTCTCCAGAAATTAGTCTAGGTATAAACGGTGTAAGAAATCCACCAACCAACGCAATAACAAGACCAATCACTCTATAATATGTTCTGTACAACTTCATTAACGCACATATCATAATCTTGTTATCATCCGCTATGGGCTTATACATACTATAGATCATAGCACTACCAACACCTAATTCTGCAAGATTTAAAACTTGCAAAATTGATGTAAATAAGCTATTTAATCCCAAATATTGAACACCCATAAGGTAAATCATAGCCGTACGCATCAAAAAAGGACCAATTACCTGATATAATTTTAGCAATGTTCCAAATACAATATTTCTTGATGCATTTTTTGTTCTTTCAATTTTCATTCCGTCACCACCAACTTCATTTGCCGCTACTATCTGACAAGTTTTCCAGATACTTTATAGATTCTTTTCTTTTTTCATTTAAAATTGTGTGTCCAATCTGATAGTCCGACTCAAATAAATCATTTTCCATTCCACTATATGCATATTTTCGTTCTATAGAAAAAGTCTTCAACAGATTTTCAATTCTTGACATCATATCTGCTGTATCATCTTGTCTATCAAACACAACAAATGGTTTTTCAAAAATAAAAGAAAAGACAGATGCATGGAATGAGTCTGTTAAAATTAATTTTGCATGAGAAATCATGTAAATAAACTCAGACGGACCAAGTGCATACAAATCTTTTTCATTTTGTTTTGCAAGGTTATAAATTTTCATTTTCCCTTTTATAGAAAAAGCCTTTTCTATATAGTTTCTCGCATTTTCTGGCATTTTCCCTAAAAAATATGTTAATATATACGGACTATCTGTCTGAATATTAAGCACCTTTTTTTGAATACATTCCCATTGACACTTATCGAGCAATAGAGTTGGATCAAGAACAACTTGTGCTTCTCTATTACACAATTTTTTTATAATGGATGCTCCAGCATCTTCTCTAACTGAAATACGCTTAAATTCCAAAAGAGCTTTTGTATAATCATTTGGTTTTCAGGAATCATTGATACCCCAAAACTTGCAGCATATGAAACCCTTTTATCTTTTCTGGCGAACCGCAAAAAGAATCCATCAAAAGTAGTTTTATTCACAGCCCAATATGGATTCCATACCTGATCGCTGCCTACTATAAAAAGATCATATTCTGAATCCAGATTTCTAAAATTATTTTTCTCAATCCAACGAGTGTCCGTATGAATTTTTTCTGATCTGAATTGCAAAAAATTATCATTTCTTTTTTTCTGGTATTTTTCAACTTTAGCACATTGTATGCCTTTTTTACTAATGCGAATATCAATACCATATTTACAGTATAATTTACGCCTAATTTTTCCATATAAGCAAAATGGTTCTTTAGAATAATATAAGGCAATAGTCGAAACCTCATGTCCCATATCAGAAAGCACCTGCGAGAGTGCATAATTTTGTAGCGTTCCTCCATAATTATCAAATTTAGTTGCATAAATTAATGTTACAATTCCAATCTTCATAATTCCTCTCATTCTATATTTAAACCTATATAAATATTTTAAGCATAACTGCAAGTAATAAATACCATCTATTTTTAATAAATAACAATAGTAATTTCTGTTTAAAAGATAATGATTTATTAGGTAATTTATAAAGAATTTCTTTTATTTTTTTATTCTCTATATATCTGCAAATATTTTTATAGTTTTTTACAACTCCAAATTTATGACTGTCTTGAATCAAATATCCTATTACTTTATTGTAATATGTCAAATTTAAGACTTGCATTAACTCATCACTAATTTCAACCTGCAGGTTTCTTAATGTATTTATTCTTGCCTCATAGGTTTTAATTTCATCACCAAGTGCTTCTAATCCTGCTTTCCGCATCGCACCTTCTTCATTAATTATGTATGCCTGCAAAGGCAAATTACATATCTTCAAGCTAGAGGATTCTTGCAAATATTCTAATACAAACTTTGCATCTTCTCCAATTTTCATTTGAGAATCAAACCTTATTTTATTATTCTTTATAATATCACTTTTAAAGAGCTTCCCCCAACAATTATTTAAACATTGATTTTCTATTGTCAATTTGATCAACGCCTCTGTATAGGAAAGTCCTAGTATATTCGGATAAATATAATTCTCCTTAATCTGTCCGTTAACAACATTCTTATGAGTAAATATAATTAAATCATCATCAAATGCCATATTTTTTTTCAATATATTACCGGCATCTGAAAGTAAGTAGTCATCAGCATCAAGAAACAATATTTTATCTCCACTAGACAAATTCAAGGCAATATTTCTCGCATTGGAAACACCGCCATTGGTAATATGTTTAATAATAAATTGGGGAATATTTTCTGTATATTTTTTTAATTTCAACCAAGTATTATCTGTACTTCCATCATCAATAATGATACACTCATAGTCAATTTCATTAATTGTTTTAATAGACTCCACACATCTACCAATATCGTTCTCTGCATTGTATACTGGAATTATAATACTTAATTTCATCGTTTTCTCCTCAATATCAAAATATAACTTCTCAATTAATTCCAAAAGAAATAATATGGAACTGTTGCATTGTAGCCTCGTAAAATAAACGCCTGATACCAAAAATAACCCACAACAGCTAAAATTACTATTCTATATATTTTTTTAGACTGTTTTGCAAAACAATTATCTATATTTGCCAGCAGTAACGCCATATACGGGTAAAAATTATATCCAACTCTGGATACATATGTGTTAAATGTTGTTCCAAATTTAGAGAGTAAAATACATCCAACACACATTATTAAAAATGTAGGCTCTGCTTTTCTATTTTTTAAGCATTCAAATGTAAATACACCCAATGTAATATAAATCAAATATTGTAAAACAGTATAAATATCTATTGCAGATGATGTTGAGTATCTTCCATTTGCAAGATAACTTAAATAATTTTGTCGAATTATACCTCTTGCAACTAATAATTGTATTAATGAGGAACCAAAATATAATATTATAAATACTAAGCCACAAAACAAAATTCCTTGCATGATTTTAACAACAGGTTGCTTATTTCTTCCAGCTCTGAGTAAGAAATACATAGGTAAAATCAACACCGTTATCAAAGCTGATGAATGAAAAACAACAGCAATTATTGTAAATAGAATATACTGTTTAATTTTATCATCTGCCAAATATGTCCATGCCAAAAAAGCTATTGGAACTGCTATGCACTGTCTCATTAAATTTAATGATATATTATACAAAAACAAGTTTATTAACAGCATTGCAAACCAAACAGGTGTATTAAATTGTTTTTTGCATCGTTTAAACGCTATATAAAAGAACACTTGTACCAAAATAGCATACACAAAAAAGCCAATATGATAATCCTTAAAAAAGCGAGATAATATGTACGTCAAAAAATAGAATCCAAAATCAGAAAACATTGAGTCCACTTTTGAAATAACATAAGTAATAAAGCTGCCAGACGAAACGGCTTGAGTATAAAATGCTTTTCCATATACCAAAACATCCGTTCCGACACTATCTGCACGACAAGCTGCTATTATAGATGGTATCAAAAGACCAATCACGATTAAAAATCTATTTAATTTTTTATCTTTTATCTTCTCCCCTGCATACAAAAAAACTGTCGAAGATAAAAATACTGATATATATATACTCAACTTCTTGGCTCCTTAAGATAAAAATCTTCCATATTTTTACTGGCACTAATAATATCGTATCCTGCTTGTTCTATTTTTTTAAAATATCTTTTTCGCATATCCATTGTTAAAGGTCTATAACTACATATTTTATCTGCCCAAATCTCAACCGCATCTTCACTTATTGGTAAAAATTCAACTAAATCAGTAACTGCCAACTCTGTTGTTACTCGATCTGAAACTATAGCTTTCAAACCATTAGTCTGCGTTTCAATTAAAACTACCGGAAGTCCTTCATATAAAGATGGAAGTAAAAAACAATCACAAGCATTTAAGACATCTGCCACATCATTTCTAACTCCAAGAAATCGAACTGAATTTTCTAATCCCATATTTTTTGCTAAATTTTTTATACTATCCTCTTCCATTCCACGACCAATAACCAATAATACTGTATCATTTCTTTTTTCTATAACCTTTTTGTATGTTCTAAAAAGAAATGGATAATTTTTTTGACTAGATAATCGTCCAACGATAACCAATACAAGTTTATCTTCTAACGCTAATGTCTTTCTAAGTTGATTTCTTTTCTCTTCATTAAACTTAAATAAATTCGTATCAACTGCATTTTTCATAATAAAAACTTCATTATTTTCATTGGCTGTTTTTCCCCACATATCAATTGCTGCGTCTTGTCCACATGCTAATTTGTCCGTAACATAATGACGAGCAACCATCATTCTAAAAAAACTAGCAAATTTTGATTTTTTGCTGGTAACTTCATTTGCAATATGTGAATGCATACATCTTCTGGGTACATTATATTTTTTAGCAATACGCATAATCACATAACCCATTACTCCCATATGTGTATGAACAACATCATAGTTTCCTTGTCCTATAATATCTTCCATTTTTTTTGTACACTCTTTGGGATTAGATTTATATAGCGGTAATTTATATATATTACATCCCATCTCTCTCAATGGCTTTTCATAAATACCTTCGTCATAATAACTATATATTATGAAATCAAAATGAATCTTGTCATGTTCCATTTGCGAATAATACTCATACAAAAGTTTCGCAATTCCTCCTCCATCTAGAGATGGAAGTTCTTGTAAAACTCTTTTCATAATTATCTTCCTCCATCAATGTTATATAATATCTCCACCAATTATGACCAATCATCAAAAGTTAGCAGACCACATCCACCTGTGACATAAACTGTATTACTTAAAAGAATTCTCACGTTCTTTCCAAAGTGTCAAATTCTAATTGAATTCATATCATAGAAGAATGCTAAATCACCTATTACCAAAAAAGACAGTACACTTCTTACCGAAGTTTGATCTAAGAAACTCGACATGCAACCATCAATTCCATATATTCTTATATTTGCGTATACTTTAATATTGGGTTTGAGTGTACTGTAATTCGTAATTCTAATAGTTCCATTTATTGCAAGGTAAAGCATAGAATCAAAAGATATTAACTCAACAATACTCTTAATCACATAAACACTCGAATATTCAAAATCTGCGTAGTTCTATATCTCATTATAATATATTCTGTCATTTTTCTATGATTGGTTACTTTTCCGATTTATATAAAAAGAACTGCACAGGATTGCATTCAAAAATCGTTGTCAAACTAGTAAATAAATCAGCAATTCTTCCGTCTTCCTATATTGTTTTCTCCACCATTCTGGAAAATATTACCTAAAACTAATTTTGTATTCAATCATCTTTGCCCCCCCCCGAATCACTTTTAGCTTAATAAGAATTTCTTTTAACTTGAGCTTATAGTATGCTTTAGGTGAACACTTCGAGATAGCTTTATAAAAGCCCTTATCTAAATTTGCAAAAAAAATCTTTCGTGTTTCTGGTGCAATAGACGGATGTCTTAATTGATGATTAGCTTCAACCGCCTTAGTTAAATCAACTTCTTTTAATTGCATTCCAGAGTTTTCCACAATATCTAACCCTTTCTGCGTTTGACATAGCAACAGTGAAATACCATTTCTCTTCTCGTCATCTGACAAGTCACTTCCCCATGAATCACCAATCGTTACATCTGCTACCCGTTCTATTGTAGCATACTGACAGGAGTAACAATTTTCAGTATAATCCAATGATTTCAAGAAAGCATATGTATACATATCCTGAGTTCCCTTAGGTGTTAATGTTTTATACGCTTGTCCGATATGCTGTGACGATAATCCAAATTTTGTTTTGTTTCTGAATCGAATCTTTGATAATTTCTTTATGTCAACTCCCTTTTCCTCTAAAGCCATATTCAATATGCGAGGAGACGGGCTTCCATGACAGATCAGATCGACTGTATACAGATGTTCTTTACTTGCGTTTGGCAATATTGCTGTTGAATTTTTCATTGCCGCCACTTGGCAAGGTAATCCTATAAAAAGGACTTTATCGCCATTTTTTAATTTTTCTATAACTTTAGCATAAATTCCAAGTGGATTACTCTTTACATATTTAGATCCAGAAAAATTGATAAGTTCTTCAAGTTTATTTGTAATCTCAAAGACAAACTCACCTTGTCTAAAAAGACATGTAGCTACATAACCGCCGTTCTCCACAAAATACTTCATCAGAGATGATGCTGCTCCACCAGAAGAAGCATCATCTCTGATCTTTTCTGTGGCCCAGCCCTCTTGCCATGCAATAGGTTTAAACTTTTTAACTATTTGATTGTTTGGGCATACTTTCTCACACATTCCACAGTTAACGCACCTATTTTCATCAATAACTGCATTATATGCCACCAAACTATCCTTAATAGATATAGCGTTTTTCGTACACTTTCCAATACAGGCCATACATCCTGTACAAGAATTTTCTCTACACACAGTTTTCATTTTTATCCTCGCCGCACTTTCTTTTTCATACTACTTTTTATAATATTTTTAAATCCATCACTTCAACTTCGTACAAAATAAGCAAATGTCATTTCATGTTCAAGTCATTTTTTCTCTAATTTTCTTAACACATAATTTATTATCTCCCTATCTACAACTTTCTTTCAAAAAATCAAGTGTTCGTTTTCTTTCTTTTGAAAGAACTTCATTTACATATTCATAATTAATTACATCATAACTGAAGTCTCTTTCTCCTACTGCCCGATGCTTTGTTCCCGTCAATTCAAGAATACTACTAATTCTCGTGCTATATTTTCCTGGATAAAAAGCATAAAAATCTTTATTAAAGTTTAATGAAAAAGCCACACAATGAAATGAATCTGTGATTACACTTTCCGCATTATAAATTAGTGACAAAAATTCTTCTACACTAGGACTATATTTCATTTTTCCCTGATTCTTAAAATGATTTAAGTAATAACTTACACGTATAATTTTACATTTCTTTTCCTTCGCCAACTTTTCTGCAAATTCTTCTAACTTATCATTTGGATTCAGTTTATAAATCAAAATATATTTACCATTATTCGCATCTGGAGCAATCAATGGTTTCCAATCCTCTAAACTTAATCCTAATGTAGGATCTAATACCTGCTGAACTGATTCATATCCTAATTTCTTTATTAATTTTACCGCTGAGTCTTCTCTAACTGAAATTGCAGAATATTTTAATACAGCATTTTTTGTTTGTTCTAATTCTTTCTCTGGTATTTCATCCATCCCTATGCTTATTGCATACCCAATTCTTTTTTTCTCTGCAGGTGCAAATTCTAAAAAATACGCAGGAAGAAACCCTCCATTATACTCGCTATTCCAAGTTTGATCACTTCCCGTACAATAAATATCAGCTATTGGCGGATTCGTTTTTAACTCTTCAAACGAACTATAACGTTTAGTCATAGAAACTTTTTTTCTCAAAAATTCCTCACTAAATTTTCTTCTTCGCTTATTCTCTATTTTTTTACTAATTATAAATAATGCTTTTTTAACAGGTTTTTTTTCATACCCTTTTGCAACTATTCCTGCTTTTATTTCTTCTGTTTCACTTGCGTTTGGTCTAACATAATCAATTACTTCTGTTTCTAAACCTAACTTTTCAAAGACTTTACAAGTGGCATAAGTTTGCAGTAATGAACCATAATGCCAAATATAATGTAACGTAATTATATCAATCTTCATTGTCTCTTTAATTTACCTTTCTATTTCCATCACAAAAATTATACACTTTAAGAAATATCCCTTTGCCCAACATAAGAGAAACTATCTTAACCTTGTCATTTAATGGCACACGATTTGATTTCAAAAGTTTATGTCTATTTTTTTTAATAAATAATAGAATTCTATTTTGATATTCTAAAAATGCCTTATCTCCGTTATTTAAAATTTGCTGCAAATTTTTCAAATATGTATGAGCTTGTAAATCTAATATCTCATCACTACTTCCTGGCCATCTTGAAAACAAATACTCTGACACTTCATCTGCCACATCTAAAACACTCAATGTTTTAATTGAACAATCATCATGCATTATTGACCCCAAGCGTTGTATATAATAATATAATTTGGCATCACTATAAGCAACTCTTGTTGCCTTCGAAAACACATGATATGTAGTTGCATAATCTTCATAATTTTGGCCTTTAGGAAAACGAATATTTTTCCACAAAGAAACATCATATAATTTTCCCCAACTTGTATGTGTAGCTTCCTAGACCTTTAGCAGCAAGGTCCATATCTGACTTTTTGTTAACGTATTTTTCCACAAAGAAACATCATATAATTTTCCCCAACTTGTATGTGTAGCTTCTCTTCTGAGCAACATCATTCTAATTGCTTCTTCTGTACTTACACATTTCTCTATATTTATAGGAAATTTATGAGGTTCTTCTTCTTCAAGTAATAACTGTCCTTGAACCATACAAATTTGAGCATTTTCTTTTACTATTAAATCATACATATATTTTAAATAATTATTATCAATGTAATCATCACTATCAATAAATGTTACATATTTTCCCGAAATACGTTCTAAGCCATAATTACGTGCATCTGATAATCCACCATTTTTTTTATGATAAGTTTTTACCCTAGTATCTTTTTCAGCATATTTATCACATAATTGAACGGTTGAATCCTTGGCACCATCATCAATAAGTAAAACTTCAAAATCAGTAAAACTCTGATTAAGAACTGAATTCATACATTTATCTAAATATTTTTCAACATTATATGCTGGAATAACTACACTGATTGTTGGCATTAAATCACCTCTTTATATCTATTTAACATATCAAATATACTTATGCTTATTCATCTTATTCAATATCTTCACTGTAAAATTGAAACCAAAATAACTTAGTAAACACGCCCCTCTTACCCTGATACTAGCAGAGGAATCTTTAATTAATTTACCTCGAATTTTTTTAATATTATTAATTATAATTTTCTTTTCTGGAATATCTTCATTTATTTGTGCTAATATATGAAATTGTGCAGCAAAATATCTACTTCGAGCTGCTGCTACAAATTCTGGATAATTTTTTTCAATATCATCCAACATCATTTGAGATGTTACGATGCAATCCATTTTTTTCGGAGTAAACTTCTCATTTTCAATACTATTTTCTCTAATCTGGTATCTATATAATTCCTCTGATGTATATGCAACTTTGTTACACTTCAACAAAGCCTTATATGTTGTTGGAATATCTTCATGAATTAAACCTTCCGGAAACGTAACATCTTTAAGCGTATCCAAACGATACAACTTTCCCCATGCTGCAACATCAAACTCCTTTTGATATAACATACTTTTAATTGCATCTGAAAAATCATAGCACTTTTC